>OLVZ01001680.1_pt1 | contig 18269 bp, 15 predicted proteins | sample 1673341 | NCBI WGS metagenome assembly OLVZ01 (sample SAMEA3178944, study PRJEB25190) | human gut metagenome | biome: human gut; feature: human-associated habitat; material: faeces | place: Austria | collected 2013 | reverse complement strand
CGTGGTGTGCGTCCTTTCCTTTCGGATAAGTACGACATCACCAAGCACCCCAATTATAAGTATCTGTCGGACGCGAACCCAAGGAACGCCTTTGATATCGAGAAATACCTCTCCACAAGGCTGGTGCCGAAAGCGGATGAGGTCTACGAGGTGTTCGACGCGGGCAGCGTCTGAGCGCACAAGCCCGCCGCCCTCATGCGGCGGCTTTTCATATAGATACGGATGAGAAAAGACGCCTCCTCGCTTGCAGGGTCGGAACGAATCCACGAACTAAAATTTGAAAGGAGAAGCCGGAATCGGGGCTGCATCGCAGCTTTCGCTCCGGCTCCTGCTGTATCCGCGAGATTTCAACACAACCAACACCCAATGATTCCGGCAACACAAATATGGAATTTTTCAACTCTGCTGTCGGCGTTCTTCAAACTTTGGTTATTGCCCTTGGCGCAGGTCTCGGCATTTGGGGAGCCATTAACCTGCTGGAAGGCTACGGAAACGACAACCCCGGCGCTAAATCCCAGGGTATGAAGCAGCTCATGGCGGGCGGCGGCGTGGCGCTCATCGGCGTCATTCTCGTTCCCCTGCTCAAGGGCCTGTTCGGTTAATCGCCCGCACAAATCCTTCGCGGCGTCCGCCCCTCGGGGCGGGCGCTGCGGGAAAGGAGGGTAAAGCCCATTGGATTTGATATGGCAGAAATTCACCGAATGGCTGAAGGAGCTGCTGGTCAGCGGCATCATGGACAACGTGAACGGACTGTTTGACAACGTGAACAGCCGCGTGGCGGGCATCGCCGGACAGGTGGGCGCTACGCCCCAGGGCTGGAACAGCAGCATCTACGGCATGATCCGAACGCTGTCGGACAATGTGATTTTGCCCATCGCGGGCGTGATCCTCGCATTTGTCATGACGCTGGAGCTGATTCAGCTCATTACGGAAAAGAACAACATGCACGACGTGGACACCTGGATGTTCTTCAAATGGATATTCAAGACCGCCTGCGCCGTGCTCATCGTCATCAACACATGGAACATTGTCATGGGCGTGTTCGAAGCGGCGCAGAGCGTCGTAAACAGCGCGTCGGGCATCATCATATCGGACACGTCCCTGACGTTTAACGAGCATATCGCGGGATTTGAAGCAGCGCTTGCGGAAATGGAGGTCTGGTCGCTGCTGGGGCTGTGGCTGGAGTCCGTGGTCGTGCATCTTTCCATGTGGGCGCTGACCATCTGCATTTTCATCATCTGCTACGGCAGGATGATCGAGATCTACTGCGTGACCTCCATCGCGCCCATCCCCATGGCGACCATGGCCAACCGGGAATGGGGGCAGATGGGCCAGAATTACCTCAGAAGCCTGCTGGCGCTGGGGTTTCAGGGCTTCCTCATCATCGTCTGCGTGGCGATCTACGCGGTGCTGATTCAGAACATCGTGGTGGAGAGCAGCGTCTCGGCGGCCATATGGACGTGCATGGGGTACACGGTGCTGCTGTGCTTCACGCTGTTTAAGACGAGCTCCCTTGCCAGGAGCCTGTTCCACGCTCACTGACGGAGGTGATGAGATTTGGCATACGTTCCCGTACCCAAGGACTTGAACGCGGTGAAAACCAAGGTCATGTTCAATTTAACAAAACGGCAGATTCTGTGCTTCGGCGGCGGCGCGCTCATCGGCGTACCGCTTTTCTTTCTGCTCAAGGGCCATATCGGCAGCAGCGCGGCGGCTCTTTGCATGATGCTGGTCATGCTGCCCTTCTTCCTGCTGGCCATGTATGAAAAGAACGGTCAGCCGCCGGAGAAGCTCATCCGCAACATCGTGCAGGTGTGCTTCCTGCGCCCCAAACAGCGCCCGTACAGGACAAACAATTTCTACGACCTGCTGAACCGGCAGGATATTTTGGATAAGGAGGTCTACGCGATTGTCCACAAACAAAACCCCCGCAAGAAAGCTCACACGAGCCGAGCGAAAGCAGATCGACGCGGCGATTGCAAGAGCAAAGCGTCAGGATAAGCGAAAGAAGTCCGCCCAGGACAGCATCCCCTTTCAGCGGATGTATCCCGACGGCGTGTGCCGCGTGACGGACAATTACTACACGAAAACCGTGCAGTTTCAGGATATCAACTATCAGCTCAACCAGAACGAGGACAAGACCGCCATTTTCGACGGCTGGTGCGATTTCCTCAATTATTTTGATTCCTCCATCCGCTTCCAGCTCTCCTTCATCAACCTCTCCGCCACGCGGGACACCTACGCCCGGCGCATCGCCATCCCATTGCAGGGCGACTGCTTCGACAAGCTCCGTACCGAGTACACCGGGATGCTGCAAAGCCAGCTTGCACGGGGCAACAACGGGCTGATTAAGACCAAGTACCTGACCTTTGGCGTGGAGGCGGACAGCCTGAAAGCCGCAAAGCCCCGATTGGAGCGCATCGAGACGGATATCCTCAACAACTTCCGCCGTCTGGGCGTGCAGGCGGAAGCCCTGAACGGGATGGAGCGCCTGCGCCTGCTGCACGGGATGCTCCACATGGACGAGCCGCAGCCCTTCCGCTTTTCGTGGGACTGGCTGGCTCCCTCCGGGCTGTCGGTGAAGGACTTCATCGCGCCCAGCGCCTTTGAGTTCAAGACCGGCAGCAGCTTCGGCGTGGGCAGCAAGACCGGCTGCGTATCCTTCTTGCAGATTTTAGCCCCCGAACTCAACGACCGAATGCTGGCGGATTTTCTGGATATGGAAAGCTCTGTGATCGTGTCCATGCACATTCAGTCCGTGGATCAGGTCAAGGCCATCAAGACCATCAAGCGCAAAATCACCGATCTCGATAAGATGAAGATTGAAGAACAGAAAAAGGCCATCCGCGCCGGCTACGATATGGATATTATCCCCTCCGACCTTGCCACCTACGGCACGGAGGCGAAAAAGCTCTTGCAGGAGCTGCAAAGCCGCAACGAGCGTATGTTCCTTTTGACCTTCCTTGTGGTGAACGTGGCGGACAACAGGCAGCGCCTCGGCAACAACGTCTTTCAGGCGGGCTCCATCGCCCAGAAGTACAACTGCCAGCTCACGCGGCTGGACTTTCAGCAGGAGGAGGGCTTCATGTCCGCGCTGCCGCTGGGATATAACCAGATCGAGATCCAGCGGGGGCTGACCACCTCCAGCGTGGCGATCTTCGTGCCGTTTACCACCCAGGAGCTGTTTCAGGACGGCAAGGAAGCCCTGTACTGCGGGCTGAACGCCCTTTCCAACAACCTCATCATGGTAGACAGAAAGCTGCTGAAAAACCCCAACGGGCTGATCTTAGGCACGCCCGGAAGCGGCAAGTCCTTCTCCGCCAAGCGTGAGATCGCCAACGTGTTCCTCGTCACAAACGACGATATCATCATCTGCGACCCGGAGGCGGAGTACGGCCCGCTGGTGGAGCACCTGCACGGGCAGGTGGTGAAGATCTCGCCCACCTCCACCGACTATCTGAACCCCATGGATTTGAACCTGAATTACAGCGACGATGAAAACCCGCTGAGCCTGAAATCCGACTTCATCCTGTCCCTGTGCGAGCTGATCGTGGGCGGCAAGGACGGCCTCATGCCGGTGGAAAAGACCATCATCGACCGCTGTGTGCGCTCTGTTTACCGGGAGTACCTGAGCGACCCCCGCCCGGAAAAAATGCCTATTTTAGAGGACTTGTACAACGAGCTTCGCAGGCAGGATGAAAAGGAAGCGCAGTATATCGCCACGGCGCTGGAAATCTACGTCACCGGCTCACTCAACGTGTTCAACCACCGCAGCAACGTGAATATCGAAAACCGTGTGGTCAGCTTCGATATCAAGGAGCTGGGCAAGCAGTTAAAGAAGATCGGGATGCTGGTGGTGCAGGACGCGGTGTGGAACCGCGTCACGATCAATCGTGAGCAGCGCAAGTCCACCCGCTACTATATCGACGAAATGCACCTTCTTTTGAAGGAGGAACAGACCGCCGCGTATACGGTGGAGATATGGAAGCGCTTTCGCAAGTGGGGCGGCGTTCCCACGGGCATCACGCAGAACGTCAAAGACCTGCTCTCCAGCCGTGAGGTGGAGAACATCTTTGAAAACTCCGACTATGTGTATATGCTCAACCAGGCTTCCGGCGACCGGCAGATTCTGGCGAAGCAGCTCAACATCTCGCCCCACCAGCTCTCGTATGTGACCCAATCCGCCGAGGGCGAGGGGCTTTTGTTCTACGGCAGCGTGATCCTGCCCTTCGTAGACCGCTTCCCCAAGGATACGGAGCTGTACAAAATCATCACGACAAAGCTGTCCGACCTCTCCGAACAAACCGGGGAGGAAGCGAAGGACGCAATTACAGTGTAAGGAAGGAGAAAAGAATATGGATAACCACCTTATGATTTTTGAAAGCGCAGATTTTGGTCGGGTACGTTCCGTGCTGAAAGACGGTGCTCCTTGGTTTGTTGCGGTTGATGTGTGCAAAGCTCTCGGATTGAACCAGGTTACGCGCGCAATGTCCAGATTGGACTCGGATGAAGGTGGGTTACTTGAAGTACCCCACCCCCAGAACGCCGATAAGACGATTGAAATAAATGCAGTAAGTGAAGCCGGACTCTATCATTTGATCCTTTGTTCCAAAAAGCCGGAAGCGAGAGCCTTCAAGCGCTGGATCACCCATGAGGTCATTCCCTCCATCCGCAAGCACGGCGCGTATATGACGGACAGCCTGTTGGATGCGCTGGAGGCGCACCCCGAGGCCGTGCCAGAGTACCTGAACCGCCTGCGCAGCGAAAACGCCCGAAACCGGGAGCTGAACCGCCGTCTCCGGCTTGCCCTCCCCAAAGCGGAGTATTACGACGCCTTTGTTGACCCTGCGGACTGCACCAACATCCGCACCACCGCCAAGGAGCTGGGCGTTCCCGAAAAGCAGTTTACCCGGTATCTGGAGGAAAAGAAGTATCTGTTCCGGGACAAGAACCGCAAGCTCTTTCCCCGTGCGGTCAAAAAGAGCGCCGGTCTGTTTCTGGTGAAGGACTTCTACACCGAGCGCGGCAAGCTGGGACACTATACCCTCATCACCCCGGAGGGCAAGCGGCATTTTCTGGAGAGAACGGATGAAATTCTGTTTGAATAACGCTTTTAACCCATCAGCAGTCCCATCAGGAGGTGATAAATATGGCAAAACGCTCACCAAGGCTGATTTTCACCGAGGAAGAACGCGCCCTGCCGGAGCTGGAACGAGCTGTCCGCAAGGCGGACAGGGCGGCGGTTAAGCTGGAAAAGGCCGAAGCGAAAATTCCCAAGAAAACCGTTAAGGTCAAAAAGCGCGTTGTGGACAGTGAGAGCGGCAAGGTCACGACGCGCCTTTTCTTTGAGGAGGCGGACAAAAAGCGTCCGCCCTCCAAGCTGGCGCACGCCGCAAGGAAAGCGCCGCTGGATACCGTCCGCAGCGCAGTCCACCGCAAGCTCCGGGAGGAGGGCGACGACAACTCCGGCACGGAGGCGGCGAACACCCTGACCGAGACGGCGGAGCGCACCTGGCGCATTGCGGAATCGGCGCACCGCTCCCATGCGGAAAAGCCCTACCGCAGGGCGGACAAGGCGGAAGCCGCCGCAGACAAAGCCAATCTCAGGGCGCTGAACAAACAGTACGAGCAGGAATACGGCAGGGCTTCCAACCCCTATTCCCGTTGGCAGCAGAAGCAGGCCATTAAAAAGGAATACGCCGCCGCAAAAGCGGGGAACGGCGCAAGGAATACCGTCAAAGCGTCCGAGACCACCGCGAAGGCGGCAAAGCGCGCCGCCGAGGGGAGCAAAAAGGCCGGCAGCTTTTTTGTCCGGCACAAGAAGGGCTTCCTCATCGCGGGCGGCGTCGCCGCCGCGATGCTGCTGCTCATAACCTGCATTTCCTCCTGCTCCACGCTGTTTCAGGGCGGGGTGTCCGGCATTGCGGCCTCCACCTATCCGCTGGAGGACGCGGATATGCTGGCGGCGGAAGCCGCCTACTGCGCCATGGAGGACGAGCTGCGGGAATACCTGAACAGCTACGAAAGCACCCACGATTACGACGAGTACCACTTCGACCTGGACGAGATTGAGCACGACCCCTATGTGCTCATTTCCATGATTACCGCCCTCAAGGGCGGAGAATGGACGATTGACGAAATAGGCGGGATTCTGGAGACGCTGTTTGAAAAGCAGTATATCTTAACGGAAACCGTCGCCACGGAAACCAGATACCGCACCGAAACGCATATCGGCTATTACACCGACGAAAACGGCAATCTGCAAAGCTACGAGTACGAGGCGGAGGTTCCCTACACCTGGTATATCTGCCATGTGGAGCTGGAAAACTTCAACCTCTCCCATGTGCCGGTGCATATCATGTCCCACGATCAGCTCTCCATGTACGCCGTGTATATGAGCGTGCTGGGCAACCGCCCCGACCTGTTCCCCGGCTCCCCGTATGTGAACCGCTACTACCACACCCAGTATGAGAAGTACGAGATACCCCCGGAAGCGCTGGCGGATGAACAGTTCGCCGCAGTTATAAAGGAAGCAGAGAAGTATCTGGGCTACCCCTATATCTGGGGCGGCAGCACGCCGGACACCTCCTTCGACTGCTCCGGCTTCGTTTCGTATGTCTACAACAACTGCGGTCTGCATTGGAACTTCGGCAGGCTGGGCGCGGAGGGGCTGCGGGGCATGTGCGCCTACGTCTCCCCGGAAAGCGCCCGTCCCGGCGACCTGATATTCTTTGAAAAGACCTACGACACCGCAGGCGCGTCCCATGTGGGCATCTATGTGGGCAATAACAGGATGCTCCACTGCGGCGACCCCATTCACTACGCTTCCATCGACACGAGCTACTGGCGAAGCCATTTTCTCCAGTTTGGCAGATTACCTTAACAACAACCATATCAACGCAAAAAGGAGGATGTTATGAACCCGCGACTTGAAAAGCTGCGTCAGGAGCGCGAGAAGCTGGCGGAAAAGCTCACATCGCTGACCGCACGGCTCAAAGCCCTGGACGAGCAGATTCTGAAGCTGGAAAACACGGATATTGTGGGCATCGTCCGCGAGAACGGGCTGACCATCGAGCAGCTCGCGGCGCTGATGGAGATGCTGGAAAAGCGTCCCACGGCGGCGCTGCCCGACGAATACAGAAAAACGGAGGAATTTGTGGATGAAGAATAAATGGAGATTTTTTGCCGTGACACTGGCCGTCGTGCTCTGCATGACGGTCTTTTCCGTTACGGCCTATGCAGGCGGCGATATGGTCGATTCGACAATGGGCGACCCGACCATGGAAACCCCAACTGCAACTACACAGCCGGAGAATACGAATACCGGTGAGCAGACCCCAAACGGACAGACACTGACCGTGCTTGTGACCGAAAATGCGGATGGGAGCCATACCGTGACCATCGGGGATCGGAGCTGGACGCTTCCCGCCAAACGGGAGCAGTCCGGAAAGGTGGTCAACGTCCGCACCTATTTGAACCTGCGCACCGGCCCCGGCACGGATTACACCGTGATCGGGCGTCTGCTCAACGGCGCGGAGGTGAAGGTGCTGGAGGAAAGCAACGGCTGGTACAAGGTGGTCGTGCCGGAGCAGACAGGCTATGTATACGGCAAATACCTTGACGTCATGAACGCGCCGACAGAAAACAGCGGAAGCGATACGGATATGGCGGGACTTCTGGAGATACTGCTGCAATATTACGCCGTTGCCGGAGGTTCCGCTCCCCTGACCCCGGACGGCAACCTGACGCTCATGGATGACATCGGCTCCGCTTTCGGCGCAGGCAAGCAGTTCATCACCGTGACGACCAAGGGCGGCAATACCTTTTATCTCATCATCGACCGGGACGATAAGGGCAATGAGAACGTCCATTTCCTGAATCTTGTGGACGAGGCCGACCTGCTGGCGCTGACCAAGGACGGCGAGAGCATCGTCCCCGCCTGCGCCTGCACGGACAAATGCGCCGTGGGCAAAATCAACACGGGCTGCAAGGTGTGCAGAACCAATATGAGTGAGTGCGCGGGCAAGGAGCAAGCCGCAGAAATTACGCCCCAGCCCGCCGAGCCTGCGGAGACCGCGCCCGAAAAGAAGTCCGGCGGTGCGGGGCTTGTTGTGGTCGTCCTCCTGCTCCTGCTGGGCGGAGGCGGTGCGCTGTACTGGTTCAAGCTCCGCAAGCCCAAGGCCGACACCCGTGGGGCGGACGATCTGGACGATTACGACTACGGCGAGGACGAGGAAGAAGAGGATTATGAGTTTGAAGCCGAGGACGAGACGAACGCCGGGGAGGATGAAGAAAAGTGACACAGACAGTCAGCACAGAATCGCCCATGGAGCTGTCTCCCCGCGAGCGGCTTATTCAGATCATGAAGCGCGAGCAGGCGCTTTTCATCCGGCATACGCTCTCCCAAAAGCCCGGATACCGGGGCGGCAAGAAAGCCTTTGAATACTTCATCCGGCAAAAGATCGTAAAAGCCGTGGAAGCGGGCTGCGGGGACGCGGAGGCGCTGCTCCGCACCCCCAAGCCCGTCAAATCCATCTACTACGACTTCAAATACTATTTCGACGAATACAGCTACGCAAACTGCGACCGGTATGTGGAGAAGGCCATCGAGGACTGCGGGAACAACACCCTGCGCAAGGAGTTCCTGCGGGCAAAGGGCTGGGACGCGCCGGATGATTTCGATATCAACGATGAGGAGGAATAAAGGAATATGAACGAATACCGATTGGTTGTGTGTGAAAAGCCCTCCATGGCAAGGAGCATTGCCGCCGTTCTTGGCGCAGGCAGGCGCGAGGACGGTTTTCTTTCAGGCGGCGGCTATCTCGTTTCCTGGTGCTTCGGGCATCTTGCGGAGCTTTCGGATGCGGACGCCTACGATGAAAAGTACGGCAAATGGAGAAGGGAGGACTTGCCCATTCTGCCGGAAAGCTGGCAGTACACCGTGGCGCGGGACAAGCAGAAGCAGATGAACACTCTGCGCGCCCTCATGCACAGAGAGGATGTTTGCGAGGTCGTCAACGCCTGCGACGCCGGGCGCGAGGGCGAGCTGATCTTCCGCACGGCGTATAATCTCAACAACTGCCGCAAGCGCGTGAAGCGGCTCTGGATTTCCTCCATGGAGGATGCGGCGATCCTTGATGGCTTTGACAATCTCCGCGACGGAGCGGAGTACGACAACCTCTACGCCTCCGCCCTCTGCCGCAGCAAGGCGGACTGGCTGGTGGGTATCAACGCCACCCGCCTGTTCTCCGTGATGTACCACCGCACCCTGAACGTGGGGCGCGTGGTATCGCCCACACTTGCGCTGCTGGTGCAGCGGGAAGCGGAGATCAATGCCTTTCAGCCGGAGACCTTCTATACCGTCCATCTGGACTTTAACGGCTTCTCCGCCGCAGGCGAACGCATGAAGGAGCAGGCAGAGGCGGAGCGGCTTGCCGGGGACTGCAACAGCAAAACCGCCGCTGTTACCTCCGTCGTGCAGACAAAAAAGACGGAGAAAGCCCCGGCGCTCTACGACCTGACCACGCTCCAGCGGGATGCGAACCGCTTGCTTGGGTACACGGCGCAGCAGACGCTGGATTATCTGCAAAGCCTCTACGAAAAGAAGCTCTGCACCTACCCCCGCACCGACAGCCGCTATCTCACCGACGATATGGAGGGCGGCGTAAACGCGCTGGCGCTGTGCTGCGCGGGCGTCTGCGGCACGGAGCCGCCCGCAGCCGTCTGTTCGGGGCAGGTGTGCAGCAGCAAAAAGGTCAGCGACCACCATGCCATCGTTCCCACGATGGCGGCGGGCGAAACGGACTTGGAAACCTTGCCCGCAGGCGAACGGGAGATCCTGCGCCTTGCTGCCCGTCAGGTGCTTATGGCGGTCAGCGCGCCCTTCGTCTATCTGGAAACCGAGGCAAGGCTGGACTGCGGCGGAAATGCCTTTGCCGCCAAAGGAAAAACAATCCTTCATATGGGTTGGAGGGCATACACGGAAAAGGGCAAGCAGGACAGCACCCTCCCGGAGCTTTCCGAGGGACAGTCGCTTCCCGTTTCCTCCTGCGCGGTCAAAGAGGGCAGAACGACCCCGCCCAAGCACTTCACTGAGGATACGCTGCTGTCGGCCATGGAGACGGCGGGCAAAGAGGATATGCCGGAAGATGCCGAGAGAAAGGGATTGGGAACCCCCGCGACAAGGGCGGCGGTCATTGAAAAGCTGGTGGCCACGGGCTTTGCGGAGCGCAGAAAGGCGAAGAAATCTGTACGCCTCGTTCCCACCGAAGCGGGCGTGTCCCTCATTACCGTGCTGCCCGAACAGCTTCAGTCCCCGCTTTTGACCGCCGAATGGGAGCACCGCCTCAAGGAGATCGAGTGCGGCGAGCTGGGCGCGGACGAGTTCCTTGCCGGCATCCGCGATATGGTCGCAGCGCTGGTTCGGGACGCTGCGCCTGTGGACGGCGCGGAGGTGCTGTTCCCCTCCGGCAGACCCGTTGTGGGCAAATGCCCCCGCTGCGGCGCGGAGGTCACGGAGAGCAAAAACGGCTATTTCTGCGAGAGACGGAGCTGCAAGTTCGGGCTGTGGCGGGACAACCGCTTCCTTGCCGCCAAGAAGATCAGCCTGACGAAGAAGATGGTTTCCTCGCTCCTGACGCAGGGACGCGCGTACGCCAGCGGTATCTACTCCGAGAAAACCGGCAAGACCTACGACGCATTCATCGTGCTGGAGGACGACGGCGCGCGTTCCTCCTATAAGCTGGACTTCACCAAATGACCCTCGCAGGCTCCCGCACGGGCGTTTCGTTCCCCTGCGGGAGCCGCTGTTTTTACCATGATCCAAAGGAGGTATGCACGAAATGGCTGAAAAACAGACCAACAAGGAACGGCTCAAAGACATCACCGACAGCATCGAGACGGGCATAAAGGAGCTGTTTGAGAGCGACAGATACAGGCAGTACCTTGCCACCATGAGCCGCTTTCACCGCTACAGCGTCAACAACACCATGCTCATCTATATGCAGCGCCCCGACGCCACCCATGTGGCCGGCTTCAACAAATGGCGCGATCAGTTCGGAAGGAGCGTCAAAAAGGGCGAAAAGGGCATTAAGATCATCGCCCCCACGCCCTTCAAGAAAAAAATCGAGCAGCAGAAGTTAGACCCCGACACCAAGCTCCCCCTGCGGGACGAGAACGGCGATATTATCACGGAGGAAAAGACGGTGCAGATTCCCATGTACAAGCCCGTGGTGGTGTTCGACGTGCAGCAGACCACAGGCAAGCCCCTGCCGGAGCTGGCGGCGAACCTTACGGGGGATGTGCAGAATTACGAGGTGTTCATGGAAGCTCTGCGCCGCAGCGCGCCCGTCCCCATCTTCTTTGAGAAGCTGGCGGAGAATATGGACGGCTACTTCTCCGTGGACAAACAGCGCATCGTCCTCCGAGAAGGCATGAGCGAGGTGCAGACGGTCTGCGCCGCCGTCCATGAGATCGCCCACTCCAAGCTCCACAATAAGGACGAAATCGGGGAAAAATATCAGGAGGTCGAGCTGTTCGGCAAGCCTGCGCTGTTTTCAAACGGGCGCATCGACCGGGATAAGCTGCCGGAGGGCTTGTATGCGTATGACCTGCGCGGCTCGGATTACGATCCGGGGTTGCCCGTGACCATTCAGGAGAACGTTGTGGTGAACCACGCGGCAACCGTTATTGCCGCAGCGCCCATTGAGCTGCCGGAGCAGGGCTTTCTGTATCTGGGCGAGGACGGGCTGAACTTCACAGGCGGCGAGCAGACCGTGAAGGAGTTTCTGCACGCACAGTACCCGGAAAAGGCAAAGCTCTCCCGCGCCGCCGAGGAGATTCAGGCGGAGAGCATCTCCTTCGCCGTCTGCGCCTATTACGGCATTGAGACAGGCGAAAACAGCTTCGGGTATCTGGCGACCTGGGCAAAGGACAGGGAGCTGACCGAGCTTCGCGCATCGCTGGAGACCATCAACCGAACCTCATCCTCCCTGATTACGGATATCGACCGCCATTATGCGGAAATATGCAAGGAGCGCGGGCTGGACAAGGAGACGGAGAGCCTTACCGCCCAGCCGGTGCAGGAGATCGCCGTGCAGGAGCCGGAGCCGGTCGCAGCGCCGGACAACGGCTGCGTCCCCGACCCTGCGATTTCTGTTGAGAGCATGAACGCCTACGGCTACACCGATTCCAATATGCTGCCGCTGACAAAGGAGCGCGCGCTGGAGCTCATGGAACGGGATGTAAGCGTGTATATGCTCCATACCGACAACACCGAGGCCATGGCGTTCGATGCGGAGGAAGTCCGCAGCTTTGACGGCGTCTTCGGCGTGGAAGCCTCCGAATGGGAGACGGTCAAAGACCGCTTCGCGCCGCAGGACTACGAGAAAGCGTTCCTTGATAACCCCGGTGACAGCTTTGCTATCTATCAGCTTCGGGATAATGATGACACGGCGCGGCTCCGCTATATGAACTCCGAGTATCTGGAGAAGAAAGGGCTTTCCGCCCGAAGGGAGAATTACGCCGTCGTCTACGCAGGAAGCCTCGACCGCAGGGGCGATACGCAGGATAAATTGAACGAGCTGTATGAGACCTTCAACATTCGCCGCCCGGAGGATTTTTTCGGTCACAGCCTGTCCGTCAGCGACATCGTGGCGCTGAAGCAGAACGGCGTGGTATCCTGTCATTACGTTGATTCCCGGGGCTTCAAGGCGCTGCCCGACTTCCTAAAGCCGGAAAACTATCTCAAAAACGCGGAGATGGCCATGGAGGACGACTACGGCATGATCGACGGCGTTATCAACAACGGGCCGAAGCAGACCGTGGCGGAGCTGGAGGAACAGGCAAAGTCCGGCAAGCCCATCTCCCTCATGGAGCTGGCGCAGGCGGCGCGCCGGGAACAGGCGCAGGCGGCACGGCAGGAGAAGAAGCCCTCCGTGCTGGCAAAGCTCTGTCCTCCCGTCAACGAGCCGAAAAAGACAGCGCGTTCAAAGCGCGCGGAAAGAGAGTTGCTATGATGATTTTTACCAACGATGAAATGAACCTCATGTGCATCTACCAAAGCGACAGCCGCAGCGGGCTGATTGCCGCCCTCACCGAAATGCGCGGATACCTGGACGAGGACGAAGCCGAGCTGCGGGATCTGACCGACAGCGCCCTGCAAAAGCTCGGCGAAATCACCGATGAGCAGTTCGCAGCGCTGGAGCTGGTGCCGGACTTCGACACGGACGAATAAGGCGAATGCGGCGGGAGCGGCCTTCGGGTCGCTCCTGCTGTGATTATTCTATTGAAGAAAAGTGCGTGTACCCGCAAAAATTTTCAACAGAGCGCATCACAAAAGAAAAAGTGTCAATACGGAGGCGTATTCTCCCCGGAAAACGCACAGAATGAGCAGGAAAGAATCCGCACTATTTTTTGAAATCACTTGATTTTCACCGGATAGTTGCGTATAATAAGACTGCGAGGTGAAAATATGATAAAGACAACAGCAATGCTACTGGAGGAACTGCGGGAATACGGTTCTCCGAAGTCAAAGTTAGCGCGTATGGCGGAGCGGGGCGAATGCTTTCCCATTACAAGGGGGCTATATGAAACTGACCGGAACGCTCCTGCGTACCTGCTTGCGGGCAGTATTTACGGACCTTCATACATTTCCTTTGAATATGCCCTCAGCCGCTACGGGCTGATTCCCGAGGCGGTATATGCCGTTACCTGCGCCACCTTTGAAAAGAAAAAGAAAAAGAAGTATGAAACGCCCTTCGGAACCTTCACCTATCGGGATGTGCCGTCCGAGGCGTTCCCGCTGGGGCTTCGGCTCGTGCAGGAGGGCGAATATTTCTACCGGATCGCAGAACCGGAAAAGGCTCTGTGCGACCAGCTCTATACTATGCCGCCCGTACCGAACACACAGGAGCTTTTCCGGCTGCTGACGGAGGATTTGCGGATTGAGGAATCGGAGATTGGGAAGCTGGACGGAAATAAGGTTTGCAAATACAGCGGAGCGTATCATTCCACGAACGTAAAGAAGCTCTGCTCGCTTTTAAGGAGGCTTTGACATGAACAGCGCCATTGAACAGATGCTGAAAAGCTACCATGTAGAGAATATCTACGACAGAAAGAACGCTATGAAGGAGATCATGCAGGAAATTGTGCTCTGCGGCTTGTCCCGTGCGGGCTTCTTCAAAAAAGCGGCGTTCTACGGCGGAACCGCCCTGCGAATCTTCTACGGTCTCGACCGCTTTTCCGAGGATCTGGATTTTTCGCTGGAAGCGGAGGATTTGGACTTTGACCTGACGGCCTACTTTCCCGTGCTGGAGAAGGAAGTGAAAGCCTTTGGGCTGAACGTGGAGATTCAGGAAAAGGAAAAGACAAAAGAAAGCACCATCCGCTCCGCCTTCCTGAAGGGGAACACAAAGGAACATCTCCTGCTGTTCTACGCGGATGAAAAGGTGGCGGGAAGCGTGGCGAAGAATGAAGCGGTCAAGATTAAGTTCGAGGTGGACGTTAACCCGCCCGCCTTCGCCTCATTCGAGCACAAATACCGGCTGCTGCCCGTTCCGTATGAGGTGAAAATGTATGATATGCCCTCCCTGTTCGCAGGAAAAATCCATGCTGTCATCTGCCGTGCGTGGCAAAGCCGCATCAAGGGCAGGGATCTGTACGACTATGTATTCTATCTTTCGAGGAACACCGCCGTCAATCAAAAACACCTTCGGGCACGATTGATTGATTCCGGATATATTTCCGCCGATGCGGACTGTTCCTTGCCGGAAATCAAAGCGATGCTGGCGGAACGCTTTGACAGCATCGATTACGCACAGGCAAGGCAGGATGTGGAGCCGTTCATTCACGATTCCTCCGTGCTGAATATCTGGAGCGCAGACTTTTTCAAACAAATCACGGAGGGACTGACTGCGGTATAGTCCCCAACTGAAAACCGAATACTGCCCTTACATAGAGCGTCCGTTCCGGGCGCTCTAAATTTATGCCATGAAGGAGGAGCAATATGCCGAGCAAGCTACAAACGTATATGCAGATGGCGGACGAGGCGCAGCGGCAGATCACCGGCAGCTACCGGGGCTGGACGGGCTTTCTCACCACCGCCGCAAGGCTGTACAAATACCCCTACGCCGAGCAGGTCATGATCCACGCCCAGCGTCCGGACGCCACCGCCTGCGCGGAGTACGACTTCTGGAACGAAAAGATGGGTCGGTATGTCCGCAGGGGCTCCAAGGGCATCGCCCTCATCGACAGCAGCGGCGAAAGGCCGAGGCTTCGGTATGTGTTCGACGTGTCGGACACGGGCGGAAGGGAGTTTCCAAAGAGCCGCTACCTGTGGGAATACCGGGCGGAACACGCGGATGCGGTAAGCGCCATGCTGGAAAGCCGCTACGGTGTGGACGGAAAAGGAGGGCTTCCCGATCAGCTTGAGCGCATCGCGTCTCAGCTTGCGGAGGAATACTGGCGGGACTATAAGCGGGATATCCTCGCCATCGTTGACGATTCCTTTCTTTACGGGTATGATGAATTTAACGTAGGAGCGGCCTTCCAAAGCGCCGCCGCCGTCAGCATCGCCTACTCGCTCATGTCCCGCTGCGGGCTTGAAGCGGACGACCGCTTCGAGCATGAGGACTTCCTGAGCATCTTTGATTTCAACACCCCGGAAGCCGCCGCCGAGCTGGGCACGGCGGTGAGCAGGATCAACGGAGAGGTGCTGCGGCAGATCGAAGTCACCATCAAGAATTACGAGCGCGAGAAACTCGCGGAAAGGAGCCATAGCCATGACAGAGCTGACCTACACCAAGAACGGGGACTACCTGATTCCCGACCTGACGCTGAGCGAAACGCCGGAGGACGCGAGACCCCTAGGCAAGTACGGGAGACTGCGCAGGAGCTACCTTCAGGAGCACAGACCGGGGCTGTACAGCCGTCTGGTGCTGTCGGAGAAGCTGTTCCCGCACCTGCGGGAGATCGACGAGACGGCGAACCGGAGGCTGGAGCAGATGATGCCGGAGCTGATGAAGTCGGCGGGCGTGACGGAGGATCTGAAAGCCCGCGATCAGATGAAATGGGTGGGGCTGATGAACAGCCTGAAAGCGCAGGCCGAGGAGATCATCCTCAGCGAGCTGGTGTACAACTGACCAATGACGCGCCGGAAGCGGAACCGGCGCAGCCTCCGATACCGCAGGCATACCAACTGAGCCTGTTCCCCACGGAGGAAGAGCAAATCGCATATATCGCAGAAGCGGAGAGCTACACGCCCTCCGCTTTTTCCATGTCCATCCCGCAGGCGGATATCGACCATATTCTGCGTATGGAGGGCAACGCCGACTATGCCCGCATGAAGATCGCCACGGAGTTCTCCAAGGGCAAAGGCGTGGAAGAAATCGCGGCGTTTCTTCAAAGCAGCTTCCACGGCGGCAACGGCATCGTCACCGAGAACGGCAGATATTCCGCCTGGTACGCCGAGGACGGCATCCACATCGCCAATGGGGACGCGGCAAGATACCTGACCTCCGCAAAGGTCGTAAGCTGGCAGGAGGCGGCGGAGCGCATCGGGCAGCTTCTCACTCAGGGCGAATACGCCGCCAATGTGGAGCTTGCGGAAGCGCCGGGGCATGAGCGCGCGGAGCTGGCGCAGGCCGTATGGTATCTCCGGCAGGATTTAAGTGAAAAGGCACGGGCGCAGGGCTATCTCTCCTGCCTGTCGGATATGCGGGGCGGCGGTTTCCCGGAGGAAACGGCGCGGCTTGCCGAGCGGCTGAGAGACCCTGCGTTCCGTGAAGTCCTCATGGACGATTTAGCACAGCTCCGATCCGACTGCCGGGAGGACAGGAGCCTGCTGCGCTTTCACTACCACAAGCCGGACAGCATCGAGCAGGGTTTGCGGGAGCTGTCCCTGCCCCGCAGGGAGTACCGCACCGAAATGGCAGAAATCCCCGCCGTGCAGCGGTTCATTACGGAGGACGAGATCGCCGCGACCCTGACCCGCGGCAGCAATATTGAAGGGAGCAAGGGGCGCATCTACGCCTATTTCAGAGAAAAGCATACCCCCAGGGAGCAGGCGGACTTCCTGAAAGACGAATACGGCATTGGGGGACGCTCCCACGCGGTATCCGGCGCGTCCCACAGCGGTGAGGATCACAGCGGCAAGGGCGTCAGCTTGAAAAAGCAGAACTGCCCGGAAATTCAACTGAACTGGTCGAACGTCGCCAAGCGTATCTCCGAGCTGATCCGCAAAGACCGTTTCCTGACCCCGGAGGAAAAGGCGCGCTTTGAGCAGCTTCGGCGGCAGACCGCAGAGCGAAGCGCAGCATGGAATGACTACAACTCCGTAAAGGAAGCCCACCCGGACGACCTCGTGCTGTTTCAGGTAGGGGATTTCTTTGAGCTGTATGGCGAGGATGCAAAACAGGCGTCGGATCTGCTGAATATGAACCTGACCACCCGCAATATCCCCGGTGCTGGCCGTGTGGAGATGTGCGGCGTACCGTCGCACAATTTAGAGCTGTATGTAGAGAAATTGCGCGATAAGTATGATGTAACGATTGCCGAAGCGCCGGACTTTAGAGGTGAGCGCCACATTTACACGCTGCGCTCCGTTGACCATGAGGCCGAAGCCGCCATCGACGCATACGAAGCCGAGTTCGGCGCGGACGGCACACGGGTGTTCCGCGATCCTGCCGCAGAGCAAGTTCAGCCCACGGTGCAGGAGCTGTTCGAGAGATACCGCCTGAGCGTGGGCAACGCGCTTTCCAAGGATGAAGCATTTCTCAACGCCTGCCGCAATTCCGACCGTCAAAACGCCTATCTGGAGGGCGCGGCGGCAATCCGGCGCATCGTCACAGAATCCGGCGATTTGCAGCTCACACGGCTCTATTTCGATATGCCCGCGTTCCACAACCGGCTCCATCAGGAGCTTTTGGACGAGCTTTACCCCACGCTGGCAACGACGGTTACGCCCTCGCCCTACAAGGTCACGCAGGCGGACATTGACGCGGCCTTGCAGAGCTGGAACGGCAGGATTGAAAGCAAGCACGCAGTTGTCCGCTATATGAAGGATCACGCCCGCGACCGGGACACCGCCGCATGGCTGGCGCGGGAGTACGGCTTAAAGGATACCTCTAAACCGCTGCAAATCTCCGTGGGAAATTCCGAGCCGGTCACGCTGTCATGGGCAAAGGTGCAGCGGCGCATTGCGCAGCTCATTCAATCCTTTCCCCTCCCTCCGTCCTGCTGTACCGCTTAGTTCCCTGTTCCCGGCCTACAGC
>OLVZ01001672.1_pt1 | contig 18303 bp, 15 predicted proteins | sample 1673341 | NCBI WGS metagenome assembly OLVZ01 (sample SAMEA3178944, study PRJEB25190) | human gut metagenome | biome: human gut; feature: human-associated habitat; material: faeces | place: Austria | collected 2013 | reverse complement strand
CCCGCCGTTTCTCGGGCATCAAGAGATGTCTGAGGCACAGCACGACGACATGGACAATGTTCTTGACCAGTGCAAGAAGCATGGCAAGTTGGACTATGTTGCGGGTTGGTACGCGAAAGCAGTGGAGTACAAAGCCGATGGCGGTTTGCGAGCTGCGTTTGTATCTACGAATTCAATCTGTCAGGGAGAGCAGGTTTCCATCCTTTGGGACTACCTCTTTGGGCTCGGGATGCGCATCTCCTTTGCACATAAGAGCTTTATCTGGAATAGTGAGGCTACGGATCAAGCGCACGTTCACTGTGTAATCGTAGGGTTCGGTAATGATGAGCCAGTGGCCCCAACCCTGTTCTCGCGGGTTGGCGCTAGGTCTGTATCCCAGATCAACGGTTATTTGTTCGAGGGTCCCTTACAATCCGTTGCATCTAGGTCTAAAAACGTCAATGCCGAGTACGCTGGAACGAAGCTGGTAAAGGGAAGCCAGCCCACCGACGGCCAGAACCTCTTGTTCGGCAGGGAGGAGGGCGAGGCGTTCTTGGCGCGCAACCCAGACTGCGTGGACCTTCTCCGCAAGTATATAGGGGCGGATGAGTTTATAAAGGGTAACTACCGGTATTGCCTCTGGCTTAAAGACGTTCCCCCGACGCGATATGTCAACAACAGGGAGATAATGGACAGGCTGGCTGCCGTGAGGGAGATGAGGCTCAAAAGCAAGACGGCTTCTGTCAGGAGGGATGCCGACACGCCTTTCCTGTTCACCCAGATTCGTCAGCCCGATACCGACTACCTGCTTTTCCCAAGGCATTCGACGGGGCGACGGATTTATCTTCCTATTGGCTTCGTGTCTGCGGACGTCATAGCAAGCGATGCCGCCTCCTTTATCCCCAATGCCGATCTATATCAATTCGGGATTCTGTCATCCCTTTTCCACAACGCTTGGATGAGAGTGGTTTGCGGGCGTCTAAAGTCTGACTACCGCTATTCACCCGCCGTATACAACAGCTTCGTATTCCCGGAGTGCGGGGAGGCGCAGCGGGAGTACATTTCTAGCTGCGCTCAGGCTGTGTTGGATGCGCGCGAGCAGGCGGGGGAGTCTTTGGAGACGCTCTATAACCCGGACAACTCCATTGTGTTCCCCGATTTGATGCGTGCCCACCGCGAGCTCGACGCAGCGGTCGAAGCCGCCTACGGCGTCGACTTCAACGGCGACGAGGAGAAGATAGTCGCGCACCTGTTCAAGCTCTACGCCCAAAAGACCGAAGGATAGGGGGAATCATGGCGAGAACGATCGGAGAGGCGAAGGCCCTCAAGATGCTCGATATCCCTGATTTCAGGCATCTGACGAAGGAAAAGGCCGTTCAGCTCGTCTCGATGCTGGACCGGGTCGACCCCGAGGTGGCCAAGGCGGTGCTTGAGCAGTATCCGAAGTTCGCTGAGGTCGTGCTTTCGACCGCGAGGGACTGGAAGGAAAACGTCGGTAAGGCGCTTGAGGAAAACGGCAAAGTCACCAAGGAGACGATCGCCGCGGTGTCCGCCGCAATGGCCAGCCTGAGCGACCTTGTCGGTCGCGAGGACACCACGCCGGAGGAGCGCTCCGAGATGGCGGATAGGATGATCGACCTCGCCAAGCTGCTCAACGAGATAGATAAAAGAAACAAGGACTTCATACTCAAGGTCCTCGGCATTGGCAGTGTCACGCTTCTTGGTTTAGTGGCTATGGCTGCTACGGCCCTCGGTGTGAACGTGAAGGCCCTCGAGAGCGCGGCGGATGGGGCGGAAGACGTCATTTAGCGACATAGTTTTTCATTTTTCTGTTCCATCCTTTGCCGTAGAGAGGAATCGAAGAGAGCATGGTTGTTCTGCCCACGTCAAATGACACCGATCTGAAACAGCTTCTTGGAGAGGTCGCATCCGGAAGGATGCAGCTCCCGGAATTTCAGAGGGATTGGACTTGGGACGACGCCCGTATCAGGGGCCTCATCGCGAGCTTGACTCAGGGTTATCCCATGGGCGCAATCATGCGGCTCGCATACGGGAATCCGGAAATCCGCTTCAAGTATCGCACGATCGAGGGCGTGGGCGAGCTTAGCGTCGAGCCAGAGTTCCTGATTCTCGACGGTCAGCAGCGTATGACCTCGATATACCGTGCCATGCATTCCGACAAGCCGGTCGCCACGAGGACGGACAAGGGCAAGGCGATCGAGCGCTACTACTACCTTGATATCGAGAAGTGTCTCGACGACGGCGAGGACAGGGTTGATGCCGTCGTGGCGGTCCCCGCCGACCGTAGGCTCAAAGAGAACTTCGACCGCGATGTCGTTCTCGACCTGTCTACCCGCGAGCTTGAAATCGAGAACAAGATGTTCCCAGTGAACGTGATGTTCAACGATACGGAAAAGATGAACTGGGCCCTCGGTTTCATGATGGGCTACGCAGGGGACCCGGATGCTACCTCTTTGTTTGAGAGGTTCAACAGCGAGGTGCTCTCGGTCGTGTCGGCTTACAAGCTCCCGGTCATCACGCTCGACAAAAGCACTCCCCGCGTGGCCGTCTGCAAGGTGTTCGAGAACGTCAACACCGGTGGCGTGCCCCTCACCGTGTTCGAGCTCGTGACGGCGATGTTCGCCACAAGGGAGTTCGACCTGCGCATGGATTGGAATGATTGCCGGAAGACAATCGTGGGTGAGGGCTCCGAGTTCAAGACCGACCTGTTCGAGGGCATAGATGAGACGGCGTTCCTCACAACGGTAACGCTTTACAGCTCCTATATGAGGAAGCGAATGTCCGGTTCCGGTTCCGTGAGCTGCAAGAAGAAGGACGTCCTCGCGCTTGAGTACGAGGATTACCTCGCCAGCCGCGAGGCGGTTTTAGATGGCTTCGCGGTTGCTCGCGAACTGCTCCTGACCTACGAGTGCGTATACCGCAAGCGGGACCTGCCGTACGCCACGCAGCTCATACCTCTCTCCGCTATCTGCGCCGTCTTGGGCAGGAAGCGCAGTTTGGAGCCGAACGTCATCAAGGTTCTGTCCCGGTGGTACTGGTGTGGCATCCTCGGAGAGATGTACGGAGGCGCGAACGAGACCCGTTACGCAAACGACATCGAAGACGTCATCGACGAGGTCGAGGGCCGTCAGAGTTTGAACAGGACGGTGAATGCGGCATTCTTCTCCGCGACGCGTCTCTTGACCCTCAGAACCCGTTTATCCGCCGCGTACAAGGGGATTATGGCGCTTCTCTACAGGGGGCGGGCTGTCGCGATTTCATGAACGACACGACCATGGACGTTGTGAACTGCATCACCGGGGCGCCGGATATCCATCACATTTTCCCCGAGGCATATTGCGAGAAGATTGGCATTCCTCGCGAGCGATATGACTGCGTGGTCAACAAGACCCCCATTCTCTATGCCACTAACCGATCGATCGGAGGTAGCGCCCCAAGCGCATATCTGGCGCGAATCGTCGCGAAAGTCGAGGGCGTCGACGAGGACGATTTGCGTGGGCGAGTCGAATCTCATCAGGCGGATTTCGGTTATATGAAGGCGGATGATTTCGAATCGTTCTTCCTCGACCGGGCGTCCCGAATCCTTTCCCTTATCGAGGGGGCCATGGGCAAGCCCGTGGGAGATAGGGCATCCGAGACAACGGTGCGGGCGTTTGGTACGGCGCTGTAGGCCTGCCGACTGAACGCGTCTCTAGTTACCCTTGGCACGAGCTGGGTGGAAGGGCCGGGCGTGATGTTTTGAGGCTCGGTTTCCCGACGAACCAGCGCCCGTCCTGACGCCATATCGTCTTGAGCTCGCCCGTGCGGCCCATGAACACGTCGAACCTCTCCACGAGGTTGCCGAACACCGTCCGCCCGTGCGTCACGTGGCGGGCGGTTGACTTTATGGGCCAGCTCCTTCCGTCGGGCCATATGAGCCTTTTGGGCACATCGACTTCGTCGTTGAGGCCCTTCGGCGGACACTCGACCCCCACGTAGACTCGGTCGCATTCGCGCGGTATCCCGCACGTGCCTGACAGGTCCCTTCCCTTGAACAACCCAATCACTTCCCTTCGGGGCGATTGTAGGCCTTCGTCCGGACGCGGCCGAGGCATGCGTGCCCGCAGGGGAGGCCGTGCCGCGGCCGTTCCCGGTGGAGCCTCCGCCCGCGCGCGTCAAGGGGCCGCACGGAACCCCGCACAAACCTGCGCTTCGCTTCGGTTGGTGGAGGTTGCCGTGCAGCTCCCTTGACCCGTGCGGGCTTCAGCTCGTGGCTTCAGGAAAGAAGCCATAGGCGCGGCAAGCAGCGCCTACGGCTTCCGCCTGCGAGGCGGAGGGGATTGGCCTACATGGCCGGAAGGGAGACCGATATGCAGGAGCTCATGCCGAAGAGGGTGGCGGTGACGGTGCCGCCGCTGTACGCGACCGAGGATGAGGGGGACCCCATCGCCCGCGTGAAGCTGTTCAGCAGCGTGAGCGGGTGGACTTGGTACGTGACCGAGTACGATCCCGCGACGGGCGAGGCGTTCGGCCTCGTCGAGGGCTTCGCCGACGAGTGGGGTTACTTCTCCATCCCCGAGTTCGAGGTCCTGAACCGCGCCAAGGGGTTCGGCGTCATCGAGCGCGACGAGCACTTCGAGCCCGCGCCCGTGCGCGAGGTCAGGCGCTAGAGACGGTGGGGCGGGGCCGTATCGGCCCCGCCCATCGCTGAGGAAAGGATGAACGGGAATGAAGTTGGAAGAGCGGAAGGGCCGCTACGTCGTCTACGAGAGGAGCCTGCTCCGCTCGTACGGGAGCGCCCTGCGCGACGGCGTCACCTACGGGGCGAGCGACTACCCCGACGAGGCCATGGGGCTGCTGGACGGCGTGCTCGACTTCGGCCTCAGCGGCTTCGTCTACGACACAGAGCGCGATGCGGTCCGCGACCCACTGCGTTCCGAGGGGTGGATTGAGCTGTAAGCGCCACGGGATGCCGCGCCTCCCGGCGCGGCGCTCCGGGCCCGCAAGGGGCCCTGCGCCCGCTCGGTCTTCGCTCGGGCACGGCGGCCCGTCGCTTCGGCCTCGCTCTCGCTGTGCACGGTCGAAACGCTCCCTCAGGGTCGCCTTCCGACCGTGCTCCGCTCACGCCGCCGGTGGCCCGCGAGCGGCTGCATTCGATCGCTTGCTCATGGCCGCGATCATTTCGCCGCGTCGCGCTCCGCCGGCTCTCGCGGAGGGCTTCCAAACGCTCCCTCAAGGTCGCCTTCGGAAACCCTCCGCTCACCATCCCGATGGGCTGGCAAGATATGCATTGCGGCGTACAAATCGTCGTTCCTCCGATTTGCCGCCGCAATGATCTTGCCCTGCGCGCCAGCGCAGGGGGAGGGCGAACCGCTCGCTACGGCTCGCTCCCATCACGAGGGAGGTCCCGAGCCGGACGGCCGGGGCCTCTCGAGGTTTCCGCCTGTTGCGGAGACCTCTCTAGTACATGTCACGCGTAATGTAGTCCATGGTGCGGTACAGCTGCATGCACAGCTTGATCGCACGCATGACGCCGTGGTAGGTGAACCGGATCGTGCGACCCGTCTTGCGATGCACGACGTAGCCGAGCCTCGCCCCGTTCACCTTGCGCTCACCGCCCAAGGATTTGGAGTGAAAGCGGTATTGCAGGTCGCCGTTCTTGGAGCGCTTGAGCTTGATGCCGTCCTGTGTGAGGCGGCGCGATAGCTCCGCCATGCGGTCGGGACACTCGGGCATGCGCCCCACCTCCTCGATGCGCTTGGCGACCGTCCGCCTCACGCGCTCGTTCTCGGAGCGCTCGGCCTGCCCCTTGCGGGCCATGTCGCGCTCCGCTGCCCCGGGCTGCCTTCCATGCACGCGGGAGTTCGCCTTGCCGCGTTCGAGCTGTTTCAGGCCGTACTTCTCGTCGAGGGCGCGCGCGGTCTCGGCACGCGACTTCGCCGCCACTCGAGCAGGGCCCTCGTTGAGGCGCAGCCCGGTGGCCAGGTCGCTCCTATTTACGGCCACGTGCGCGGAGAACCTGTCCGTGCCGTCGGATTCGCAGTGCTCCAGATGCAGGACGACGAGGCATTCGTGGGTGCCGTACCGTGCCTGGATGTAATCGCGGGCGTAGTCCATGCAGAGCCCGGGCGTCATCTTGCCGCCGTTGCAGCTGCACTCATCCGCGTTGAAGTTGAGGGTGACATGTTGCATGTATGTGCAGCGTGCGCCAGCCTTTCCGGGCTCGTTATGATGGAATTGTTCTCGCGTGGCATGCATCTCCTCAAACCATCTGTCCTCGTCGATGATGTTCTGGGTGTCGTGCGCCAGCACCTTCTCGCGGTTCCAGTCGAGGTACGACCTGATGTTTCTAAGATGGCGCTCGCTGCAGACCGACACCTGCTTCACGGCTGTCATCTTCCTCCTTTCCGGGTTTACAGCGCACCCCACTCGTCCTCGTCGGCGGCGTCGGCGTTTGCTTCGGGGAAGTCTGGGCACCAGATGGGGGCGCATTCGTTTTTGCGGCGCTCCGCTCGCCCATCGAGCATCCGCTGGTATGTCAGCCTCCTCGCGCGTTCGTGTTCGCGCGTACCAAGGTCGAAGTGGCCTTTGGTCGGGGTCTTTGTGCAGTCTGTCAGGGGTGCGCGGAACGTGCCCGCCCGTTCCGCCGGGATGCCGTTCTCACCCATCTTGACCACGATCGCACCGTCCCGGTCGGGGCTCATCTCCGTCCATTCCCAAGAGTGGATAAGGTCGTCGGCGTGCTCGGAGAAGCTGGTCGATCCACTGCTCCCGCTCGCGCCCCGGCTCGTGCTCGTTCCGCGCGTGTGGCGCGTGGTCTTTCCGACGAGCTCCGAGAAGAAGTTGCGGTCGTCGGCGTCGCCGAGTTTCATGGCGACCTTCACGCCGCAGTTCGACAGGATGGCGGGTCGCCCGCTCCTCTCTCCGTACTTCTCGCCCAAAAGACTCAGCGACTGTACCGCCCCGATCCAGAACGCCCCGTAGGAGCGGCCCAGGGTGAGCAGCTTCACAAGCGGCTCCACGCGATCCATGGCGCACCACTCGTCACCGACGAACGTGATGGGTCGCAGCCTGCCGCCGGACCGGTCGCCGATGGAGAAGATGGAGGTGATGAGCTGGGTCACGAAGATGGTGCTGATCGCGTTGTACGGGCTGCCCGACTCGAGCACATGCAGGAAGACCGCCGTCTTCTCAGTGAGCGTGCGCTCGGGGTCGATGTCGTCCCCGGAAGTCATCCACGCCACGGGCGCGGAGGAGAAGATGCGCAGGCGGACCTTCATGGTCGATATGATGCTGCGCAGCTCGTTGCCCCCGGAGGATAGCAGCTGCGAGGCGCGGCTGCGGGCGGGGTGCCCGTCGGGCAGCTGGCGCAGAAGTGCCTTGAGAGGGGCCGTCGGATCGGCCCCCTCGCCCTCGGTGCCCCGGCAAAGGACCTCGTTGACGGTCGCGAGGTGCTTCGCCCCGGCGGGGCACTCCTCAGAGCACGCGACCAGCAGTATCAGCGCGGAGCAGCCGCTCCGTGCCGACTCCGTCCAGTGAGAGGAGCCCTGCCCGCGCTCCTCCGGGAAGAGCGCCATGGCGATGGCGTCCGCCGCCTGCTCCGCCCCTTGGGAATCACCTTTTTCGGCGAGTTTGACCACGAGGTTGATGGGGTTGAAGCGATGGCCGCGATAGGGGTTCTGGGTGTCGAGCAACAGCACGTCGTAGCCGCGCCGCTCCAGCTCGGGCCCGGTGATCTCGATGAGCTCGTTCTTCACGTCCGTGACGGCGATGGAGACCGGCTCGGAGCCGTTGGCCCCGTCGCCATAGGTGAGTAGGTCGATGGTCGGTATGAGGCAGAAGCGCGTCTTGCCCGACCCCGTGGAGCCGTCGAGCAGCACGTGGCGCTCAGGCTCGAATAGGTACTTGCCCTTGGTGAAGCCGTACACGAAGCCGCGCGCTTTGGGGCTCGCCTTGCCGTCCCATGTGACGGAGCCCTTGACGAGCTCGGTTCCCGTCTTGATGCGGGCGCTGCCAAGGACGCCGCCGTCCTCGCCGCGCCCCTTCGCCTGCTCCATCGAGAAGAAGAGCAGCGAGGTGAGGAAGAGCAGCGCGAGCGTGGCTGCGGTGCCCGCCGGATGGGCGGCGAAGCCGCCCGACAGCCACCAGCCGGGAACGGCGGTGAGATCGAAAGCGGGGATGGTGGTGATGGTGCCTCCGCTCAGAAGGTAATCCGCTGGCTGGGCAAGCGCAGGGCAGCAAAACGCCCCGAGCACCAGAGCGCTGATGAGGGAGGGGATGAGGATTTCCATTTCTTCCCCTAACTGCGCGCTGCGGAGATAAGCGCGCAGATGTTGTCCGCCGCTGCGGAGACGCGGCGCACCGCGCGATCGGTGCTGGCGGCGGAGTCCCCGTCTGCCCCGAAGGTATTGAGCGCGCGAGCGCATTGGTTCAAGTTCGACCCGGCGTGCTTCAGATCTGCGAATGCCTTGCGGAGCTCGGCGATATCGAGGTCCAGCGTTGGGCGGGCCTCGACGTTGCCAAGCAATCTCATCCGCGCGAAGGCGGAAATGCTCATGCCCGCCTTGTGCGCGCGTGAGCGGATGCGGGCGAGCTCGTTCTCGGTGACGCGGACGTAGATCCGCCTACGTCGTCCGATTGTGTTGTGTTGCTCGTCGCCTTCCTGGGCGATGTTCGTCTTGTCGTTCATGGAAGTAATCCTTACGTCAGTTGTGGCAGGGCCTGTGGCAGGATTTGTGGCAGCAGGTCCGCTCCCACGGACTACCACAGGCTCCCTAGAATTACTTCCCGTTGCCGTTTTACGAGGTAAATACCCCTAATCAACTCTCATGCGTTTGCATGGCCTACGTAGAAAATGCCCCTCATAACCCGGAGGTCGTTGGTTCAAATCCAGCCCCCGCGACCAAGAACTTGCAGCTCGGAGGTTTAATGGCCTCCGAGCTTTTTCTTACCGTTTGATCTTGTGGGTGAAATGCGCGTTATACGCCCTTTGCCTCAAATGACGATTTTCGAAATTGTGCTTGACCTTGAGCAAGCTCCAGGTCGTAAGGTCGAATCGTGTAATCGATTCGGCTCGGACAGCTCAGCCTGAAGCACCTGTCAGCTCGGCTCGAAAACATCGGGCAACTCAGCTCGAATGCACCGGGCAACTCGACCCGAAAGCAGAAAGGAAAGCGCAATGGAAAGACCGTACGTGTTTTGCCATATGGAAATGTCCCTCGACGGCAAAATCATGGGCAAATGGATGAGCTCGGAGGCGTCGCGTGCCAGTGAGGGCTGCTTCTACGAAATAGCCTTCGGCGAACACCCGCACTATAAGCACCAGGGATGGCTCTCCGGTCGTGTGACGACTGACGACAACTTCACAAATTACCGTGAGCCTGCCATCGACCCGAATGCGGCTCCAGTGCCCGAGGGGGATTACGTCGCCGATCCGGATGCGACGATGCACTACGTGAGCGTGGATCCTTCCGGTCGCCTGGGCTGGGAGAGCGCAATACTGACTTACCAAACCACCAGCGCACATGTGGTGGAGGTGCTTACCGAGCGCGTCTCCAACGCCTACCGTGACCTGCTGCGTCGTCTCGGCATCTCCTACATCGTGTGTGGCGAAAACGAAATCGACTTCCCCGTGATGCTCGAGAAGCTGCGGACGCTCTTCGGCATTGAGACGCTCATGCTCGGCGGCGGAGGCGTGCTCAACTGGTCCTTCATTCAGCAGGGGCTTTGCGACGAGTTGAGCATTGTCATGTGCGCTACCGCAGATGGTTCGACCAAGACTCCGGCGCTCTTTGCGCAGAAAGACGGCCTCTCCACGGATGAACCCGTTAACTTTGAGCTCATGTCTGCCGAGCCGCTGCGCGGTGGTGCGTTGTGGCTGCGGTATCGCGTGAAGAATAACAACTAGGTTCGGCGGAAACGGACGAACACGAGCGGAAACGAACGAACATGAACGAAGGGACAAAAATGAACACGAATATGCTAAACAAAACAGTTTCGCTTGCGAACGGCGTTGAGGTTCCCGTGCTGGGATTGGGAACCTGGCTCATGGACAACGACGAGGCCGCCGCTGCGGTAGAAGCTGCCTTAAAGCTCGGGTATCGCCATGTTGACACAGCTCAGGCGTACGGCAACGAGGCGGGCGTCGGCCGCGGTATTGCCGCGAGCGGAATTGCACGAGAGGACGTCTTCGTGACCACCAAGGTCGCCGCCGAGCATAAGGATTTCGAGTCCGCCGCCGCGTCCATTGACGCCTCTCTTGCGGCTGCGGGTCTCGACTATTTTGACCTCGTCATCATCCATAGCCCGCAGCCGTGGGCGAAGGTGAACCAGTCGAACGACCGCTACCTCGAAGGCAACCGGGAGGCATGGCGTGCGCTCGAGGAGGCATATGCGGCTGGAAAGGTCCGCGCAATCGGTGTCTCCAACTTCCTTGAAGCCGACCTTGAGAACATCCTGTCTTCTTGCAACGTGAAACCTATGGTCAATCAGGTGCTGGCGCATGTTGGCAATATGCCTTCCAACCTTGTCGCCTGGTGCAAGGAGCGCGGAATCGTCGTTGAAGCATATTCGCCTGTAGCTCACGGGGCGGTGCTCGACAGCCCTGAGATTGTCCACATCGCTGCAACTTATGGCGTCTCAGTTCCTCAGCTCTGCATTCGCTATTGCCTGCAGTTGGGGCTCATCGCCCTGCCCAAGACGGCAAATCCCGATCATATGGCAGCGAATGCGGACGTTGACTTTGAGATTTCAGCCGCGGATATGGACGCTCTTTCAGCGCTTTCAATCAGCGACTACGGCGAGGCGAACGTCTTCCCGGTATACGGCGGAAAAATGTAGGCGCGCGCTACTAGGTAGCTGTATGCAGCCGCTTTATCAATCGGCGACTCGTGTGCGATAGCCAAAACCGCGGGCATCGTCACCGTGCATCGATGCGAAAAAAGTACCTAAAACAAAAAAGCGCGGAAGCCCTGGGAAAGGGACTTCCGCGCAAGGTGCAGTGCGGAGCTAAGCGCCGAGCGCTCCGCCGCAGTATTCACACATCCCCGCTGCATCGGGAATGGTGGTCGCGCCGCAGTGCGGGCAGGTAACTGCCGTCTTGGGGGCTTGCGCCTCTCGTACGGCCTTGCGCACGTCAGCGTGTACGCGCGTCAACGCGGTTTTAATCTCCTCCGCCAGCCTCATGCACTCGTCGTATTCGACCGGCACGCCGCGCGAAATGCCGATCCCGCGCCCGCCGCCCTGTACGCCAAGGCGCACCTCGGATTCGATCGTCGAATCGTTCAGGCGGAAACGAATCTCATCAAAATACGGCGTATTGACGGAAATGACCACGTAGATGTCGTAATCGTAGTAATAGCGAGGCGGGTTGTAGCTAACTTCCTTGCCCTCGGAGTCTTCGCGCATGATCTCGCTGCGCGACTCGTCGACATCGATACGGCATCCGGTGACTTGCGAGTAATCCATGACGTCAGGGTTTGCGTCCTGGATATTGCGCGCCGAGGTAACAATGAACTTTTGGGCGTCCTCGTCCAGCAGAACGCGGGTGCGGTTGCCCAGCGCACGCGTGATGTTGAATGCCGCTACGGCCCCTTTGTTTTCCTCGCGATAGGCGAGCTGCTCTTTGATTTCCGCTACGGTGCTGTGGCGGCGATCGGAGAACCAAGGCGACAGCTTGGCGGCGCAGTTCTTGCACAGGTTGCCGTCATCGAGCTTGCGATTGCCCAGAAGGCCGATCTTCTCGCCGCAGATATCGCAGTATTTCTTATCGAACAATCCCATGATGAATCCTTTCTCGGTGGCGATTACCCGTGGGCATCCGCCTACTACCAGCACATTCGACCTCGGCGAACCGCGCTATGCGACGTCGCCATCGTCAAACGGATCGCCGCACTCGGGGCAGAACTTGGGCGGCTTTGTTGGGTCTTCGGGCATCCAGCCGCACTTGTCGCAGCGATACTGCGGAACGCCCGCAGGCTTCTTGGCACCGCACTCAGAGCAGAATTTGCCCTGACTCACGGCGCCGCAGCTGCAGGTCCAGCCAACTGCGGGCTCAGGCTTCTTGGTGCCGCACTCGGGGCAGAACTTGCCGGTGACCGTCGCGCCACACGTGCACTGCCAGGTGTCGCTCGCCGCAGGTGCCGCCGCGGGCTGCGAAGCAGGTGCAGGAGCGGGAGCGGGCGCAGGGGTGCCAAAGCCGCCGCCTGCCTCGGTCTGATACTGGCTCTGAACGGACCTGTTTTCCATGCTGAACAGGCTCTGCGCGTTCATACCACCGCTTTGCCCCGCCATGTTCATGCCCATGAACGCCATGGCAGGCCCCGCGCCCTCATTGGTCGCCGCCGCTTGCATGGCCGCCGCTTGGGCGCCAACCAGGTGTGCCGCCGCCATAGCGGGGTTGCGCAGGGTGGCGTTGCGCTGGAGTTCCTTGATGGCTTCCTCGTCCTCATCGGATGCCTTCACCGAGGAGACGCCGATGGAAACGACTTCGATACCGCGCAGGTCGGACCACTTCTGCGAAAGCACCTCGTTGAGCGCGTCGGCGAGTTCGACAGTGTGACCCGGTAGCGCTGAGTAGCGGATTCCCATGCCGGAGATGTGGGCAAACGCCGGCTGGAGGGCGGTTAGCAGCTCGCTCTTGAGCTGCCCGTCGATTTCCTCGCGCGTAAAGGCACCCTCCACGTTGCCGCACACGTTGGTGTAGAACAGGATGGGGTTCGTAACACGGTAGCTGTACTCGCCAAAGCAGCGAATCGAGATGTCCATGTCCAGGCCGATGTTGGTGTCAACCACGCGGAAGGGGACCGGCATCGCGGTGCCGTATTTATTTCCGATGAGCTCCTTGGTGTTGAAGTAGTACACGCGCTGGTCCATCGGTGCTTCTCCGCCGTAGGTAAAGCGCTTGCCGATGTTGCGCAGGACGTCGGGGACGCTCTTGCTCAGATTGCCCGAGAACACCGAGGGCTCGGTCGACATATCGTAGGTGTACTCGCCCGGCTCGGCGCACAGGTCGACGACCTTGCCCTGTTCGACGATGATCATGCACTGACCATCGGCGACGGCGATGGTGCTGCCGTTGGTGATGATGTTGTCAGAGCCGTGGTTGGATGAATTGGCCGATGCCCGCTTTTGGCCTCGAACTGCCAGTACATTGGCGGGAAGCGCGTCACAGTAAAAGTAGTCTTTCCACTGATCGGCCATGACGGAGCCAGCCGCACCGAATGCCGCTTTGATAAGACCCATGCTCATCCTCCTTGTTTGATTGATTGAGAGATTGGCGAGCCCATTGAAGAGTCGGCTCGTCGGAGCTCTAGCCCATTCAGGTGGGTTGTCGCGAAATAGCAACGGGGCGGACCGCTTAATAGCAGCCCGCCCCGTATAGCGCCTACGGTTTCTCTCGTATTACTGCGGGAGAAGGATGGCTACCGAGTATGTCCATCCGCGAACCGTTATTGCAACACGCGATTAGTTCAGCTCGAGCGTGTAGGATGCAAGGGTATCCCACGTATCGGCATCCCAAATCTCGACTACGAGAACGACGTTCTTCAGGTCGTCAAGCGAGGGAACCTCGTCGCCTTCGCAGTAGAAGAACACGTTCTTGGCCTGTGCGCCGGCATTGACGTCCTTGCTGCCATAGAACTCAACCATGGTGCCGTCGACGGTAGAGGTCTCGTACGTGGTGGAGAAGGTGATTGTCTTGTCGGTCTTGTTCTTCACGGTGAACAGATAACCGCTGTCGCCCCAGTCGTCGGTCTGCTTGCCAGTGACCTCAAGGGTGCAGATGTCGTCGTCTGCCACGGTCATGGGCTCGAAGTTCTCGTCGACGATGGCATCGGTGGACTCGTCATCGCCCTCTTCATCGAGACCTTCGAGTTCGTCATTGGCAGCGAGAAGCTCTTCGGCCTCATCGTCGCTGATCTTGGTGAACGTAACGGTGTCTTCATCAACACCCAGGGTGAGCACGTCGTCCTTTAGCGTGGCGGTGCCCTCATCGCCATCAAGAGTGATCGAGCATTCAGTGGTGCTCTTTGCTTCCCAGGTGCCGTCCATGCTCTCGCCGAAAATGCTAATGGTGGCGGTTCCGTCATCATCGAGGGTCAAAACGATGGACATGCCGAGAGACTCGCAGAACTCCCAGTCATCCTCGTCGAGGCCCGTCATGCTCGTAGCTTTCCAATTGCCGGCGAAGACCTCCTTGGCGTCCTTGCCGCCACCGCCGCACCCAACGAGCACGAGGCTCAGAACCAGTGCGGTCACGACGGTAAACAGTGCCGTTAACTTCTTTTTCATGGGGATCATCCTCCTTATGTCCCATGTCTCGCGATCGGCGCTCATCGCGAGTCTTTCCCTATCTTCAAATCGAGTTTTGCAAAAAAGATGAAAAAGCACCCTATCGAAAACTACAGTCTTTGACAGGTATTTTTAGAAATCCTGTTTTCGCAGGAAAAGGGCAATATTTTGTTTAAATTCACACAGGAATACGCGCATAAAACAGGCGTTGATGGCGCGCAAAATGCGTGCGGTGAATAGCTGTATCAGTATGCAAAACATACACGTTAGATGGGAAATAAAAGAGGTATGCCCACAAGTATTTTGTTACAGCCCCGGCACGAGGAAATCCTGGTTGATGAGGTCGACGATCAGCTTAACGCGGTTGTCGTAGCCCGATTTCTGCAGGAGCTGCGTGATGTGGTAGCGAACCGTGGACGTGCTGATAACAAGCTCCTTCGCGATGTCGGCGTCGCTGTACCCCCTGACCATCAGACGCAAAACGTCGAGCTCGCGGTTGGAAATTTCGCTCGAGAGCATATTTCCTATGCGTACAATCGGCGTTGCACCGGGGAAGACATGCTCGCCGTCCATGGTGCGGTCCATAACCTCAAGGAGCTCGCTACCCTCGACTTCTTTGTACCAGAAGCTGTCAACGCATGCTTTGTGCGCGCGGTCGATTAAATCGACGGTGGTCATGCTGGTGATGATGATGACCTTGATGTGGGGGAGGTGCCGTTTGATGGTTGCGGCCGCCAAAATGCCGTCTTCGTTGTTTTCCGTGCGGACATCCATGAGCACAAGATCCACCTTGTAGCGCATGCACAGGATTTCCGCCATGCCGGCGTTCGGGGTGTGCGCAACGAGGTTGTAGCGCCTGGAGCTGTTCAGATAGGCGGTGACGCTATCGCGCGACATCCGCTGGTCCTCGACGAGGAGCACCCTGGTCATGAAGCCTCTCCCTTCATCGGCACCGCGATATTCAGCCGGAACGCAGGCAGACTTTCGACGAGCATCGATCCCCCTGCGTTTTCGACGCGGCGGCGAAGCGCGGTCAGGCCGCCTCCCTCAACGATAGTCGTTTTGGGCGCAGTTCCATTATCGACGATGGTCATATGAATCAAACCAGGCGATTCCGTAAGCGTCATGGTCATTTCGTCGGCGTCCGCATGGCGCACGGCATTGATGGCGCACTCTCGCAGCGCGGTCATCAGCAGGTACGCAGTCGTTTCATCCTCGAAGGGGATGTCTCCTTGCACAGTAAGCTGTACGCCAATCGCCTCGATGGTTTCGCGCAGTTGCCTGAACGAATCCTCTATTGAGCATTCGGGCTCTCGCGTCTCGTCTTGACCGGTATCTCCAACTTTGCGCGGGAGATCCGCCCATTGCTTGCCAACTTCATGTAGAGACTCGAGCGACGCATGTTCGGCCTTCAAGAGGTTGCGGGTTTTGCCCAGAAGCTCGCCCATCTCGTCGTGGATGCGAGCTCGGGCGGCATAGTTTTGCTCTTGGCGCACAAGGGCATCTATTTCCTGGTAGAGATCGAGGGCACGCTTGTTCGCCGCCCGAAGCGCCTCGTTCTCCGTGCTCAAATCGTTCATACATCCCGTGAGCTCGGTGATGTCTATGGCGAGCGTCTGCAAAAAACGCGTGCCGTCCGAGGTCGTCAGACCGGTTTCCAAAAACTGCCAAACCGTGCCATCTTTCAGGCGAAAAGCCCAAGGAATTGACGTAATGGATGTAATGGTGCTCGGGGGCTCTCTCAGGCAAAAATGCAGCTCGTCGATGTATTGCAGGTCACTGTTCGAGATGGTTCGGAAGAGTTTGGACATCTGTTGGTTTTGCAAGATGACGGCGCCGTTTTTATCCGAAAAACACACGCCGCTCGGCAGATTGTCGATGCTTTCTTTAATGGAGAGGGGTCCGATACGTTGGCCAAAAAGATCGCGGACGTGCTGGCGCAACTTAGCCATATGGCGAAGGGGCCTATTCATGAGCGCCTCCCTCTCGTTCGATTGAAAGGGTGCAATACCAGATGCCGTCGTCGTGCGTAATGGTTGCCTGAGTGAAACGATCCACAAGCGGCGCGAAATCGGCATCACTGCTCGTCATGATGCGCAAATTCCAGCACTCAGGCCGCTGTTCAAGGAAGAGCGTCAGACTGGATGGGGATTCAAGGGCGACTTCAACGGCTGCCCCGAAGAAGTCGAAGCACAGGAAGGCCGCCGCCGGGCTAAGCGCTCGGTCGCTGTCTGTGGTGAGGGCGCACGGCACCTCCGCGAGCTGGGCGTTTGACGCCATTTCTTCCAAACACAGAAGCAGCTCGCGCGCAGGGATTTCCTGATACTGTTCAGCGAGGAATACCAGATTGCTTCGACGTTTGAGATAGGCTCCGACTACGGCGATGTTGCCGAGTAAGCGCTTCGCCTCGCCGACGTTTTTGGTTGCCATGAGTTCCTGGGAAAGTTGCGTCATACGATTGATGTGCAACGCAAGGTCCCCGCGCACGGCGTCGTACAGGCGTTGTTGTTCTTCAAGCTCACTTTGGCGTCGTTTTTGAGCGCTTTCCTCTTCAATGAGGTTGCCATATTCCACGAGCTCGCTTTGAACGCTGTCGAGGTCTTTAAGAACGGCGCGCAATGCGCTGATATCTTCTTGCCAGTACACGTGACCGCCCCTGATGGGCGCCGAACGAAGGCGACTGCCATCATCGAGAAGTAGAGGAGCAGCCTGCGCCGACGTCATTTCGGATGCGCTGAGGGGTAGCGCACGCCCGCCGGCATAGCGAACGTTCAGGTCACTGTCGACAATTTGCGCGGAGAGGGTCGAGGCCTGGAACAGGTCGCCAAAGTGGGTGTTTGACATGATGAGGTGCGATTGGATGCACGATTCGAATATGGCGATGATGAGCAGACAGAGCACGGCGGTCATGTCGCCTGCCAAAGGTTTGATGAGGGGCCGCGCAAAGATGTAAAGCAGCGTGTAAATAAGGGCGAGGGCGAGCGGAACAAAGGGAAGCCAAAGGATTCTTTTCGTATGGGGGATGCGGCATTTTTTGGCGATGATGGCGAGCGCCGCCACCGCGCAAGCGCCCATCCAGGTGACGGCGACAAGGTATCCGCGCTCGTGATGGTAGTCGTAGCTTGTCCAGGGAAGAATGCCGCGCGGGAAGGAAAACACAAGCTGGTGAAAATCGTTTGTAAGGGTGAGCGCGATGAGCAGGAGCGTGGGAACCCAGAGGAGACGCACTCCGAGAGGCATGCGGCCCTCTTCCGTTTTTCCCACGGTCATTGCCGCGAATAGCGAAAGTACGGGAATGCAGAGCATGGGGATGTAATACGAATACCACAGCCATCGGCTAAGGTCGGGGTGCCTTACTGGGGACACAACGTGGTAGCGCAAGGTTCGCATGAAGAACCAAAAGATCATGAGCGTGGCAATGGCGACAAGGTATTGACGGGTGTTTTTATGGACGATGCGGTGGCTGATCGAAGCTCCCCATGCGCCGAAGAGGCACGGGTAGATGCCGGAGCGAATAAAGCCTACGGGAAGCTCGACGCTTCCGATGGCAAGCGGGAAGCGACACGCCATGGCGATGAGGATGAGTGCGGCGACCGCCGCTATGGTGAGCCGGTTTCGCATTCGTGACGTCATTGAGAGCGTCAACCCCTTATCGCATGGATGGCTAAGAACGAGCTTGCGGTAGTTGCTTTACGCGGGCGTCACGGAGCACGCTAACGTGGTGCTATGCAAACGTTACAGCAGATCTTAGGCATAGATTATATATCTGCTGCCCTGTGTATCGTCGGCGTAACAGGTGATAATCGGGGAGCTGCATGTCAGAAAAGGCTGCGAACAAAAATAAATTTAAAAAAGTTGTTGACGCGACTTCGAATACTGCGCTAGTATAACCTCTGCGTTGGACCTGTAGCTCAGTTGGTCAGAGCGTCCGGCTGATAACCGGGAGGTCACAAGTTCGAGCCTTGTCAGGTCCACCACCCTTTCGCAATAAACACCCCAGCGAGAGCCGAGTCGCCGCTGGGGTGTTTATTAATA
>OLVZ01001670.1_pt1 | contig 18326 bp, 18 predicted proteins | sample 1673341 | NCBI WGS metagenome assembly OLVZ01 (sample SAMEA3178944, study PRJEB25190) | human gut metagenome | biome: human gut; feature: human-associated habitat; material: faeces | place: Austria | collected 2013 | reverse complement strand
GTTGGGCTATCGGTTTCAGGCGTTATGCGCCTATCAGGTGAGTTTTTCCTTTACCGGGGAAACGGGATTGCTTTCCTATTTGGAGGGACAGACCTTCACCGTTCCCCGGGTGGATTTTGTCAAGGCATTGTTTCCGGATGAAGCCGGAAAGCTCGTTGCTCTGCGTACTGCCCATGAACAGCCCGGGCTTCTGTTCCGCTGCGAACTCTCCCAGGCCAAAGTCCTTTTCCACACTGGCAGTATCCCGCTCCAGCATGGTCTCCATTACCCGGATGTCGCTGTCCACATCCATGGCGTCGGCCTTGTACAGCTCGTCCAGCTGGTGCTCAAAGCCCTTGATAATCAGGTCCATGGTGGACTCGATCCGGGCTTTGGCCTGGCGGAGGTTCTCCCCCTCCACCCCGGCAGCCTCAAACTCCGCGTAGGAGTCCAACAGCTTCTGGGTAGTAGGCAGGTAGTAGTTCAGGAAGGTATCGATCCGGTCTCGCTTCTTCGGGTCCTCCTCCACCGCCCGGAAGATCTTGGCGGTGATGGTCTCCAGCCGGTCGATCTTGGCAGAGAGTCCCGGGTCCGCGATGGCGTCGTTGGCCCGGCGGATCCTCCGCAGGATTCCGGAGCAGCCCTCCTCCGTCTCCTTGGGGGGCGGCGCCGCGGCCGCCTCCTCCTGCCGGCGCTTCTGTTTCAGGTCCGCGTCCGCCTGGCCGCTGCGGAAGAGATACCCCAGCTCCATGTTCAGATACGCCTCATCCCCGAAGTAGCCTTTATCGATCATCTTCTGCAGGTCCTTCTCCACCCGGTCCCTGGAATAGCCCAGGGTGCGGCACAGCTGTTCCACTGCCATAGCCTCGTAATTCCCAACCACGGCCAGATACTTGTTGTACCGCTTCAGACTGCGGCCGATGGAGACCCCGCTGCAGAACATAGCCCCACCGGCAGCAGCAATGGCTAAGGCCCACAGCAGCTCTTCGATATACCAAGGCTCCACGCCGCCCAGCCAAATCATCATCTCGATGGTGGACCAGCAGGCCGCCAGGCCGCAGACCGCCAGCACCGCGCCAATGATCTTCAGCCACTTGGCGTTAGACTTCTTCACCGCCGGGGACTTCATGGCGCTGCGCACGGCCTTTTTGGTCCTGCCGGCAGTCCCGGCGGATGCGGCGGCCGCCGGCTCCGGCGCCGCCGTCTGCAGCGGGGGCGGGGCCTGCCTCCGCTTCTGCCCGTCGTTTCCGAAGAGTTTGACCAGCAGCATCACCAGGGCGATGGGCCACAGGCCGACGGCGAAGAGGATTACGATGGCTATCCAAGCGCCAACGCCTTCCTGCTTCTGTTTCTTTCCGGCCACGGCACTCAGTCCTCCTTCTGCTTCAGTTTCCGCTTGTTGCCCTGGTCATCCACCACATAGGTGTGGTCCAGCTGGCTCTTCAGGTTCCCCAGCACGGAGTCGATGTACTCCCGCCGCAATGCCGCCTGCTCCATCCGCTCCCACTCCGTCAGGCCCTCCGGTGTCTTGGCCTTCCGGGCCAGCTCGTTGATGCGGTCGATCTGCTTTTGCTCCATGTTTCGCTCCTCCTGTCAGGTCTCAGGCCGCTGGCGCTCGAATACCAGGTCGATGCTCTCGATAAAGCCGTAAGGCCGGCGCTGGCTTTTGGGGATGCATCCCACATACCGCCAGCCATCCGCCGCCCGGCGGACGATGACCTCCCGATGAGCAGCGGTCTCCCGCAAGTAAAACCCGTAGACCTCGCCGCAGGATACCTCTTCAAACTCGTATTCCAGCACGCTGCACCCTCCTCTCTCAAATATATCGCTTCACCACAATGGCGGTGCGGCCCTTTTTCGTGACGCCGCCCACCGCCGCCAACTGAAATTTTCCAAATCCCCGGGCGGAGACCGTGTCCCCCTCTGTAAGCAGCTTGTCCGCCTTCGTACAGGGCCGCCAGTTCACCTGGACGTGGCCGGAAGAGATCATATCCACCGCCTTCCCTCTCGCCATCCGAAAACCGGTGGAACACACCGCATCCAGCCGCAGGGAACTGACCGTGTCCCGCACCTCCTCGCACCGCACCTCCGGGATGTGGAGGTGGGCGGCGGGGATCTCCGTCACCGTCAGCTTCGCCCGGCCGGCGCTGTTCCAGCTGGAGAGCAGGAAATCCGCCACCGTGTCCAGCACGATCAGGTCCGCACTCTCCGGGGACACCAGAATGTCCCCTACCTTCTCCCGGACGATGCCCATACCCATGAGGCTGCCCAGGATGTCCCGGTGGTTCAGCCGGTCGTCCGGCCGGAAGGCCGCCCGCAGACATCGGAGCGGGGGCTCCGCCGTCTCCGGCTCCATCCAGTCCGGCAGGAAAAGCAGGATGTTCCGCTCCGCTCCCTGGTAGCCTCCCTGACGGAGCCAAGCGGTCTCCGGGATCCCCGCAAGACGCAGCAGGTCCCCGGCCATCATCTGCTGCTGTGGGGAGAGAAAGTCCGTACAGGCGGGAATATTGCGCTCCTCCGCCTGGGCAGCCCGGTCCAGGACCTTGGCCAGCAGCAGCCGGTCCTCCGGCACCGCGGCGGCGACCTCCACCGGACGGCGGGCGTTTTTGAAGGTGATGGCCCCGTTGAAGGACAGCATCCACCCCAGCTTCAAAAGCTCCTCCGCCATCTCCACGGAGCCGGAGAAGCAGTGGAACACCCCCCGCACCGCCGGAAACTCCCTGACGATGGCAAGGCTGTCACCGTGGGCCTCCCGGTCGTGGAAAATGACCGGCAGCTTCAGCTCCTCCGCCAGCGCCAGCTGCCGCCGCAGCACCTCCTGCTGCAAGGCACGGGGCGGGTTCTCCTCCCAGTAGTAGTCCAGTCCGACCTCTCCGATGGCCACCACCTTCTCCCGCTGCGCCAGCTGCCGCAGACGCTCTATCTGCTCCGGCTGAAAGTCGTGGCAGTTCTCCGGGTGCAGGCCCACTGCGGCGTATACATGGGGAAACTCCGCCGCCAATGCAACGGCCTTCTCCGAGGAGGTCAAGGTGCAGCCGGGGTCTACCACCAGTCCGACGCCCTTTTGGGGCAGTCCCGCCAGTACCTCCCGCCGATCCGGGTCAAAGGCCTCATCGTCATAGTGGGCATGGGTATCAAACAGCATGGGTGTTCTCCTTTCGCACAAAACAGCACAGGCCGCCGCAGCCTGCGGCGGCCTGTGGGGTCATATTACGCTTCCTCCAGCGTTACCCGGCCCAGCCGGGTGTCCGCCACATATTGCTCCTTCAGCTCCCGCAGACGGGCCATGTGGGGCTGCTGCAAATGGATGCGCTGATGGGCCTGCGTCTGCCACTGCTCCACCAGCAGGATTTCGTCCTCCTGCTGGGCGGAGAAATAGTAGTCGTAGCGGATGCAGCCCTCCTCCCGGCGGATGGTATCGGCAATGCCCTCCATCACGATCTGACGGACGAAGGTCTCCCGGCAGCCGGGCTTGGCCGTATAGGCCACATACAGGGTCAGGGGTGTGCTCTCCTTCATGGCCGTTTCCCTCCTCAATACCGCTTGTCCAGCTCTGCGATCATGGCCGCAATGGCGTTCTCCCAGCAGTTGGGCAGAATGTGGATGCCCGGCACCTCATGCACCGCCTGAATGGCATTGGCCGGGGCAAAGGCGGTGCGGGCAAAGGTCAGCATGGGGATATCGTTGGCGTGGTCGCCCACGCAGTAGACGTTCTCCCGCCGGATCTCCAGCATTTGGGCCAGACGGCGCACCATGCCGCCCTTGTTGGCCCCTCTGGCCGTCAGCTCCAGCAGATAGGGGTTGGACGGCACCACCTCATACTCGGCGCTCCAGCTCTGGCGGGCGATGTACTCCCGCAGGGCCGTCATCCGGGGCTCCGCCTCCTCAAACAGCAGCTTGGAGATGGGGGACGGCACCTCCTCCATGCTGGCCAGCGCCACCGTGGGGGAGTGGGTCAGATGCAGGTGATGATAGGTGATCTCGTTGGGATTGATGGCGTGGATGGAGTCATCGTCGTGATAGATCTCCAGCGCCGTCTCCGGCAGGTCCTCCAGCAGGCGGCAGATATGCCCCCGAACGGACTCCGGCAGAAAGGCCGTGTACAGGTAGCGCTGCTGAGCGAAGTCGTAGATGGCAGCGCCGTTGAAGAGCACCGTGGGGCCGTTCATGGGAACGCCCTCCCGAACCCGTGAAAAGGACGGCAGCGCCCGGCCCGTGGCCACGGAGAAGGTGCCGCCCTCCGCCATGAAGTACTCCACCGCCTCCCGGTTCTCCCGGGATACCGAGGGCAGAGGGCCGCCGCTCTTCAGCGCCCCCTCGGTATACACCATGGTATTGTCATAATCGCTGGCGATCAGAACGCCTGAAAACTTTCCCACGGCTCACGCCTCCGTCTTGGGCGTACCGCCGCCCTGACCGCCTCTGCGGCGGCCTCCACGGTGCCGGGGGCGCTTGTTGCTCGGCCCTTCGTCCTCGATGAGCCGCTGGCTCTCCTGACGGGACACGGGCTTGGCATCCGGCTGGGAGGTGAAGGGCTTGATGGCGCTGGCGCCGGGCTTGCTGCCGCGGGTACGGCAGCGGCGATTGCCCTCCCGCCGCTTCTCCTCCGGCTTTTCCGCCGGACGCTCCGCAGGACGCTCCGCAGGACGCTCGCTGCCCTTGCCGCCTCTGCGGCGGCGGTTGCGGCGGCGGCCCTCCTCCGGCTCCTCCCGGTCGGCGGCAAGGTCTGCAATGATGGCGGGGACAGGGAATTCCTCCTGCCGCTCCTCTGCGTAGCGGGCGGGCCGCTCCTTGGGGATCTCGATGCCCTCCCGGCTGCCCTTGCCGTTGCGGAGGACGCACACCTCGCAGTTGTGGTAGCACCGGGGAGCCTCCGGCTTCTCATCCAGCCGCACCTTCACCGTCTCCTTCAGGACGTTGACGTCGCTGACATTACCGGGGCCGTCGGGGGTCTGGACAAAGGAATCGTTCTTGGGCAGACGCTTCAGAGCGTCCTCATAGGCCTCCTGCTCATATTTCAGGCAGCACATGAGCCGCCCGCAGGTGCCGGAAATTTTCGTGGGATTCAGAGACAGACTCTGGGTCTTGGCCATCTTGATGGAGACGGGCATGAAATCGTCCAGAAACTGGGCGCAGCAGAAGGGCCGGCCGCAGATCCCCAGGCCGCCCAGCATCTTTGCCTCGTCCCGGACGCCGATCTGCCGCAGCTCGATGCGGGCCCGGAAGGCAGAGGCCAGATCCTTCACCAGCTCCCGGAAGTCCACCCGGCCATCGGCGGTGAAGAAGAACAGGATCTTGTTGCCGTCAAAACTGCACTCCACCCGCACCAGCTTCATCTCCAGCTTGTGCTGGAGAATCTTCTTCTGGCACACGTCGAAGGCTTCCTTCTCTCTGGCCCGGTTGCGCTCCAGCACCCGGCGGTCATGGTCGGTGGCGATGCGGATCATGGGGCGGAAGGGCTCCACCACCTGCTCGTCCGGCACCTCGTGGTTTCCCTCGGCACACTGGGCATACTCCAGCCCCTGCGCCGTCTCCACGATCACGTGCTCCCCCGCCGTCACCTGAACGCCACGAGGGTCAAAATAATAGGTCTTACAGCCGCCTCGAAAGCGGACACTGATGACTTCTGTCATATCCTTCATCCTTTCGTATCGGGATCGTTTTTCCATATAGGCGCCATTCTGCGCCCGAGGTCAGCGGGTGGCGTGGAGCAGCCGCTCCCACTGGGCGCACAGCGCCCCCAGCACATGGCCCGCCCCCACATTATAGGCGCACTCGGCGCTGTACTGCCGCAACAGGGCCGACAGGCCCTCCAGCCGCCGGGAGGAGAGGCTCCGGCTCAACAGCTCGGCCTCCTCCGGCAGGGTGCCATCCTTCGGCTTCCCCGCCTGAAGTAGCAGGGCCTGCGCCGTCAGGAGCCACGCATCCTGCAAAAGCTCCTGCAGCTGCTCCCGCTTGATGCGGCGGTTCTCCAGCGATACCAGCCACTGGGCCGCCGGGAGGGTCTTTCCCTGCGCCAGCACCCGGCACAGCCCTCTGGCCTGCTCCATCTCTGGTGTCTCCGGCTGTCCGGCCACCTTCCACTCCACGCAGCGGGAGCGGACGGTGGGCAGCAGAGCCGCCGCCGTCTCGGCGCAGAACAGGAAGGCGGCGTAGGCCGGTCCCTCCTCCACGATCTTCAGCAGCACGTTCTGATCCCGCTGGTTCAGCTGGCCGCAGTCGGCAAAGATATACACCTTCCGGGCACCGTCGTTGGGGCGGATATACACATCCTGCCGCAGCTGGCGCACCAGCTCCACCGGCAGCTCCTTGTGTCCGTCGTCCCGCACCGTCACCACGTCGGGGTGGATGTCCTCCAGCACCTTGCGGCACTGGCGGCACCGCAGGCAGGGACGCTCCCCCTCTCCCTCGCACTCCAGTGCGGCGGCGAAGTAGCGGGCGGCGGCCATGCGATCTCCGCTGCCGGAGAGAATGGCGGCGTGGCTCAGCGTCCCCTTGGAGGCCGCCGCACGGATGCGCTGGGCCAGTGTGCTGTTTTCCGGGATCAGTTCTTCCATGCCGTCTCTGCCCTCCCCTGTCATACCGGATGGTCCTATGCACCCAATATAATATCTTAGTATAGCACAAAGGCGGCAAATGCCGCAAGGTGTGAGTTTCTGTTTTTTGCGGAAATATCCGGCAGCGGAGGGCCGCCCGAAGAAAAACGAAAAAAACCGGAAAAATTCTGGAATCCATGCTTGCTTTTGAAACTTTTTTTGCTATAATAAGGTTGTTCTCAACATTCGGTACAACTATAATGATAGATGGAGGAATCTGCATGAGTAAGAAGTATTGTTACCTGTTCACAGAGGGCAACGCACAGATGCGTGAACTGCTGGGCGGTAAGGGCGCCAATCTGGCGGAAATGACCAACATCGGTCTGCCCGTGCCGCAGGGCTTCACCATCACCACCGAGGCCTGCACCCAGTACTATGAGGACGGCCGCCAGATCAACGACGAGATCATGGCCGAGATCATGGAATATATCGAGAAGATGGAGAAGATCACCGGCAAGAAGTTCGGCGATCACGAGAATCCTCTGCTGGTTTCCGTCCGCTCCGGCGCACGGGCCTCCATGCCCGGCATGATGGACACCATCCTGAATCTGGGCCTCAACGAGGACGTGGTGGCGGTCATTGCAGAGAAGTCCAATAACCCCCGCTGGGCCTGGGACTGCTATCGCCGCTTTATCCAGATGTACTCCGACGTGGTCATGGAGGTGGGCAAGAAGTATTTCGAGCAGCTCATTGACGAGATGAAGTCCAAGAAGGGCGTCACTCAGGATGTGGAGCTCACCGCCGAGGACCTGAAGGAGCTGGCCGGCCAGTTCAAGGCCGAGTACAAGTCCAAGATCGGTCAGGACTTCCCCACCGATCCCAAGGAACAGCTGCTGGGCGCCATCAAGGCTGTGTTCCGCAGCTGGGACAACCCCCGTGCCAACGTCTATCGCCGTGACAACGACATCCCCTACTCCTGGGGTACCGCCGTCAACGTCCAGTCCATGGCCTTCGGCAACATGGGCGATGACTGCGGCACCGGCGTGGCCTTTACCCGCAACCCCGCCACCGGTGAGAAGAAGCTCATGGGTGAGTTCCTGACCAATGCCCAGGGCGAGGACGTGGTGGCCGGTGTCCGCACCCCCATGCCCATCGACCAGATGGCCGAGAAGTTCCCGGAGGCCTATGCCCAGTTCGTGGAGGTCTGCCACACGCTGGAGGATCACTACCGGGATATGCAGGATATGGAGTTTACCGTGGAACACGGCAAGCTGTATATGCTCCAGACCCGTAACGGCAAGCGCACCGCTCCCGCCGCTCTGAAGATCGCCTGCGATCTGGTGGACGAGGGCATGATCTCCGAGCAGCAGGCCGTGGCCATGATCGATCCCCGCAATCTGGATACCCTGCTGCATCCCCAGTTTGACGTCGCCGCTCTGAAGGCCGCCACTCCCGTGGGCAAGGCTCTGCCCGCCTCCCCCGGCGCTGCCTGCGGCAAGATCGTCTACACCGCCGAGGATGCCAAGGAGTGGGCCGCCCGTGGTGAGAAGGTGGTTCTGGTCCGTCTGGAGACTTCTCCCGAGGACATCGAGGGCATGAAGGCCGCACAGGGTATCCTGACGGTCCGTGGCGGTATGACCAGCCACGCCGCCGTGGTGGCCCGTGGTATGGGCAAGTGCTGCGTTTCCGGCTGCGTCGCCATCGTCATGGACGAGGAGAACAAGCAGTTCACGCTGGCCGGCAAGACCTATCACGAAGGCGACTGGCTGAGCCTGGACGGCTCCACCGGCAACATCTACGACGGCGCTATGCCCACCGTGGACGCCAGCGTCAGCGGCGACTTCGGCCGCATCATGGGCTGGGCCGATAAGTTCCGCCGCCTGAAGGTCCGCACCAATGCCGACACCCCCCACGACGCCGCCAAGGCCCGTGAGCTGGGTGCTCAGGGCATCGGCCTGTGCCGCACCGAGCATATGTTCTTCGAGGGCGACCGCATCGCCGCCATCCGTGAGATGATCTGCTCCGACACTGTGGAGCAGCGTGAGAAGGCTCTGGCCAAGCTGCTGCCCATGCAGCAGGGCGACTTCGAGGGTATCTACGAGGCCATGGAGGGCAATCCCGTCACCATCCGTTTCCTGGATCCCCCGCTGCACGAGTTCGTGCCCACCGAGGAGGCCGACATCGAGCTGCTGGCCAAGGATATGGGCAAGAGCGTGGCCGAGATCAAGGCCATCATCGCCTCCCTGCACGAGTTCAACCCCATGATGGGCCACCGCGGCTGCCGTCTGGCCGTCACCTTCCCGGAGATCGCCGTCATGCAGACCCGTGCCGTCATCCGTGCCGCCATCAATGTCCAGAAGCGTCACCCCGACTGGAACATGGTGCCTGAGATCATGATCCCGCTGGTGGGTGAGGTGAAGGAGCTGAAGTACGTCAAGAGCGTGGTGGTCAAGACCGCCGACGAGGAGCTGGCCGCCGCCGGTATGAAGATGAAGTATCTGGTAGGTACCATGATCGAAATCCCCCGTGCCGCCCTCACCGCCGACGATATCGCCAAGGAGGCCGAGTTCTTCTCCTTCGGCACCAACGACCTGACTCAGATGACCTTCGGCTTCAGCCGTGACGACGCAGGCAAGTTCCTCGGCGCTTACTACGATAAGAAGATCTATGAGAACGACCCGTTTGCAAAGCTCGACCAGGTCGGCGTAGGCAAGCTTGTCAAGATGGCATGCCAGCTCGGCCGCGCAACTCGTCCCGACCTGCACCTGGGCATCTGCGGCGAGCACGGCGGCGACCCCTCCTCTGTGGAATTCTGCCACAAGGTTGGCCTTGACTACGTCTCCTGCAGCCCCTTCCGCGTTCCCATCGCACGTCTCGCCGCCGCACAGGCAGCTATCAAAAGTGGGGAGGACTAATCTATACGATCAATTCCAGATTGGTTTCGACCAAGCTGAAGCGTATAGAAAGTCAGTCGGTCAGTACCTGCGGAAAAACCAATGGGATAACGTGACTGTCGAAGTCTTTATCTAACACAACCAGCAGGCATATTACTGAAAAGTAGTATGCCTGCTTTTTTTTCCCTTTTATTATATATATCATTTCATGCCGTCTGTTCAGTAGCGAGCAGGCGGCTTTTTGTTTTTTCAAAATTTTATAATTTTTTTTGAAAACCACCCCGCCAAAATGCCTTTCCCACTGGGAATAAGTGAGGGGTCTCTTCATATCATTATCCACAAGCCGGCATTGCAGACTGGAAGTTAGACCTAATGGCTAAGTTCATTTTTGAAAGAATATGGATTGATAAGAACGAGGTTATTTCAAAGACCTGTGACCTTATCAATGAGTGCTATCGGGCTGACGTTCCGAAGAAGGTAAATCTTACGGGGGTTGCATCCCAAATTGAGAAGTACAGAGCTAAAAAGAACAATCTGCTTGATATGAGGACGGACGGAGAAATAACCAAAGAAGAATTTGCCGTTCAGAAGCAAAAGATTGATGCGATTCTGGCTGATCTTGAAAATGAGTACGCTTCTATGTTACAATCAGAGCAAGAAATTCGAGTTCCGGATTTGCGCTGGGATGAAATCAAAGAAACCCTTACCCAAGTTCTTGACTTTTCTCAGCCACAGGTCAACCCGGACCTGATCCGCAAGTTCGTTTCAAAGATCGTGCCTGATGGGAAAAACCATTTTCGGTGGTATATGAACCTTGATGGACACGATACGACTTCGCTTGATGTAGTAACAGAAGGTCGAAAGAGCAATGCGGTGGTTACTTTCGACAGCGGGGGTGATAAGCCCCCCTTACATACCGGTGATGTGATTACAATTTCTCAGTTGAAGGAGAAAAAATCATCCACACTATCTATACTGCACAGGCAGCCATCAAGGACGAGCAGTAATAATCGCACAATTTAAGTAAATAAAGCATGCTTAACGGCCACGCAGCTTCCCTGCGCGGCCGTTATTTTTCTCGGGAACAAAAAAATAACCGGCCGCAAATGCGGTCGGTTATAATTTTGCGTATCACTCCATCAGGACCCAGCAGTCGGTAGTGGGGGCCTGGCCGGAGCACATCGGAACGATGCGCATTTTGGCTTCGCCTAGCTTGACATAATCTGCGCCCTTTGTTACGGTGTCGGCGGCGGAGGCGCTTTCGGCCGAGCAGTAGACGCGGTCGAATACCTTGAGCAGAATGTCGGCGCTCTGCCCTGTGACCTCGTCCGTGCCGTTTTGCAGGGCTGTGCTGCTCGTAAGCTGCACCGACATCTTCGTCGAGGACGAGCGCATTGCGCGCGTCACGCTTATGCCGAAGCCGGACACGGCGGTGACAGGCGTGGGCTTTACGGCCGAGCTTGAGGAAAATGCAAATTCAAGGCCGCTTGCCTCCGGCAGACGCATGCCCAAAAGGACGATCTCATCAACGCCCATTTTCGAAAGCTCGCTGCAAAGCGAGAGAATGTAACTCTTCACGGTCGCGTTCGTCGGGTCGAGCCATGCGCCGTTTGAGTCGGAGTAAGCCTGCCCTGCGGTTGTTTTCAGCGCAAGCTGCGTGTATCGCGAAGCGAGAGTATTATCTACAAAGCAGCACATGCGTACGGCAACATACTTATCCTGCTCCTTCAAGGAGGACACGATGGACTTAAGATCGACCGTGCCTGCCGTGCCGTAGCCCTTGGCGATATCGGCCTGCGAATCCCAGACGAGCATTCCGGTGACGGTTTTCACGTCGAGCAGAACGCCGGTAGCATCAGGAGACTTGGATAGATACGACTCAACGCCCGAGGCTGTCACCGAGGACGCAGGGACGTACACGAGCTTGACGGCATCAAGATTTTCGCCGGCGACGGCCTTTATGTTTGAATAATCGGCCTGACCGATCTCAAGCTGCGCGTTGACAGGCTCGAAGCTCTGCTGCACGACCTCGCCGTCGTCGCTCTGGACGGGCTTTGCGCTGTCATCCTGGAGAAACGGTATCTCAAGATGCAGGCCGCTGTTTGTCACCACTATATATTTTTGCAGTCCGTAGAACAGCATGACCGCAAAGGCAATGACGGCCAGAATGATTATCGTGGCTATCAGCGCCGGGGCGGTTTTCTTGCGTTTTCCGCGGTAAAACTCAGAGTTGTTTGCCAATTAAATCAGTCCTCAATCTGCTTGATGCGGCGGACGTGCCTTTCGTCGCCGGAGAAAGGAGTGTCAAGGAAAGTGTCAACGATCTTAAGCGCAAGACCGGGGCCGACGACTCTTGCACCCATTGCGAGGATGTTCGCGTCGTTGTGCAGCCTTGTCATCTCGGCTGAGAAGCAGTCGCCGCAGAGGGCTGCGCGGATGCCCTTGACCTTGTTTGCCGTGATGGAAATACCGATGCCGGTGCCGCAGATTATGATGCCCTTTTCGCACTCGCCGTCTGCTACCGCATGGGCGACCGCCTTGCCGTAAACAGGATAGTCGCAGCTATCCTCGGAGTAAGTGCCGTAGTCTTTGTATTCAAGGCCGCGCGCGTCGAGATGCTTCATGACCTCCTGCTTGAGCGCCCAGCCGCCGTGGTCGGAACCTAATGCGATCATATCTTTGTGATCCTCCAAATAAATATTACATTTTATTATCTCACTAAAAAGCGATAATTACAAGCAAATTTATCAAAACGGCCAGCTCGGCAGCCATTTGAGCAGATTTGACGCCAGCTGGGCGTTGACTCTTGCGCCGGACAGAACCGGGTAAAAGACGACAAACAGTGCGCAGGCAAGCCCCGTCAGCCCGTAGACGTTGAATTTCCAGCCCTTTGTGTTATCTTTCATTAGCCGGAACGTGCGCGCGATCGCAAGCACGAGGAACACCGACGAGGGAAAGTAGTGATACTCAAACGTTGTGCGCGTTATGAACACCCATGGCAGGAGCTGCGCGAGATATCCGATGACGATAAACAGCGAAACATCGTCGCGCCGCTTTATCGCAAACACGGTGCACATCGCCATCGCAATAAGCCCTGCCCAGCACAGCACGGGATTTAAAAATGCACCGAAGGATGAGCGCGTGCCGTCCTCAAAATACTTGAGGTAGTACAGTATCGGCCGCTCATCTATCACCCACTGCCACCAGCGCGAGGAGTACGGGTGCTCGGTGTGGACGCCGGAGTGGTAGCTGAACATGAACTTCTGATTGTCCAGAACAAGGTTTGCGTAGTCGGAGGTGAAATACATGCCGACTCCGTGCATTCCGCTTGCCTGACCGTAGGGGTAATAGCTCATGTAGTATATCGCCGCCGGGACGATAACGAAGAAAACGCCGCAGAACGCGCAGTTTTTGAAAAAGGCCTTCACCTCAAAATTGCGCAGCCAGTGGACGAGCCATATGACCGCAAGTCCGGCTCCGGCATAAAAGCAGGTCCATTTGCACGCGGCGCCTATGCCGAAAAACAGTCCCGAAAGCGCAAGGTCGCGTTTTCTGCCGCCGGTGATGTACATATACATGAAAAGATACATGAGCAGGATGAAAAACACGGCGTAGGTGTCGATCGTGGCAAGGCGCGTCTGCGAAAAGTGCATGAAGTCAAATGCAAAGATCGCCGTTGCACAGGCGCAGATGTCCGTCGAACCGAACATGCGCTTTAGAAGTGCGTACAGCACCGGCAGCATCAGAACACCGAACAGGACCCCGGAAAAACGCCAGCCGAACGGCGTCATGCCGAAAAGCTCAATGCCGATAGAGATGATGAGCTTGCCCAGCGGCGGATGCGAGATCTCGTACGGATACACGCCCTCAATGTTCTCGTATGCCGTGCGCGCGTGGTATATCTCGTCAAAATATGTGCTGTTTAAATAGCTCTGATATTCGGGCACGGTGTTTTGCTCGTCGAAAAGCTCCGGCGCGTCGGCGCATTGGCCGAAAAGCTCGCCGCCGCTGCGAACGGCAAGCTCGCCGAGGCGAACATCGCCCGATGCCGTCAGGCGGATATAGCGCGCGCTGAGTTCCTGCGATGCGTCAAGCTCAAAGTCGTTCCACTTGAACAGAGCAACATAGTTTTGCTCAAAGCTGCCGGCGTCGGAGAAACTATTGCCGTCGTCCGACAGCTCAAGGCGGTAGCTTCCTGCGTTCAGACCGGAATAGAGCATTATGCCGTCGATGCTGCGTACCTCGCCGAGATCGACCGTCACGCTCTCGCCGCTGTGAAAATCGTGGAACGACTGCGGCGCGTCGGTATCGCCGAGGCCGATAAATGCCGTCACGGTGTAGAGCGCGGTTATTATTCCGAGCGCTATCGCGTCGCACCGGCGGAAGGCGCTTTTCGGCGCATTTTCGATCACCGCCGAGGCAGGGGACGGGCAGCCAAAGAAGAAAAGCCCTATGAAAAGCAGGATAAGTATCGGAAAAACGTATGTCAGCTGCACGTTGAGCCTCCAATTCAAATAATAGTTAATTATATTAAATTGTACGCCGCTTGTCCACCGTGCGCGGCAGGTGTTTTAAAAAATTCATATATTTTTTGTTCGTGCTTGACATAATGCGGTTTTGGAGATACAATTAATCGGATAATATTTTAGACTACTGCACCCATTTGGGGAATTAGAATCGGTGCGGCTGTCATAAGACGCCCGGGGAGGCGTCTTTGCGAAAATATTAGTTTCAATTTTACGGACGGGAAGCGCTTGATGCTCCGTCTTACCCTTAAATTACACGGCAATTTTACCGAAGGGAGATCCCTTCAACTGAAAACCACCGCAAAATTCTTAAAGAATGGAGGTGTGTTTACTTTCTATGAACTTATGGTTAGCAATCGTTCTTATCGTTGCTTTTTGTGTTATAGGATTTGTCCTCGGCATGACTTACCGCAAAAAAGTCGCCGAGCGTGAGATATCCAGTGCAGAAGATGAAGCAAAAAGAATAATCAATGACGCCATAAAGAGCGCCGAGAGCAAAAAACGTGAAGCTCTCGTCGAGGCAAAGGAAGAAATACACAAAAGTCGCTCGGAGTTCGAGCGCGAGGAAAAGGCACGCCGTGCCGACCTGCAAAAGCAGGAGAGAAGACTTCAGCAAAAGGAAGAAAACCTTGACCGCAAGACCGATTCCCTTGAGCGCAAGAATGAAACTCTTGCACGCAAGATAGCCGATGTCGAAGCGCAGCAGCAGGAGGTAGCTCTTATCAAGAAGAGCCAGCTCGAAATGCTCGAAAAGGTATCGGGATACACGGTCGATGAGGCAAAGGCATACCTCATCAATGCCCTCAAGGACGAAGTTACGCACGAAATGGCCGTCAAGGTCAAAGAGATCGAGGCCCAGTACAAGGACGAGGCCGAGGAACGCGCACGCGAGATAATCGTAACGGCTATCCAGCGCTGTGCGGCAGACCACGCAAGCGAAGTCACCGTATCCGTCGTACCACTCCCCAACGACGAGATGAAGGGACGCATCATCGGCCGCGAAGGCCGCAACATCCGCAGCATCGAAACTCTCACGGGCTGCGATCTTATTATCGACGATACGCCCGAGGCTATCACCGTTTCAAGCTTTGACCCCGTCCGCCGCGAGGTGGCGCGTCTCGCGCTTGAAAAGCTCATTGCCGACGGCAGAATCCATCCGGCACGTATTGAGGAAATGGTCGCCAAGGCGCAGAAGGAAGTCAACGCGACTATCAAGGCCGAAGGCGAGCGCGCGGTGTTCGAAACGAACATCCACGGCGTAAATCCCGAGATCATAAAGCTGCTCGGCCGCATGAAGTACCGCACGAGCTACGGTCAGAATGTCCTGCAGCACTCGATCGAGGTGTCGCACATTTCCGGCCTTATCGCAGCGGAGCTCGGCGTCGACGTCAACACGGCAAAGCGCGCAGGCCTTCTGCACGATATCGGCAAGGCCATCGACCACGAGGTCGAGGGCAGCCACGTCTCCATCGGCGTCGATATCTGCAAGAGGTATAAAGAGAGCGAAGCGGTCATCCACGCTATCGAGGCGCACCACGGCGATGTCGAGCCGCGCACGGTCGTCGCCTGCATCGTTCAGGCAGCCGACGCTATCTCGGCCTCCCGCCCCGGCGCACGCCGCGAGAACATCGAAAACTACGTCAAGCGCCTCGAAAAGCTCGAGGAGATATCCAAGAGCTTCCCCGGCATTGCGGGCAGCTACGCCATCCAGGCCGGACGCGAGATCCGCGTTATGGTCAAGCCCGAGGATGTTTCTGAGGATCAGATGGTGCTCTTGGCGCGCGATATCGCAAAGAAGATCGAGGAGGAGCTTACCTATCCCGGTCAGATCAAGGTCCACGTCATCCGCGAGACCAAAGCCGTCGAGTACGCAAAATAAAATCAGAAAGCAGAACGGAATATCCGTTCTGCTTTTTTAGTGGGCAAAAAAACACCGCACCATACGGTGCGGTGTTTGTGATGGCGATTAATTCCCAAGCCACTTAAGAATTTTCTCGCAAACTTCAACAACACCCTTATCAAAACCTGTGTGGATGTTCTTTATAAGTTCAACGATACCTTTAATTGCGTCAATTGCGCTATTTGCGTCCATGTTTGTTTCCTCCCTTCCATATTAATAGTTTTTTAAGACTATTTCCGACGCTTATGTTATCATAGGATAACACTTATGTCAACCGTTATTTGTCGCAATCGGTATAATTGCGGCGAAAACGGGTGTATTTTGTCGCCGAAAAAGATTGAAGAACCGATAGTTTTAAAACTGCTTTAATGACTATTTCCACGATGATAATATCATTAAAAAACCATTAAGTCAAGGAAAATAAATAAAATAACTAAAGAAAATGGCGGAACGTGTACTTTTTGGACACATTCCGCCGATGGTGTTTAATTAACTCAGATCTCCCAGGTTTCGATTCCTTCTTCGAGGACTTCGCCGTTGTTGTACGCCTCGATGATCTTCTGTATAGCGTGGTCGGCAAAAACGGTGCTTATCTTATCCTCGGTGGCCTCGGGCCATTCCTCGTCGGTAAGCTCGGGTATCTGCTCGATGTTGCGCATCTGATTTACGGCCTTGCGCCAGCGGTTCTGATTCTCCACCGTGTGGCGCACGAGGCGGTCGTCGGGCGCAAGCTCGGTCACGTCGAGCTTTCCCAGCACGCGGTCGATGACTATCGTGCCGTGGCCGTTTTCCTCCTTGCCGTGGGGGAAGTACCAGTAGACAAGCTGCTGGTCGGATTCTTCTTTAAGTTTAAATGTTACCATATCTCATTCTCCGAAGTGTTAAATTTGGATATAGGCATTATAACACGACGATTGGGAAATATCAATCAAATCAATCAATATGAATGATGCTCTCCATGAGCTCGGCGGCGGAGACGTTGGGATTGTGATAGTGCTCGCGCTTTACGCTCTTTTCGGTCAGCGTGATGGCCTCCTTCGGGCAGTATTGCAGGCAGCTGAGGCACTGGATGCAGTTCGTGCCGAAGGTCGGCTTTCCTTCGACGAATTTTATATTGCCCTTCGGGCAGAGCTTTTCGCACTGGCGGCAGCCTATGCATGCGTCGGTGACGGCAAATTTCTTTGCTTTGCCGGCGGCGAGCTTCGGCCAGACCTTGCTCTCGAGCGCGTTGAGGCTTTTTTTCGGGGGAGCTTTCTTGCTCTTTTCGCCCGCGAGAATGGACTTTACAAGCCTTTTCGCCATGCGCTCGCTGCGCTTCTGCGCCATCTTGGGCGTAACGGGCGGCAGCATGAGCTGGTGGGGGAACAGCCATATGCATGAGCACTGATGGGAAAGCCCCGTCCACAGGTCGAGCTTGAACTGCTTGTCGATCTTGTGCAGGCCGCAGCCGAGATAGCCGGCGTACTGGCCGACTGCGAAGGTGTACGCGTCCGGCGAGATCCTGATGCTGCCGAGAAAGCTCTCAACGTCGCCGGGCAGGCCGCCACCGTAGCAGGGGACGATAAAGCCGACGCGTTCTGCGTCCCTTACATCGGTTTTCACCGGCGCCTTACGCATCATGATGATGTCCGTATCGCCGAGACCTTTTGCGACGTTCTTTGCAAAGTCCAGACAGTTGCCGCTGCCCGAATAGCAGAAGATAACGTTTTTGCTCATTGTTCATTACTCCCTTGTTAAATAATCTTCATGCGCCGATTGTAGCATAAAACAAAATGTGATACAATAGTACCGCAGCAAAATAATACAAAGGAGCCGAAAATGTACCACATCAAGGAAGATAAACGTGCGCAAGCCTCGGTTGAGCTTATATGCGGCGGGCTCAAACGCTGCCTGAAGGAAAAAAGCTTTGAAAGCGTAACGATATCGGATATCCAGCGCGTATCCGGCGTAAGCCGATCAACGTTTTACCGCAACTTTGACCGCATGGAGGATGTGCTTGCCCTGATGTGCGACAGAGTGTTTGAGGAGGCCTTTGCGTCGGATTACTCGAATATAAGCGAGGCGGTGTTCAGAACGTGGTTTCGCCATGCGGATATGATAGAGGCCGTTGTAGGCATCGGCCGAGGCGACATGCTGTACGCAAGCCTGCGCCGCTGCTCGGAAAAGCTTCGCCCCGATATCCCGGCGCTCGGCGACTCGGCGCTGCTTGACTATCTTGCGTCCATAATTGCGTCCTCGATGATGGGCATAATGATAACCTGGGTCGAGCGAGGCAAAAAGGAGAACGAGGAGGAGCTTAAGGGCATGATCCTGCAAAGCTTCAAGGCAATGAAATTCATCGGCCTGACGTGAAAAAATCTCCGACCGGCGGTCGGAGATTTCAGGCTGTTGAAAAACTATGCTGCAAAAGAAAGATAATAGAGCAGCAGGGGAGCTCGAGGGGTAGCGAAGCGGCGGCGCGGTAGTGAATGACATGCCGGGGGCATGTCAG
>OLVZ01001653.1_pt1 | contig 18489 bp, 13 predicted proteins | sample 1673341 | NCBI WGS metagenome assembly OLVZ01 (sample SAMEA3178944, study PRJEB25190) | human gut metagenome | biome: human gut; feature: human-associated habitat; material: faeces | place: Austria | collected 2013 | reverse complement strand
ATAGAATTCTATCCCATCCGCAGTTATGTAATAGAGCACTTTTCCATCCGTGATCCGGCTGTCGATCAGTCTGACACGCCCGGTCTTCTTCTGCTTCTTACCCGGATCGTAAAATGTAAATTCAAATGCTTTTCCATCATTTCTGATCTTGTCAAATATATATAAGATCAGGTCTGCCATATCCTCGTCCTCGATCTCAATATCGAAATCACGGATCAGTAGCTCTTTTATAAATGCTTCACACTGGGGATATGTGATGTCCCTCTCGTTGAAGTTGTTTTCCTCAATAAAAAAACGCAGTACCGCCATGGTGATATATCCCATATCCAGACTGTTATATCGTCCATCTCTGTACTGTGTAAATGCAGTTTCCGATAACACAAAAAACGGGTAGTATTTTCTTAAGTTATACATTCTCGCATTATGTTCTTCGATTATGTCATTGATCATCACGTACTGCTTTGCCACTGTTTCTACTCCCTGTTTTGTGTGCTTTATTTTCTGTTTTTCTTAAAAAATCACGGACACATAACATGCCCGTGATTTTTCAATACCTATTCGCCCATCATCTGTTTAAAAAATAATTACCTGAATCAGTCCTGCTTTGCAAGATTTTCTTTGTCTACTTTGTAAACCATAAGACGAAGAAGATAATATGGCATTCTTCTATTTCCAAGTTCCCAGTCCTGTACAGTTCTATACGGTATCTCGAAATACTCAGCAAATTCGCGTCTGTTCATTCCTGTAGACTTTCTTAATTCTAATAATTCTTCACCTGATGTCATAGTCTGTGTCCCTCCTGTATCATTCCTATGTGCATTCTTTCTGAAAAAAAAAAGAATGCTTTCATTCAATATTATTTCAAAATTCAGCACAAAATAAATTCTACAAGAATCCAACCCTAACCTCATGTATATTCTACAATATAACGGTCGGCATGACAATAGAATTTGTTAACACATTAAAAAAATTTTTTATATGCGTGTCCTTTAGATAATTTAAACATTTTGTCCATTGACTTTATGATATAACCGGAAAATAATAAAAATAACTATTTAATATAATCATAATGTGAATATGCTGGGGATACCTTAACTTACCAATACAGGGGCATTTGAGGTCGCCGGTCCTTAGATGGCGCATTAGCGGCATCTTAGTACCGTTGCAAACCTAACTGAGACCTTACCGAGGTTTATCCGAGGTTAGTTCGAAGTTACACAGCGGGAAAACGAGCGGAAGCATCCCCTGATTGGTAATGTTAAAGGTATCCCCAGCATAGCAGATCATTATTACACAGGGAGTGTTATGTATGTTGAATAATCGAATTATAAAGGAAAAGCCATCGGACGAGGAAATGAATACACGGTTAAAGGCTTTGCAGAAAAAGCTGGCGGCGCAGACGCTGGCTGTCCGGGAACACAAGCTTCCGGTCATCGTTCTGGTAGAAGGCTGGGGTACTTCCGGCAAAGGCAGTCTGGTCGGACGGATCATCAACAATATCGATCCACGTTTTTACCGGGTTGCATCGCTGGAAAAGGTCAGAGAAGAGGACAGACGGAAACCATTTCTCTGGCGATTTGTAAAAGAGATACCGGAAGCCGGCAATTTTGTCTTTATGGATTCCGGCTGGATGGATCAGCTTACGCGTGAATACGCACACAAAGAATTGTCAAAAAAAGACTACGAGCTTCGAATTGCCAATGTTCGGAGATTTGAACGGCAGCTGACCGATAACGGCTATCTGGTTGTCAAATTCTTCCTGAACATCTCGAAGAAAGAACAGAAGAAACGGATCCGGACGCTTGCCGATGATCCTGCAACCAAATGGAGAGTGACCGATACCGACCTGGCACAGAACAAACATTATGACAAATACATGGACATCTTTGACAAATTCTTAGATGCTACCGATTCTTCCCGCGCGCCATGGTATATCATCGATGGCCGCTCCAAGAAATGGGCGGAGCTTCAGGTTCTGGAAATCCTGACCGAGGGAATCGATGTTGCCCTACAGAATCATTCACTGGCAGTTCCGATCCCGCAGAATGTATTCCCTCTTATGGACATGCCGAAGCTGTCAGATATCTCTTTACAGGACAAGACGGTATCTGATGAAGAATATTCCAAACGTCTGAAAGAATTACAGGGAAAACTTCGAGAGCTGCACAACAGCATTTACCACAAAAAGATTCCTGTCATCATTGCATACGAAGGTTGGGATGCTGCCGGAAAAGGCGGCAATATCAAACGTGTAACGGAAGCATTAGATCCTCGCGGTTACGAAGTATTTCCGATCGCAAGTCCTCTTCCGTATGAAAAATCCCGACATTTCCTCTGGCGTTTCTTCACCAGGCTTCCACGCTCCGGTCATGTAGCTATCTTCGACCGAACATGGTATGGCAGAGTCATGGTAGAACGGATCGAAGGATTTTGCAGTGAAAATGACTGGAAACGTGCTTACAACGAAATCAACGAATTTGAAAAAGAACTGTATGACTGGGGTGCTGTGATCATCAAATTCTGGATACAGATTGATAAAGACACCCAGCTTGAACGATTCACGCTGCGTCAGAATACACCGGAAAAACAATGGAAGATCACAGATGAGGACTGGCGGAACCGTGAAAAATGGGATCAATACGAAACAGCCGTCAATGAAATGCTGCAAAAAACAAGCACCACCTATGCTCCATGGCACATCATCGAATCAGTCGATAAAAAATATGCCCGGTTAAAAACCCTGGAGATCATAGTTGATGCTATAGAAAAAGCTATATCTTAATGAATCTTTGTCTTCTGGTAGTCGATCATGACATCATAGATCCGTTCACAGTTGTCATGGTCGTCAAACCGGAAGAAATCATCGGCACGTCTGCGGTACTCCGGTTTCATCTCGCAGTTATTCTGCATATAAGAGATCAGAACATCGATCAATTCGTCGTTGTCCTCGCAGATCTCGCCAAATCCCATCGTATCATAGTGGAAGGTTCCTTCCTCATAATGCTTCGGTATATCGTGATGGTGCAGGTAGACCACCGGCTTACGCATATAAGCGAAATCAAACTGAACGCCGGAGAAATCCGAAACCATCAGACTGGATTCCCGGAACACCTTCTCATAATTGACACCGGAATGTCCATGAACGGCAACCGCCGGAATAATCTCTACCGAAGGATTCTTATCAAAATCATCGATCTGCGGGCTGACGATCGGATGAAGTACATAGACGATCTTATAATTATATTTCTTTGCCGCAGCGATCAGACGCTCATCATTAATAAGGCTATTATATACCTGATAATAGGTTGTCTCCTTAAAAAGTGGATTGTAGTCACGGCTCACACCCTCATTCTTTGTAACCGGAACTGCTGCCTGCATCCGCCAGGTCGGGGATAACAGGATCTGCCGTTTATCTTCATTTATAAGTCCATCATAACGCGGTACTCCGGTCAGCTTCAATGCATCATAACCCTCATAGCCATAGATCGGCTTCGACAGATTTTCAATCTCATATTTGGATGCACAGAAATACAACCGTGTATTATCTCTCAACCGGTTCTGCGCAACTGCAATCTTCTGGATAGACATACCATGCTGGACACAGGCTACATGGAAGTTCATCAGATCACGGATTAGTGCCGAATTGATCGTACCAAAATCATTAAATGCGTAGACGGTAGAGTTTGACACGATCACCATATCCGCATACAAAAATGCATACCGGTGCTTGATGCTTCTCCGTTTGACCGGCTTCATACCTTCGCGTTCCAGACGTGCGTAATCTTCCGATGCCCCATCTGCCAGATAATAGCATTTGATGCCATCCTTCTTGCTTCTTGCATATTTGTACATGTATTCTGCGGAGTCCCCCGCCTTATATATCTTATCAAAAAAGAGCCAGATCGGACGATGCTTTAAAACCGGCTTTGCCTTTAAGAACGCCCGGACAATGATAAACTTAATAACCTTCTTCTGTCCGGTTGCAAACATATCCCGCCATAACGTCAGTTCTCTGCCTGCGATCTTCCCATGCTTTACCGGATCAACCTTCATGATATTGGCTTCTGTCTTATACATATACAGCTTCTTATTGATCTTCCAATAGCTGTGACGGAAACGGTCGCACAAACGGCTGAAATGAGAATCGAATTCCAGAGTGACCGGAAGATCCTCTACCGACATTCCCATCGTTTCACCATTTTCAAAGACATCCGCCCGGACTCTTGTTACATAAGCCAGTTCTGTTTCCTGTCCATATGGAAGCTCCACTCGGATCGTAAATGCCCGAAGCTTGAAGATCGACATGCCAAATGCTTTTGTATGTGCATACCGCTCATTATATTCTGCCGGATAGAAGCGGTCACCGACCAGAACACCAAACTCTGCTCCATTCATCAAAAGAATAGGCGATAACCGTCCTTCAATCGTAAGCTCTGTGTGATCCTCCATATCTTTATTGTCCATAAACTGAATGTCCGCCGTCGGCTTCGTAAGCTCTCCAATCTGGATATCATTATAGCTGTAGCAGCCATCTGCAAAATCAAATTCCAGACCGGTGTCCTTATACTTTAAGATCAGCAATACCCACACCAGACAGTCTTCATTCTTCATATCCACATGGTATCCCTGATTCTCACAAATGATCGAATCATCTATATAAGAGAGCACTTCCCCAAGCCTCCACAAAAAAGCCTCGCCGTCGGTCTCTTCAAATAAATGCTTGTTCAGGTTATCGAGATTTGCCTGGATCATATATTTTACAATGAACAGTGCATGCTGCATAACAAGCATCTGCAGGGTTTCCTGATGAATGGACATTTCCTTTAACCATTCGATCAGATGATCAACGGTATCCTCATACCATACCCTGTCATAGATTCCTTCAAAAAAGGTCTTATCCCCTTCAAAGCTGTTTTTCAAAGTATAGTCAACACCATCGATATAATAGAGCTTCTCATCCAGACAAGCTCTTGCCTGAACCGCAAGCAGCCATTTTAATACCGGAAATGATCCCTTTACCAGAACGTCCTCCAATGTATGCACAGGGCTTCCGAATGTCACATTTGCATCCTGTCCGGCATTCTGTATTCCGGCAAAACTACTCTGTATTCCGGCATCTGCGATCTCCATCAACTGATTTAACAGGCTTCCCTTAAACACCATACCGAATGGTGTAAATCCGTGCAGGAATCTTAAAATCTCCGTAGAGATCACCCCATTTGTAAGCTGCTCATAGACACCATGAAATTCCTGATCTCTGTCCAGCTTCTGCGCAAGCCAAGGCGCATGCTTTCCTTTCTCGCGATATGCGGAAAACGGTGCATACATGATTCCCTTCTTGCTGTTCCTGCTCGGTCCGTATTTCTTCGGCAACAGAAAGATATCTCCGTTCCTGTGGTCATCAACAAAGGTCACGATACGCGCAAAATCCTCATCTGAAAGGATATCGCCCTCTTCCATCAAAAGGAACATCCCCTGCTCATCAAATTTTCCATGTATACTGAAACTGTCCGCTCCGACTACGATCCTGTTTACCAACTGCCACGTCCTCCTGTTTTCTTTATCTCAGACTTTCCTGTAATGCAAATAACTGCTGCTACCATAGAACAGATCGTCCCCTGCAGCAGCAGTTTCTGCTTATTTCTTCCAATCTTTATCTTGTATACTCCATGCTCTTCATCATGCGGGTATACATTTCCTCCAGACCGATCACCGGCTTCCAGCCAAGTGCCTGAAGTTTATCTGAATTCAAGCGCATATTTACATCCGGTGCATAGCCAAATGTCATGGCGCTTTCCGGTATGTCAAATACAACCTTGATCTCATTATTTGCCAGTTTCTCTGCAACCATCTTTGCCATATCTCCGATCGTGATATGTGCTTCCGGATGCGCTACGGTATAGGCTTCACCATCATTTCCCTTTACAAGAAGGAGCAGAATACCCATAACGGCATCTCTGGTATAGCAGTAGTTACCAACGGATTTTCCGGCTGTGTGCAGAACAATATCCGTCTTATTCATAGCAGCCTTTGCGAACTGTGCAAATACACGATTCTCTTCATAGCTGATACCTGCGCCAAATGTCTGTGACAGTCTTGCAATACGAACCGGCAGCTTATACTCACTTGCGTAAGAAGAACACATACATTCGCAGAGACGTTTGCCCTCCGGATAACAGCTTCTTGGATTGTGAATATCAATGTATCCCAGATCATCTTCTTTTACATATGGCTTTTCAGGATCCGGTGCACCAAATGCTTCCATCGATGATATATATACAACACCCTCGGACTGCTTCTCCTTACCAAGGTCTAACATATTCTTTGTACCATTTACCGCAGTCATGATCGTCTCCACCGGATAGTCCACAAAGAACTTGGATGCTGTAGGGCTTGCTGCATGTATGATGTAGTTGATCTGTACTTCCGAGATCTTCTTGCCATTTGACAGGGTTACAGTCTCATCGGTAACCGGATTTCCAACATCGCCGATCACATACACCAGCTTATCCTTTGCAAATTCATCATAGATCTTGTCTGCCTTTTCTGCATTTCTGACAAATGCATAGATCGTGATATCAGCATTCTTAACCTCGTTCATCTTAAGCAGTGCCTTTACGATCTGTGAACCAACCAGTCCGGTTGCTCCTGTGATCAGGATGGATTTGCCGTATAATTTCTCATAATCTCCACCTGCATTTGCAATATACAACAGGTCCTCTTCTAAAATCTTATCTTTCATTTTTATTTCCTCCTGAATGATTTTTATTTATTTTCGTCTTGATATGGAAAACACTTGTACTATTCATGTTGTCCACCGTTTACTCTGTTCCTTATACAAATATCTATATGCTTACTCTACCTGATACATTTTGATAATGTGAGCTTTCCGGTCTTCTTCTGGCGGAAGCTTCATATAGTCGCCGTAAAGGGATGTCAGGTAATAGTCTGTACAACCCGGTGCGATCAGCTCTCTGCCGCCAAATGTCACCTTTGTTGGTTTTACATATTCTTCCCTTGGCATCTTCTCCTGCGGGCCGTAGCCACAGGCAATGCCGCCAACATATTTGCATGATTCAAAATCATATTGTGTGCATAACCGGACCAGCTTCTTCACTGTCCGCTTCTTGCCCCAGATCAGATATGCAAATGGTTTCAGGATCGGCTTCACGATCTTCTTGACCAGATTGCCGCCCCGCCCCGTCTTCATCTTCAGATATTGGATGATACGGCGATACCAGTGTGCCTTTTTATAGATCCGTTCAATCTCGGTATCGTCATCCGGCAGTCCATCCATCGGGAAAATATCCATCCATAAATAGATGTCATATTTGTCCTTTGTATAATATTTGTCCAGTCTTGTCCTCGTATCCGCAAGCTTCGTATATGGCTCATCCAGATTGCCAAGGCTTGCTGACAGGAACTTATGCTCTGGCAGAAACGGCTGCTCTTTGATCACTTCCTGCAATCTCTCATAATCCGGTCGTGGCATCAGAATGTCGATATCATCATCCCACGGAATAAAATCCTGATGTCTGACTGCTCCAAGCAGCGTGCCGCCGCACAGATAATACCGCAGTCCATGCTTCTCACACAGATCATGGAACATGAACACCATTGTTTTCTCACGCTCATGGATATCCTCAAGCGTCAATAATTTTCTCACGTTTTCGTCTCCTCTTTTATGGTATATGCCTGCATTTGCCTTCTATATACCCTTAATATCCTTATGAATACCCATTAAAAGTCTCCTTATAATATCAAAAGGGCCTCTGTCTGATCTCCCTTACAATGTCAGGAGCTCTTCCGGGCGGCTAATGATATATTCCGCGCCGGCTTTTTCAAATTCCTCACGGTTTCCATATCCATACAGAACACCGACCGTATCAATTCCGCAGGCATGTCCACCATCAATGTCAAACATCCGGTCACCGATCATCACGGCATCCTTTTCATGTATCTGTGTCTTAACCTCTGGCTTGGAATCGTCCATCATGACTGCCTCTTCCCGGTCTGCCTGTGGCATATCCGTACCTTCCGCATCGGCTTCCTTCAACCGCTTCAGGCACTCTGCGATCAGCACCTGCTTGTCCGAGCCGGTTCCATCCGGGTTGCTTCCTACCACAACATCAAAATACTTTGCAAGGTCGAATTTCTCAAGTATCTTTTCCGTCGGTGCTGTAGGCTTGGATGTCGCCACTCCAATCTTTGCGCCTCTTTCTTTTAAGGCTTTGAGTGTCTCTGGGATTCCACCATAGATAGATGTCTCATATAGACCTGTCACATTGTATCGTTCTCTGTACTTCGCTACCAGCCAGAGTGCCTGATCGTGGTCAACATGACATTTGGATGTAAAGGAATCGTACAACGATGGTCCGATAAATGTCTTTAACACTTTCTCCGATGGCTCCGGCAGTCCGGCTGCATCCAGAGCATAGCGGATGCAGTTGAGAATGCCCGGCTCGGACTGGCTTATTGTGCCGTCCAGGTCAAATAAATAGTATTTATACATAGTGTTGCCTTTCTGTCCGTTCAAAATTCACGCCACCATTGTAGCATAGATCCTTTTTTCTCTCAACAACATTGATGTAATCTTGGGTTATGGGGGGATAAACAGCAAAAATTACCGAAAGTTACATCCAGACATACCATTTGTTACATTGGCAGTCTTTTTCCTCTTTTTTCTGCTATGCTGTTCCTGTCGACAAAACAGGCGCCGGAAATCATGAGGAATAAAATCTATGTATAACCAAAATAATAATAACACCATCCACCAGCTCTTTCCTACTCGCACGGAACAGGAATGTCTCGCTGAGCTTCGGAAGCATCCGCGAAGCTACTTTGCTTATCAGAACATGTCGCCAGAATGGAAGAACCGCTTTCTGGGGTTTATGGAGGGTAAGAAAACTCTGCCTTTAACTTATGATCCATTTTTCAAGAAGCTGTTCAACCCGGACATCTATCCGGAACGGCTATCCAGTCTGATCAGCAGTATCATCGGCACAAAGGTAACAGTTCAGTGTATCCTGTCAAATGAAGACAGCATGCTGCCGTCCACCTCGCTCCTGCTTCTGGATATCCTTGTCCAGTTGGAAGATGGCTCGATCGCAAATGTCGAGATCCAGAAAATTCCATACGCTTTTCCGGGAGAACGTATGTCCTGCTACTCCTCCGATCTCATGCTGCGTCAGTATACAAGAGTGAAAAGCCTGAAAGGAAACGCCTTTACCTACAAGGATCTGAAAACGGTTTACACGATCGTGATATATGAAAAAAGTCCGGATGCATGTCTGACTGATGCATTATCCGATATCTACCTGCACCACGGCAGAACTGTTTTTGATACCGGAATCGAACTGAAGCTTTTACAGGAATTCTATGTGGTTGCCCTTGACGTTTTCTGTGAAAGTAAGTATGCTAAAGATATCAATGAACTTAATGCATGGCTGTCATTACTGACTGCACAGTCGGTCGACGACCTTGCTGCACTGGTATCTGACTATCCATGGATGGAAGCTATCTGCAAGGATATGTCCGAATATATGTATGATCCGGAGGAGGTAATCACCATGTTTTCAGAAGCACTTCGAATGTTAGATGAGAATACGGTTCACTATATGATTGATGAACTACAGAAGGAACGGGATAAAGCGGTAGCTGCTCTCTCTGAGAAGGATGCTGCCCTGTCCGAAAAAGACTCTGTGATATCCGAGAAGGATGCTGCTCTATCCAAAAAGGATGCTGAAATCGCAGCCTTGAAAGCAAAGCTTTCCGCCCTCAATAAATAAAGCAGCATTCATGCAAAAGCATTATCTTACCATAGTTATAACGCATGCCCATATAACTAACTTATGCCAGACAGCTCCAAAATGGAGCCGGCTGGCATTTATCATATAGTTCTAGCCGTTATTTATTATTTAGAGATTTTACAAATCATCAGTCAGTCTTCCTAATCTTGTTCTGACCTTACTTTTGTTTCTTTTTCAGATTCAGAGATCAATGCTAACATATTTAAATAATGATACTCTTGGTCCTTTGATTCAACCTCAAATGAAATGTCTCAAAAGAAATGATCAATGTACTACGCAAAGCAGACAAAATAAATTCATCTTATTATTACAATCTATTTTTAAACAATATATGTCTAACACTTATATATTTGTTTACATATCATCATATGTATCAATGCCACGTATCATATGATTTATATATCTATTACAACTAAATCCATTTCTATTGTCAACGATATTTTGGCAGTCACTAAACACATCTATACCCTGTCCTGTCAAATCCATAATAACCGCTTGATTCAATCCACTTTCAATCATTTTTATTATAGCGTGATTATTCCGGGGCTCTCTGAGCCAGCCAGTCCTTGGTCTTCAAACCGCCATTCTTGCATTCTTGGATAATCAAAGCCCAGCTTTCTAATTGTTTTTCTCTTGCAACTAATCGTGTATCTATAGACAACCTCCTTAACGTAGTTGGAAAATCCGCAGCGGCCTTTGATCTGCTATATGGCGAACTGGTACATAATGGCGTTTCTTCCGTAAATAACAGCTCTGGTCTGTCAAGAGGCAAATCTCCGTATACTTCATCCGTGCTGATCTGATGAAACCGTCCCACCTGATACTTAATACACGCATCCATCAAAACCGCTGTTCCTTTTATATTGGTATCAAGAAAAGTTTCCGGCGACTCAATAGAACGATCCACATGTGACTCCGCAGCAAAATTCACAACCACATCCGGATGTTTTCTCTTCATGTAAAATATAAAATTACTGCCTATGAATCCGGCTCCACCGATCACTATTATTGTTCTGATTCTCATATGTCTATCCCATCATGTATATATTTTATGTATGACTTTCAGTTATTCTCAGTAAAACTTTAAAATCAACTATGTTTGTTTTCTGTTTCTGAAGCCTCACATTTATACAATGCATAAGCTCCAAGCGTGAAACCATCATCAATCTTCCCTTCATTTATCCAGGATGTCAACTCACGGTCACTGAGCTGTTCAATGGCTACTATGCCTTCATGATCCTCGACCAATTCCAATGAATCTATATCGACACTGTACACATATGCACATCCGCCAGTCAATCCGCTGTCAGCAACAATCCGTCCAAGAAATACCGGTGATTTCGTGATGACAGCATGGATTTCCTCCTGTAACTCACGAATCGCATTGTCAGCAGGAGTCTTGTCATCCTCCTCTGCAAATCCCCTTGGGAAAGCATATTGCATACGTCGAATCGCATGCCGATACTGCTTTAACAACACAAATGTTCCTTTATATCTCGCAATGATCACAACACCATTTTTACCTGTTGGTAGTACACGCTCATATGGGAAAATGCCATTTTCGCCCTCAATTGGATCTACGATCATAGTATTGTATTTGCTCTGATATACCAATCCATACTTCCGGTGAAATAATTCTTCCTGCCGGATCAATTGTGCGGTCAGATCACTATCTTCCACATTCGCAATAGGATAAATGGAAGATTCAGCAAAACACTTTTTAGGTTCTGGTTCTGATTTGCGTAATGCCCGATATTTCTTCAATTCTGCCGGACAAATATAGGGAATCGTTTTCCCTATATTATATGGTTCTGTCTGTTCCGTCTGCACCTTGTTCGAACAAGAATAGGCTGTAAATTTACGCCGGCAGATCCGCCATCCATCTACAACTGACTCTCTGATCTTTGCCAAAGCATCTGATAATGGTAAGAGCCTTGGAAATTTCAAAGAAATTATCGTTGAAAGCATCTCTGTTACAAACAACCAGACAATTGTCTCAATCACACTGAGCAGTGCTGTATTAAAGGAAATAATCCCTTCCATCATACTTTGTAATTTATTAAATACCAGCTCAATGCCACATGCCACAATAATGCAAAGCGCAGCCATTCCAAACCCATGTGCAATTTTCCCTATTATATTTCTCTTATTCTGCCTGCGTTGTTCCTCATCCTTATATTCATAACGATAAACAACCTGGTCATTCGTTTCATCTGCAAGCCCAGCCTGTGAATAATCGATATATTCTACAAGACGGACTACACGGTCTAACTGCTTATATAATTGATCATCCTTGTCAGCAAACGGCTCAAACTTATTTGTCTCATCCGTTAAGAAACGATCTTTCGCTCCTGCTCCATTCCTCCAAGTTTTCGCAAATCTGCCAAAGAAATCCACACGAAAGCTTGACTTGTCCCCTGATTCCCGCCAAAGTTCATCCACATTATAATGCTTGGAAATATTGCAAATACTATTCTCACATGCATAATTATAACAAAGATCAACTATAACCTCTGCATACTGATATGAAAGTTCATCTGCAATTCTTTCAGGCGCAGTCTGCCATGCTTTTTTTATTTCACGAATATATACTGAACGATTATTATTTTTATTTTTCCAGGCTTCCAATTCTCCCAATATTCCAAGTGAACGCCGAAAGGCTTCCGCATCTACATTTATCATTTTATCATCCGGAAGGTCATAAAAAGCTAAAACAGCAGCCATGAAATTTACAAATTTCAACTCTTTATATTCCGATTCATTTCTGGGATCCAAATAAATATCAGGCAGCATACTGATTCGTAATACCGTTGACAGTAAACCTCTCAGATTCTTTAAAATTTCCTGATATTTTCCTAATTGATAATCACGATCCTTCTCGAACAGATAATCAACATGCTGTTCCTCCCCATTTATTACTTCCACAAATAAATCTTCCAGCTTATCTTTTTCCTGGTCATCCAAATTATCTTTTGTATATTCATTCAATTCTGAAAGATCAGAGTATGTCAAACAACGTTTCATCAAGGCAAGCAGACGTTTCTGGCTGTATTTAATCGGAATTGCCGAATATATAAATTCCTTATCTGCATCAACCGAATTCAACAAATACTGGGAAACGGTACGAACATCTCCGAACCGTGAAATACGGATCGCACCCATTTCAAATAACCGGATCAGTTTCTCTTCATATTTCTCATTACAAAGCAGGCTGAAAAAGCCGCGCGAATCAACCAACTGGTTGTATGTCATAACAACCACATTTCCATTTAAAACAATCTCGTCTAATAACGCATTCTGTGCAACCTCAATCTCCTCATCTGTTTTTCGAACAGAATCCAATTCAAATAAATATACATTTTTTCTTATCTGTGGTTTTCTTTTATCTTTCATAATAATGTATCCTACTCTCTCGTTCATTCTACAATAAGTGGCTCAAAAAGATGTTGCATTTGCCCTATAATTCACCATATAAAAACTCTATTCATAAATCGAATCCAAAGTGAGTAATACAACATCTTCATCTGATAATGATTCAACCCAATCTGTATATCCTGCTAATGAAAATAATATATATTTCAAAACCTTATACTTAGCAGGTAAAAGTTTTCCTCTACTAACCAAGGTTTCATATATAGATTTATCAATCTTTTCATTTTTGAACTTACACTCTCCAACAAGAGCTTTTTTGTCTACCTCTGACAAAGCAACAACATCTATGTCTACAGATTGTGTTCTCATATTGCCATACTTATCCTTAATATTCTCTACTCCCCACCATGTTCCTACAGAAGTGATAAAGCAACCATATTCTCCTATAATTCCCTTCTTCAAGGTATAATATCTGCACATATCTTCAAACACTGTCCCCATAAAAGAATGTAAAATTGGTTTTACTGCTTTTTGATAATAAATCTCTCCTTGTCCTATTTCAATGACACTGGTTGCTTTTGGAATAAACTCATACCAGAACTTAAACATGTAATCCTTCAAAACATACTGCGTTTTTTTCTTATTCTTCTCCTCTGTAATACATTTTTTCTTTTCAACTAATCCAACACTGATCAACTTATCTAATGAATACAATACTGTTGGTTCTTTCTCACCAATTTTTCCTGCAATCGTATTTAGTGTATTATTACCAGAAGCAATTTGTTCAACAATATTATTCACTATTGTTATATCTGAAAATTCCTGCATCAACATATTTCTTGTTTCATCATACAGATATCCATCCTTCTTAAAAAATAATCTTACGATATTTTCATCAATACTCTTTATTGGATCAATCATTGACAAATACTTTGCAACACCACCGGTAATACCATAACAAATTGCTTTATCCTCATTTGAATAATTTGGAACAAATTTAGCTGCATCTAAATAGTCAAATACCTCTAATTTAATTTGCGAATCTCTTCTTCCAAACAAAGGACTCTTTTCGCTAAGTACCTTCTTTTCCATAAAACTGAGTGCTGAACCACATAAAATAATTTTTAAATTTTTATTTTTCCAAACAGTATCTATATATTTCTGCAATACAGATAAAAGTGCATCGTCTTTTTCTGCCCAATACGGCAATTCATCTATTACAAGAATCAACTTATCATTGCCCATATTTTTATCAATAAAATCAAATACCGCCTCTATCGTATTAAAACTAACGTCTTCCACACCAGGCATAAATAAATCCAAAACCTGTCTTGAAAATAATTCCAGGTTCCTATTTTTGCCAACCTTGGTCGCAGTATAAAATATAGTTTTCTTATGTTTGATGAATTCTGCAATAAGTGTAGACTTTCCAATACGTCTACGACCATATATAACTATCATGTCAATTCCATCTTTGTCATAAAATTCTTTCAAAGATGCCAATTCTATTTCTCTTCCAATAAACATATAACGATCTCCCTCTGATATGCGTTTAATTCAAAGTGTTTTTAATAAAATCAATTTGAATAAAATATAGCATATGATATATTATATAGCAACGGTTTTTATATATTCAAAAAAGCCAAAAACGACCCCGTTCTAATCTTGTCAGGACTAACGGCGGTCGTTTTTGTTTGTGCCATTATGTTCTTCATCTTCTTTCCTGCGTAAAAATCTTTCGATCTTCTCAACAAGTTTTCCAACTGCAATTCTGGCTATAAAAATAGTAAAAAAAATCCTACTAAGCTTATGTACTCCATCATCATAACTGCGCCACCCTCCTTTCCCATACGGAGGGCTTTTGTAACAGTCCCTCCTTTTCGCAAGAGGGCCAGCCGCCTACCATCTCAATAGGTTACAACAGAATTTCATCCACCTTAGCCTAAGGATAGCACCCATAAATATTACAGAACAAATGTTCTTTTTCCGCAAGTATTTTCTAAAACTAGAAAAATCCCTCACCTCTCGGCAAAGGACTTATCTTTCAATCCGACTATTTATATATCCCATATCGGTCAGCGGTAAACCATTCTGATCTATCTTTTCATTACCACATGAAAACGCCTGAAGACTATTAATATCTTCATGGTTAACTGAAACATATTTTACTTTACATCTTCACCAAACAAATACTTCAATATATTCCCACAAATTTTAAAATCTATCCAGTTCCGTAATTCTTCTACTGTAAATTCATCTGCTACATTTCTAATACAGTACTTTTTACAGCCATTCCAGTTCTTCCAAACTCAGTTTCTCTAACATAGCTCTTGTTTCCGCTCTTTTCTGAACCCCTATAACATATCTTCCAGTTTTCTCATTCAGTGTGAATCCAATTGCCAGCAGCAGTTTTCTCGCATAATATTCATCAAAATCCAATAATTCCTGTATCGCCAACACACCACATTCGCCTGTACTGATAATCGCATCCAACTGTTGAATCACCGAAATCTTTTTCTCTTCATAATACGGAGCTAATGCACTAAAAGCATCTATCAACACTTGCCCTATATCTAATGGTACTCCCAATTCCGGACATTTATTTCTGAGTATACTAATAGCAATATTAACTGCCACTGTACCCCATACTCGTCCATGTCCACTTGCAGCAGGCAGTCCCGTTTCGTACTCAATTCCTTCTTGCAAACACGCTGGATGAGTTACCAAAAAATCTTCTAATGTAACCCGATTATATGGCACATTCCACTCTAACTGCCCTTCTATAATCATATATGGAAATGTATCATTCAATAACTGGCAGCCGTCATCCATATAATAGTTAAAAAATGTCGAAGTCATACCACTAGATCTCACCACATCCAATAACGGAAACTTCTGTTGTTCTTCTAATTCAATATTTATCAAATCCATCTGATCTAATACATGTCTAGTCACTAATAATTTTTTATCTGCCATCTTTTCTCCTGATTCCATTATCTATAAATACAACCACTTACACTTTTCATATGTATCAACCAAATTTCAACGGTAATACCATGTGGATTTCCGCTTCTTGTGGGCATAAAATGCCCCGACTTACATTGAAAAAAGCAAAACAAATTTAAAATATGAAATACTAAACTTGAAATTTCCATGATGATTTTGCTCGAACAATTTCAGGAAAAGCTATTTTCTTGAAATTTCTTATTACCTCAAGATGAATCGTATCGAATACTATGACCGCATGACACAAGTACGACGTACCGGCGATTACGAGCAATGGATTTCTTTTTTCCTTCAGGCTTTCGCAGATTCTGTGAAAGATGCAATCCATACAATCGACCAGCTTACTGCACTACACGATAAAAATACAAAATTATTTGGTACTCTAACAAAATGGCAGCGCACCAGAGTTCTTAAGGTAATTTTCATTTTGATTAATGATGGGATTTTGGCGCAAACAGCCAAATCTGGAAAGACGAAAATATATTCCTATATCGAATATCTCGATATTCTTTGTAAAGGCTCCTAATAGCTTAACTATCCGTACTAAATCGACGATACTTTTAATAGTGATCAGATGTCGATAACCTTTCGAAGTCTGAGATCGGTAAGATAACCTTCGAGGCACCTTCTTTTTCCTACCCAGCTTCGCTCGGCTGAGTGGGACTTTTTATGCCTCATCGTTATAAATATTTCATCAGCCATCTGAATTGTTATGGTGAATATTCTCATGCAGTAACACTGCACAAGAATATTCACCACTTAAAATCAACAAATTGGACTTGTCTTAAATGCTAAAGAGAAATCGTTATACATCTTTTCTAATTTATGTATATCTGTCCTTAATTTTTGGTTAAGTATATCCTTAAACAACTCCTGACTATTTTTTGCTCTAATCCAATTGCCAACATTATTCTTATTTGATGCCCTAAGCAACTCCGCAATAATAGAAATTGTCTCTGACAAAAAATTGTCATTAAAATATCCTATTATTTCCTGCCTATATGACTTATCATTATAAAATTTATAATAATCAAAAGTTTTGTCTAACTTATCATTAAAAGTTTCCTTTAAGGTATAATACAATGCTATACTGTAGAACATACATATACTACCTATTTCACTACTCTGCTGGAGAATCTGCTTTCTTTCCTGCAAAGTTTTTACTTTCTCTATATCTGATTCTTGATCTAATTCCTCTGCTATTTTATCTATTGCTCTTTGCAGCTGCTTCTTTTTTTCCGTTCTAGCACATTTATATAAATATTTTATGAATAGAACCTCATCTATTTCATATTTGTTTTTTTCAAACAAAATTCCTCTCTTTCTTATTTTTTCATTTTGGATATCTTTATTAGCAATCATATATGGTTCATATCTAAAAATTTTATCATAATTTTCATTTCTAAGAATATCTTTGTCTGCCAACTCATCTTTTGTAAATAATTTAGTTTTTTTATCTTTTGCAGTAAATGGTTCTTGAAAAAAAGCTGCAAAAGCTAACTGAGCCAAATCTTCATTTGTAGTTCTTTGGTGTTTCTCAATTCTCGGACCCGTTGGAATATCATGTCCCGATCGAATATTTATATAAATATGGGGGGGAATTTCCATTTGCATCTAAAAACTTTTCATATAACTTTTCTTGCTCTATATTTGTTGATACCTTATCTTTATCTGATATTGTATTCTGAGAGTTGTTATATATTGCTATATTTGTTGCAAATGGTTTATCATCTTTGACTTCCATCAATCTAGCCATAACATACACTTTTTTCAATTGTTCGTATATAACTTTCGGATTTTCACTAGCCTCTGCATTTTGAAAATATTCATGAATCGTACTTGTAGTTTGAGCACCATTAATTATCGAAAAATTACGGATTGAAATTTTTTTGTCGTTTTCCTGTTCATCGTCAACATGAATTTCCTCTGCTACTATCGTAATTCCATTGTTATAATGCCAAAACCGTTCTGGTTCGTTTTTAATAGTTTCTATCATTTCAGGAGATGTCTTGGATTTTCCTGCTAATCCCTCTCGCAAGTTTTGTCCAAAAAGTATGTTTCTTCCTAATGATGTATTTATAAATTGATCGCACAATAAAGCAAGGTCATAACCTCGAATGCTACACATATGTGCTCTATCATTTTCGTTTGATTTACATGGCATATATGAAATATAAGCATTATCCTTTAGTTCGTAAAAAGGTACCTTAAAAATATTTTGTGTATTAGGATGATTCTGACTATATAACACCGCATCCAAGTCTACTAAATTACAAACGTTTACCTTATTTTTTATTGTTAT
>OLVZ01001645.1_pt1 | contig 18529 bp, 16 predicted proteins | sample 1673341 | NCBI WGS metagenome assembly OLVZ01 (sample SAMEA3178944, study PRJEB25190) | human gut metagenome | biome: human gut; feature: human-associated habitat; material: faeces | place: Austria | collected 2013 | reverse complement strand
GCGAGCTCCTTTTCAAAACCAGTCATATATACTCCCTTCGCACTGCCCACATACATCAATTGATCTAGAAGAAAAATAGCACATTGGGCCGATGTTCCAAAAGATAGATCCAAGGTATCTTCGATTCGCGCGCGCAAGGATAACGAAGGAAGGAAACAGCCATGGGAAACATGCGAACAAACCGCCTGCAAAAAATCTCAATCAAACTGCTCACATTCTGTCTTATCTTCGGCGCTTTCCCCCTCATGGGATGCACTGGCAACCAAAGCGTGGGAAGCGCGACGACAGGTGAGGAGTCTACGGCATCTTCTACCGAAGGCGTCAGCGCAAGCGCGGCATGGTACGACGAGCTGCCGCGTGAAAGCTGGTCGAACTTCGAAGAGATTGACGTGTCCGATGTGTCCGACTGGTACACCGTATACGAGCTCCCCAACAATGTCTATGCTATCGAGGATACCTCCCAGTGGGAGGAAGACATTGTCTACCTTGTAATCGGCGAGGATCGAGCGGCTCTCATCGACACCACCCTGGGCATCAGCCCAATCAAGCCTGTTGTTGACAAGCTGACCGACCTGCCCATAACCGTATTCCTAACCCATACCCACCATGACCACATCGGCGGCGCCCACGAGTTCGATGACGTCTGGTGCTTTGACTCCGATGATGCTCGTCAACGCTTAGAGACCGGAATTGACGAATTTGAAGATGTGACATATGAGGTCGAAGAGGAAGCGCTCAAAAATGGGCTGCCCGATGGCATGGCCTTTGAAGACTTCGAAATCAAGGGAGTGAAGCCGGCCGGTACCTTTAAAGACGGAGATACGATTGACTTGGGAGGAAGATCCCTTAGCGTCGTTCATACACCTGGCCACACCTCTGACTCCTGCTGCTTCATCGATCGAGAAAATGGCATCCTGTTCTCCGGGGATACCTATTATCCTGACGATATATACGCCTTCTCAGCTGACGCTGATGTGGAAATCTATGCTGCGTCTCTCCATAAACTCGCAGAAACAATCGCACCAATGGATATCAATTTTCTGTGCACGGGCCACAACGAAATCGTGACCAACGTTAACGTGATTAATGATGTAGCAAACAACATGGACAAAATATTGGACGGAAGCGCAAATGAATACACCGTCGAAGACGATGGATACCGTCATTACAGCTTTGACGATGACATCGTAATCATCACCGAAGACAAAGATCAAACAAAGTAGCCTGGCCAATGGCGTTTAAACTTTGCAGCGTCTAAATCACAAAAATGCAAACCCCCTTTCATCGACAGGATGGAGGGGGCTTGCTCGCATTTGGACAACATGAACAAGAATCACGAAGCATCGTTCTTTCATCTCTGCTGCAAACCCGTGTCCCCTTTGTTGCAATCCAGCCGCGCGCGGCGGAATGCCCGAACGCTGCGGTACACTAACGTGCATCTCAACTATGCAGCTCGCCGGGCATTTCCGGCATACGCCGGAAAGGATCGCACCATGATCGCCATTCTTCGCAAGGACGCATCCGAGGAAGCCGTCGGGCACATCGTCTCTTGGATCGAGAAAAAGGGGCTCACCGCCCATGTGAGCCGCGGTGAGAACGAGACGATCATCGGCCTTGTGGGTGACACCACCAAAATCGACCCCTTCCTGCTCGAGTCAATCGATGTCGTCCAGCGCGTGCAGCGCGTATCCGACCCATTTAAGAAGGCCAATCGCAAGTTCCACCCCGCCGATACGGTTGTGGATTTTGGCTGTGGCATCAAAATCGGAGGCGGCAATTTCCAGGTCATTGCAGGTCCCTGCTCCGTTGAGGGCGAAAACCTCCTGCATATCGCCCGCCGTGTAAAGGCGGCCGGTGCCACCATGCTCCGCGGAGGAGCCTACAAACCACGTACCAGCCCCTACGCTTATCAGGGCATGGGTGAACGCGGTCTCGACCTGCTGCTCGAGGCAAAAGCCGAGCTCGATATGCCCATCGTGACGGAGGTTATGGATGTCCGCGACGTCCCCATCTTCGTCGACAAGGGCATCGACGTCATGCAGATCGGCGCGCGCAACGCCCAGAACTTCAACCTTCTCAAAGAAGTAGGTAAGACAAACACCCCCGTGCTGCTCAAACGCGGCATCGCCGGCACCATCGACGAGTTGCTCATGGCAGCCGAATACATCATGAGCGAGGGTAACGACCATGTGATGCTCTGTGAACGTGGTATCCGCACGTTTGAGACGCGCACCCGCAACACGTTCGACCTCAACGCGGTACCCGTCCTGCACAACCTGTCTCACCTGCCGGTCGTTGCAGATCCAAGCCACGCAACCGGATACACCCGCTACGTTGAGCCCATGGCGCTTGCAGCGTGCGCGGCCGGTGCCGACGCACTCGAAATCGAGGTTCATGACGACCCGGCGAACGCCTGGTCAGATGGCGCGCAGGCGCTCACGCCCGACCAGTTTGACCGCGCCATGGATCGTATCCGCGCAATCCGCGCTGTCATTGCCGAACAGCGCACTGAGGAGGCATAAGACCCGTGACGGTACCCGCAAACAAACACGCATCCCTTGAAGAATCCCCTTCTGGCAATCTGGCGGGCAGCGTGACCGTCGGTGTCGTGGGGCTGGGCCTTATCGGCGGATCGTTTGCACGCGCCTATGCCGCGGCGGGGACGACGGTGCTGGCGTATGACCCCAACTCGGACGCCATGGACCTCGCCCGCATCGACACCATCGCCGGCGTCTTGGATGACCAGACGCTCGGCACCTGTGATCTCATCGTACTTGCCGCGTATCCCGAGGCATGCCTCGATTGGCTACGCCGTCACGCAGAGGCGCTCGCACGCGCAACTACCGACCCCGTGCACGAGGGACCGCTCGTCATCGACACTGCCGGTGTAAAGGAACACGTCTGTAATGAGGCCTTTGAGCTGGCCAAGCAATACGGCTTCGCCTTTTGCGGGGCGCATCCCATGGCAGGCACGGAGTTTTCGGGCTTTGCCCATGCACGCGCCGACCTGTTCTGCGGAGCTCCCATGGTGCTCGTGCCGCCCGTGTTTGCGGATATCGACCGTCTCGATTTGCTCGACCGCGTCCATATGCTGCTAAAACCCTGCGGTTTTGGATCGTTTTCCGTCACCACGCCGAACACGCATGACCGCGTCATCGCGTTTACGAGCCAGCTCGCACACGTGGTGTCAAACGCCTACGTGAAAAGCCCCACGGCGCAGGAGCACCATGGTTTTTCTGCGGGAAGCTACCGCGACCTCACCCGCGTGGCGCACCTCAACCCGCAGATGTGGTCGGAGCTCATGATGGACGATGCCGACAACCTCAGCTTTGAGCTCACTACGATCATCGATAACCTCGGCGCCGTGCGCGACGCACTGGACGCGCGTGACACCAATCGCCTGCGCAAGCTGCTCGCTGAGGGAGATCGCATCAAACGCGCTCTCGACGACACACGGGAGCAGGAGGCATAGCGCCGCATTTCCCGCACTGTGTTCCCGCAGAGGTTTCCACCCGTTGCATCTCGGGCGCCTGTTGACCGAACACGTATCGTATTCATCCCTTCGACCCATGCATGAAAGCAGGATTTATGGCAACCGCCTACACCCTCGACATTGACACGCCCCAGCCCTATCAGGTACACATCGGCACATTTCTGCTGGAAGAAGCCGGGACTTTCACACATGCCGTGTGCCCTCGCGCCGAGCGCGCGCTCATCATCACCGACTCGAACGTGGGCCCGCTCTATGCCGCGCCTGTCCAGGAAAGCTTGGCTGCAGCGGGGCTCACCGTTGCCGTTGCCACGTTTGAAGCAGGCGAGGCGAACAAGCGCATCTCCACGCTTGAGATGCTCCTCGAGCGCTGCGCTGAGGAAGAGCTCACCCGCAGCGATGTCATCATCGCTCTGGGCGGTGGCGTGACGGGCGATATGGCGGGCTTCACCGCGGCGACCTATATGCGCGGCATCGACTTCGTGCAGATCCCGACGAGCCTGCTTGCCATGGTGGATTCATCGGTGGGCGGTAAAACCGCCATCGACCTCTCGGCCGGTAAAAACCTTGCCGGCGCATTTTGGCAGCCCAAGGCTGTCATTGTCGACGTGGGGTGCTTGGGCACCCTCACCGATGAGCAGTTTGCCGACGGCTGCGGTGAAGTTGTCAAACACGCCGCCATCGCCGATGCCGAGCTGTTCGAGGAACTCGAGCGCACCCCGCTCACACCGGCGCTCCTTAAAAGCGATTTGGGCCGCGTGGCGTACCTCATTGCCCGCAACATCGACATCAAACGTGCGGTGGTCGTTGCCGACGAGCGCGAAACGAACCTGCGCAAACTGTTGAATTTCGGCCACAGCATCGGCCATGGCGTTGAAGCCGCCGAGGGCTTTCGCCTGGGTCACGGCACCTGTGTGGGGATCGGCATGGTAGCCATCGCCAGCGCAAGCGTGACAGCCGATGTCTGCGCCGAGGATGTTCCCGAACGCCTTTGCGCTTTATTGCAAGCGCATGGTCTTTCGCTTGATTTCACCGCGACATCTGAACGTATTTATGCCGAGGCGCTACACGACAAGAAACGCTCGGGCGATACCATCGACTTGATTGTCCCCCGCGAGATCGGCACGGTATCCCATCAGGTCACGCCGCTCGACGAGTTCCGTCGCATCCTTGAAGTCGGCCTTGCCTGCACACGAGCCCTCGCTCATCCCGATTCTGCAGAGGAGGACGCATGCTAGCGCGCATTACTCCCCACCCGCTTGCCGGAACGGTTCCCGCCATCGCGTCGAAATCGATGGCGCACCGCATCATCATCGCCGCAGCGTTGGCCAATGGCGTCACGCATGTGACCTCGGCTACCACCTGTGCGGACATCGATGCGACCATCCGCTGCCTTACAGCCCTCGGTGCCCGCATCGACGTGACGCCCGCGGGCTACGATGTGCACCCCATGCCCAAAAGCGTGGAACACGGGCTGCTCAAGGCTCTTTGCGGGGGTACGCTCGACTGCGGGGAATCCGGTTCCACGCTGCGCTTCATGCTGCCCGTCTCCTGCGCCCTCGGCGCAGAGGCGACCTTCGTGGGGGCAGGACGTTTGGGCGAACGACCCCTCGCACCGCTTTCCGACGAGCTCATCGCCGGTGGCTGCTCGCTTGAGGGGCTGGGTGCGTTCCCCTTGCGAACCTCGGGGCGCCTACGCCCCGGCCGTTTTGAACTTCCCGGCAACGTGAGTTCGCAGTATATCTCGGGCTTGCTGCTTGCGGCGCCGCTCATGGACGGCGTCACGCAAATCGCCGTCACGGGAACGCTCGAAAGCCGCCCTTACGTCGACCTCACGCTCGACGTGCTCAACTCGTTTGGCGTCACCGTCGAGATCGAGACGGGAGCGACGCCGGGTGGATTGCCGCTCACCGTGTTCACGATAGCCGGACAGGCGTATCGGACGCCGGGAGAAATCGCCGTAGAAGGCGACTGGTCGAATGCGGCGTTTTGGCTATGTGCAGGCGCGCTGGGAGATCATGCCGTTACCGTACGCGGTGTGGATGCCGCCTCGGTGCAGGGCGACCGCGCCGTCAACGCCGCCCTCATGCTGTTCGGCGCCAAGGGACGCCGCAACGCGCAATCCTCGACCATCCGCCCCGACCGCCTGCGCGGCATCACGCTCGACGCACACGACATCCCCGATCTGGTCCCCGTGCTCTCCGCCGTCGCAGTCTGCGCCGAAGGCGAGAGCAGGATCACCGGCTGCGCGCGCCTGCGCATCAAAGAATCCGATCGCCTCATGACCACTGCGCAAGAGCTCAACAACCTCGGGGCTGATGTGCGCGTCGAGGGCGACTCTCTCGTCATCCAAGGACGCGAGCGCCTCGCAGGCGGACGCGTGCAAAGCCACAACGACCATCGCATCGCCATGATGGCCGCCGTCGCCGCCATTCGCTGCGACGGCCCTGTGGAGATCCTCGGAGCCGAAGCCGTGAATAAGAGTTATCCCGCATTCTTCGACCACTACCGCCTGCTCGGCGGCGAGGTCGAACTCATCGACGAATAGGAGACGCCCATGGCCTCCGTATACGGCAACGTGCTGCATCTCTCGATTTTCGGTCAATCGCACTCCCCCGCCATCGGATGCTCGCTCGACGGCATCCCCGCGGGCATTCCCGTGGACATGGGGCGCCTCCAGGCGTTTTTGAATCGTCGCGCACCCGGCAGGGGCGATACGTCCACCACGCGCAAGGAAGGCGACGTTCCCGAGATCATCGCGGGCATAACTGACGGCTACACCAACGGCGCCCCCATCGCCGCCATTATCCGCAACACCAACACGCGCAGCCGCGACTACGACGAACTGCGCCGCATTCCGCGCCCGGGACACGCCGACTACCCCGCCCAGGTGAAATACCGCGGATTCCAAGATGTGGCGGGCGGCGGGCACTTCTCCGGTCGCCTGACGGCGCCGCTGTGCATAGCCGGCGGCATCGCCCTGCAGGCTTTGGAGACCAAAGGGGTGCGCATCGCCGCGCATATCGTCAACCTGGGGCCCGAGGGTATTCCCGACACCGCGCTCAACAATCTTGAACTCGACGAAACGCAGCTTAAGGCGATTCTCTCCAATCCGCTCCCTTGCATCGACGCACAAGCAGCCGAGCACATGCACGCGTGTATCCTCGAAGCGAAGAACAACCTCGATAGCGTGGGCGGCGTCGTCGAATGTGCGGCATACGGCGTTCCCGCGGGTCTAGGCGACCCCATGTTCGACGGTATCGAAAACCGTATCGCGCGCATCGCGTTCGGCATCCCCGCCGTTAAGGGTATCGATTTTGGAGCCGGATTTAGCGCCGCCTACCTGCGCGGTTCTCAAAACAACGATGCTTATCGGATGGTCGAGGACCGGGTTGCGCCGCAGACCAACAACGCCGGTGGCATTCTAGGCGGCATCACGACCGGCATGCCCATCGTCTGGCAGATGGCGGTCAAACCCACACCCTCCATCGGCATGCCCCAGCATAGTGTCGATTTAGCCGCAGGTGAGGATGCTGATTTAGTAGTCCATGGCCGCCATGACCCTTGCATCGTCCCACGCGCAGTGCCGGTTGCCGAAGCGGCATGCGCCCTCGCCCTGCTGGACGCGATGCTCGAGAATCCTGTGCTCGACCTTGCAAACCCAAACGTTTGCAAGGCAAACACTGTCGGGTAAACATTCAGAGGTCTGTATGTCTGCCACTTCCTTACAAGTGTTAACCAGCCAAACGCTGCAGGTTAAACATACTGGACCCCTCTTATCGTGCCCAGCAAACACCATCCATCACCCACTCTTCATCCACCCTTCGAATTCCGTTGGATTTTCCGCATTTTCCCTCGAAATAAACGTCCAAAATTCAGTAAAACCAACGGAATTCGGAAGAGGGCCAACCATAAGAAAGGAACCACATGGAGCTGAGCGACGTTCGCGCACAGATTGATGAGATTGACGGCCAACTGCTCGACCTTTTCGTGCAGCGTATGAACCTTGCACGCGATGTTGCCGCAAGCAAAGTCGATACGGGCAAAGCGGTGTTCGACCCGGTACGCGAGCGCTCAAAGCTTGCCGCAATCGCCGCCCAGTCTCCCGACGGACTCCAAAACCAAAGCATTGCATTGTTCTCCCTGCTTATGAGCATGAACAAGGCTGAGCAGCTCCGCATCATCAATGGGGCGAAGGAGCAGGCGCAGTCGAAGAAGATGCGCGCCTCGTATCGTGCACTTGAAGACGCATTCCCCACCATCGCCACTGTCTGCTGCCAAGGCGTCGAAGGCGCGTATAGTCAGCAGGCCGCATGCAAGCTCTTCGATGTTCCCGACATCACCTTCTCCCCTACGTTTGAGGGCGTGTTCGAGGCAGTTGAGGCAGGTACCTGCCAGTTCGGCGTGCTCCCCATCGAAAACTCAACGGCGGGTTCGGTCAACGCCGTGTATGACCTGCTCAGCAGGCATCATTTTTCCATCGTTCGTTCTGTGCGCCTCAAAATCGATCATAACCTTCTCGCCAAACCGGGTGCCCGCCTGGAGAACATCCGTGAAGTCGTCTCGCACAGCCAGGCACTCAACCAAAGCCGCGCGTTCCTGAACAACCTTGGAGTGAAGACGACCGTATGCGAGAATACAGCGCGCGCTGCCGAGCTTGTCGCCTCGTCCGAACGCACCGATCTTGCCGCGCTTTCGTCTTTCTCCTGCGCGTCGCTTTACGGCTTGATTCCGCTTGCGCGCAATGTACAAGATTCCGACAACAACTACACGCGCTTCGTGGTTATCGCCCGTGATCCCGCCATCTATCCCGGCGCCAACCGCTCCTCGATTCAACTCACGCTCACCAGTGAGCCAGGCGCACTGTATCGCGTGCTTGAGCGCATTTACGCGCTCAACATCGACCTTGTCAAACTTGAGAGCCGTCCCGTTCCGGGCAGCGACTTCGAGTTCATGTTCTACTTCGACCTGTCGTGCGCGGCCACGAGCCCGGCGTTTGCCACGCTGCTCGACAGCCTCGACGATGTGTGCGACAGCTTTACGTACTTCGGCAGTTACACGGAGGTGCTGTAATGAGTAAGTCCACCGCACGTCCCTATGGAGTTCTGGGCCGAGTCCTCGGTCACAGCTATACGCCTGTGATTTATCGCGAGCTTGCGGGAATCGACTATCGTAAGTTTGAAGTTGAACCCGAACACCTTTTGGAGTTCATGCGTTCCGACGTGTGGGAAGGTGTCAACGTCACCATTCCCTACAAAAAGGACGTGTATGAAATCGTCGATGATGTCTCCCCGATCGCACAACGCTTGGGAAACGTCAACACCGTGACACGCTTGGTCGACGGAAGGCTTCGCGGCGACAACACGGATTACTTCGGTTTCAAAGTGCTGCTTGAGTCACTCGGCCTGTCGCTTGCTGGGAAAAAGGCAGTGGTGTTCGGTGGAGACGGCGGCGCTGGCACAACTGTCCGAACCGTCCTTGCCGACATGGGAATGGAGCCCGTGTCGATTGGACGAGAAGGCGCGGACACCTACGAGAAGCTTGATCTGCACGCAGACGCTGCACTCGCGGTCAACTGCACGCCCGTTGGCATGTACCCCAACTGCCCCGCCGCCCCTTGCACACTCGATGCGCTTCCCAACCTTGAGGGTTTCATTGACATCGTCTACAACCCCGCTCGTACGGGCCTCATGATGGAAGCGGAGAAGCGCGGCATTCCCTGCGCAGGCGGATTGCTCATGCTGGTTGCCCAAGCCGCTCAAGCCGTTGAACGCTACACCGGGGATATCATCTCGGTCGACCGTATGCTTGATGTTACCGAACGACTTTCTGCTACCGAGCAGAACATCGTGCTTATCGGCATGCCAGGATGCGGAAAAACCCGAGTGGGCGAGCAACTTGAAAAGCTATTGGGACGCGAACGCATCGACATCGACCAGGCTCTTGCCGAACGCTTGGGTATGAGCTGCGCAGATTTCATCGAACAGCAAGGCGAGGTCGCATTCCGCGAACAAGAAACCGCCATGGTGGCGGAAGTTGCCAAGCAATCGCGACTCATCATTTCCTGCGGTGGCGGCGTAGTCACCCGACCTGAGAATTACCCGCTTTTGCATCAAAATAGCCTTATCGTCATGCTCAACCGTCCCTTGGAAGAGCTTTCGAAGAAGGGACGCCCCATTACGGCGCGCGACGGTATCGAAGCGCTGGCCGAACGCCGCATGCCACTGTATCGGTCCTGGGCGGACATCATCATTGATTCACTCAATTGCGCCGCCAATACTGCGCAGGCGGTATGCGATGCCCTGCCTCCCATGCTCGAGATGTAACAAGAGCCCTATTCCGTGTCTTTAAGGAGTGCCCATGAAAGCCCTGGTTATCAATGGTCCCAATCTCAATATGCTCGGAATTCGCGAGCCGGTCATCTACGGTTCCGACAACTACGAGGCGCTCGTCGAGATTTGCCAAACTGCAGCTGAAAAGGCTGGTTTTTCTGGTGTCGAAGTCTTTCAATCAAACCATGAAGGAGCTCTTGTCGATCACATTCAAGAGGCGTACGGCACTATCGACGGCATCGTAATCAACCCCGCTGCATATACGCATACCAGCGTCGCGATCCTCGACGCTCTAAAAGCCGTCGCCATTCCCGCAGTTGAGGTTCACATTTCAGCTGTTGAAGAGCGCGAAGATTTTCGCCAAATCTCCTATGCCGGCATGGCATGTTTTGCCACTATCACCGGCGAAGGGCTGCAGGGATACGCCCACGCTCTGCAGCTTCTTGCGGAAAAGCTTGGATTGTAACCTCTTTTGCGCCGCTGACATTTTGACCAGAGCGACTTGAGGAAGGGTAAAACTTCCAAAATGGGTTGAAAGTACTCGAATTCGGTTCAATTGCTGCGACGTACCGACTAGACGACGATTTTGAGCCAAAACACGTGAAGAAACCGCAGGTACAGCGGCTGCGTTTTTCTCATTTTTGAGCTCTACTCGACATGTCCAGATAATTGAACCGAATTCGCGAGATAGAGCGTCATCGAATGGGGCTCAACGTCTTTTGTCTGAATAATACGCCCGTTAATGCGGGCATATTTCATCCCACGCGCAGTTCCACACGAACAGAAGGCGCCGGTGGCGCCTTCGTCGTGAGCAGGACTGTTTGAGCATGGGATGATATATGCCTGCATTAACCTAAGTGATAACAGCGGCATAAACAAAGAAACCCCAGGGTACGCAGACCTTGGGGTTTCTTGCGTTACGCGATTAGTGCGTTATCGCTACTCAGCCTCGTGATGACGACGCGGGGTGCGACCGCCGCTGTCGCCGGGACGACGGGGGCGATCTCCGCGCTCACGACGCTCACGGTTCGGACGATCGAAACCGCGCGCACCGTTATCGCGGCTGCTACGGCGCTCACGACGCTCGCCACCTTCGGGGCGACCAGAGCCGGAGCCCTCGGGAGCCTCAGGCTTGTCAATACGGTCGAGCGAAATCTTGCCCTTGTCATCAATCTCGATGACCTTGACCTTGACCTCATCACCGACGTTCAGCACGTCCTCAACGCGGTCAACGCGACCCTGTGCCACACGGGAAATGTGCAGCAGACCATCCTTGCTGCCGAACAGACGCACGAACGCGCCAAAGGACTGCACGGTAACAACGCGGCCGTCGTAAACCTCGCCGACCTCGGGCTCCTTCACGATGAGCTGGATACGCTCGATAGCCTGGTTCACCGAATCGCCAACGCCACCGACGTAGATGGTGCCATCTTCCTGGATATCAATGGAAGCACCCGTTTCATCCTGAATGCCGCGAATGGTCTCGCCGCCCTTGCCGATGACCTCGCGAATCTTATCGACAGCAATGGAAATCGTCGTGATGCGAGGCGCGGTCTCACGCGTCTCGGTGCGCGGGCCGGGGATAACCTCGAGCATCTTGTCGAGAATGTAGGCACGACCCTCTTTGGCCTGCTCAAGAGCAGTGCGCAGGATGTCAAACGTCAGACCGGTCGCCTTGTTGTCCATCTGGAGCGCCGTGATACCGCGCTCGGTACCGGTGACCTTGAAGTCCATGTCGCCGAGGAAGTCCTCGAGACCCTGGATGTCGGACAGCACGACCGTCTTGCCCTCTTCCTGGATGAGGCCCATGGCGATACCGGAAACAGGGCGCTTGATGGGCACACCGCCGTCCATGAGCGCCAGGCAGCTGCCGCAGGTAGAAGCCATGGAAGACGAACCGTTGGACTCCATGACCTCGGAGACAACGCGAATGGCATACGGGAACTCGTTCTCGTCGGGCAGAACCGGCAGCAGCGCACGCTCGGCCAGATTGCCATGACCGATCTCGCGGCGCTTCGGGGTGCCGATGCGACCCGTCTCGCCCGTGCAGAACGGCGGGAAGTTGTAGTGGTGCATGTAGCGTTTGCCGTCGACCGGCTCAATGGTGTCGAGACGCTGGGCCTCGTTGAGCATACCGAGCGAAAGCACAGAGAGCACCTGGGTCTGACCACGCTGGAAGAGGCCGGAGCCGTGAACCAGCGGAAGGTAGTTGTCCTTGACCATGATGGGGCGAATCTCGTTGGCGGCACGGCCGTCAACGCGCTCGCCGGTCTCAACAACCATGCGGCGCATGGCGGTCTTCTCGAGCTTCTTGAGGTTCACCGGGATCTCGCGCTCCCACTCGAGCTGCTCCTCCTCGGTGAACTCGGCCTTGATGGCCTCCTTGAGCTCTGCGACCTTGTCCTGGCGGGCGAGCTTATCGGCGTCGCGCAGGGCGGCGGCCATCTCATCGTAGTGGGCGAAGATGCGGTCGTGGACCTCCTCGACTGGCTCGTCGAGCGGATACTCGCGCTTGACGATCGGGCCGTTGACCTGCTCCCACTCCTCGACAAAGGCGAGCTGGGCGTCGCAGAAGGCGCCGATGGCCTCCTGACCGAACTGCATGGCGTCGAGCATGTCCTCCTCGGACACCTCCTCGGCACCAGCCTCGACCATGGAGATGAAGTCGCGCGTGCCCGCGAGCTCGAGATCGAGGTCGGAGCCCTCGCGCTCCTCATAGGTGGGGTTCACGATGAACTCGCCGGTCTCCTTGTTGCGGGCGATGCGCACGCAAGCAAGCGGTCCCTCGAAGGGCACGCCGCCGATGAGCATGGCAAGCGAGGCGCCCATGACGCAGATGACGTCGACGGGGTTCTTCTGGTCGGCGACGAGCGAAGTAGCGACGACCTGCACCTCGTTGCGGAAGCCGTCCGGGAACGACGGGCGGATGGGACGGTCGATCATGCGGGCGGTAAGCGTGGCCTTCTCGGAGGGACGGCCCTCACGCTTGAGGTAGCCGCCGGGAATGCGGCCCGCGGCGTACATTTTCTCCTGGAAGTCCACCGTGAGCGGGAAGAAGTCGTAGTTCTTGCGCTCCTTGGACACCACCACGGTGTTCAGCACGGTAGAATCGCCCTGCTTGACGAGGGCGGCGCCGGTTGCCTGCTTGGCGAGCTCGCCGGCTTCCAGCACGTAGGTCTTGCCGTACAGATCGAAGGTCTTGCTAACGAGTGTCATGTATTACTCCAATCCCCGTATGCCCCTTGCACACGGGCTTCTAAAGGTCGACGGGACCCTCCCGCCGATCGGTGTGAAGACGCGCCGTTGCGGCCTGTGCGTCTCCCACATGAAAAGGGGCACCTTGCGGCGCCCCCACATGCACGAACTTGGCGACTACTGGATGTTGTCGCGAATGCCGAGTTGAGCGATGAGCTCACGGTACTCGTTGATGTCGTTCTTCTTGATGTAGGAGAGGAGACGACGACGCTTGCCGACGAGCATGAGCAGGCCGCGGCGGGTGTGGAAGTCCTTCTTGTGGGACTTCATGTGCTCGGTGAGCTCCTTGATGCGCTCAGTGAGGATGGCAACCTGAACCTTGGAGTTGCCGGTGTCCTGGGCGTTCTTGCCGAACTGGGCGGTGAGCTCCGCCTTGCGCTCCTTGGAAATCGTCATGATTTCACCTTTCTGCTAACGGTCGCGGGAATGCGCTTCCCCATGACCTCGATTCGCCCTCATCTGGGAACGCCGCCGGTGTGAGCGAACGTCCAAGGTGGGGGTACCAACAGGTCGATATGTTACCACAGAAGCGCTGGCAGACGACATAAAAGCACAACTAGACCGTTGTGCACGGGATTTGCATAAACCGAGCCGCTATCTAGCATCCCAGCATGAACTCGAGCGCGCGGAGACGACAATCGAGATGCGTGGCAGCCCACAGGTGCGCCAGCGCCAGCAGATGCGATGCAGTGAAAGAGTCGATCTGCGCCGCCGCCAGCTCCGAAAACCGCAGCGCGATAAGAGCGGACAGCCATGAGAGCGTCACTGGATCGAGTTCCTCCGCACCCGCGATATTCGAAGCGCAACTCGCGCACAACACGCCACCGGCCTGCGCTGAGAAATACGTTGGTGCCTCATCACCACATGCGACGCAACCCGTGTAGTCAGGCCGATACCCCACATGCGAGAGCAGTTTAAAGATGTACGCTGCAACTAGAAGATCGAGATGAGCGGAATCCACAGAGGCGATCCATTCGAGAACCGCACTGGTGATGGGGAAAACAAACGGATCGTCGGCGTCCTCGAACGTGCAACGGCTCGCAACCTCGGCCACAGCCGAACCCGCAGTGAGCAGCTCGTAGCTCGGGCTCGCACCCAGAGGAGCTGCGATCAGATCGGCTTGTGAAACGACATCAAGATTGCGGCCATGAGCCAACAACAAATCGACCTCGCAACACAGCTCGCACCGCGCCGCCAAACGGCCCCCCGGTTTGCGCGCGCCCTTCGCAACCGCGCGAATCTGCCGTCCGCTCTCGGCAACCAACGTGAGGATGAGGTCGGTTTCCTTGAGCTTCGTCTTATCGAGGACGATCGCCTTCGTGCGATATGTGCGACTACCAGCCATGGTGCGCTCCGGATGCAAACTGCACAGTAGTCCAACATATATCATCGCCTGCTCGGGCAGTCCTGCTCGCACGAAGAGCCCACTGGGCTCTTCGGCTCGTGCGGAACTCGCATTCGACGATATATGTTGGACTTAGCTGCATCGTCATTTACTCGTCGTCGGGTGCCGCATAGCCGAAACGACGAATCTCGCGCGCGTCCTCGCGCCAGCGCGGCTTCACGCGCACATCAAGGCTCAAGAACACGCGGCAACCGAACATCTTCTCAAGGTCACGACGCGCTTCGACACCGATGCGCTTGATCATCTCGCCGCCCTTACCCACGATGATGCCCTTTTGGCCCTCGCGCTCCACATACACGGTCGCATGCAGGCGCAACAAGTCTCGCTTAGGACGCTCGAACTCGTCGCAAATCACGCCAACGGCATGCGGAATCTCCTCGCGCGTGTGCAGCAGCACCTTCTCACGCACGAACTCCGCGACCATGACCTCTTCGGTCTCATCGGTATCCATACCCTCGGGATACCAACGCGGGCCCTCGGGCAGATACTCCGCAACCACATCGACAAAGGTCTCGACGTTGAAGCCCTCGGTGGCAGACACCACGAGCTCATCGTCGAAATCGACCAACTCATGCGCAGCGGCGAGCTGGGCCTGCATCTGCTCGGGCGTCGCCTTGTCCGCCTTCGTGAGCACCAGGATTTTTGGAGCTCGAGCTGCGGCAACACGCTCGGCAACCCACGCGTCGCCACGGCCGATCGGCGCACTCGCATCGATTACGAACGCAATCACGTCAACATCGGAGAGCTCACCCAACGCACTCTTATTCAACTCTGAGCCCAAACCGTCCTTGGGCTTATGGATACCCGGCGTATCCACGATCACAAGTTGGCAGTTTTCACGGTTCACCACAGCACGCAAACGGCGACGCGTAGTCTGCGCCACGGGCGAGGTAATGGCGATCTTCTGGCCAAAACAGGCATTGAGCAGCGTCGATTTACCGGCGTTGGGACGCCCGACAAGTGCGACGAAACCCGAACGAAAGCCCTCGGGAACATCCGTACCAAACGAGAGGCCAGCGGAAAGACTCTCGTCTTCACCCAGCTCACCCGACTCGATCATGGCATCGAGCTCCTCGTCGGAAAGGTCGGCGAACGGATCGAAATCAACAATGTCGGACATCTGAATCTCCTTGAATCAAAACACAGGGAACCTAAACGATGCGAATGAATGGCAATTACAAACCACACGGTAGACAGCGCAGGTAAAACCCGCATCCACAAGCCTGCGATCCACACGCCCTATACCGTACGAATCCCCAGCATATACAGCAGATTAAGCGCATGGGCAAACACGATGACACCCACAATTGCCGCGGCAACAGAAAGAACAAACACGCTCGCCGCCGCGATATCTTTGGCGCGCTTGGCGAGCGGATGCAGCTCAGGAGAAGCAAGGTCCACAACCGCCTCGAGCGACGTGTTGACCAGCTCGGCGGAAATCACCATGCCGATGCAAATGGTCACGATGCTCCACTCGAGCCAGTTGAGTCCCACAATCGTACCGGCAATATACGTCGCCAAACCGGCGAGTAGCTGGACCTTGATGTTGCGCTCGGTCCATACCGCCGTGAAAAACCCCTGGATTGCATAGCCGAATGAGCGGACGAACGAAGGGTGCTCTTTGTTGGAACCGGGAATCATGACGTTCTCCAGATAATCGTGATTAGTCGTAGATAGTGGCTAGTCGTTAGTCGTGCTCGTGATGTGTCACAGGACCGTGGACGACGGCATCCGGATCGTCGCCGCGGAGAGCCGCCAGCTCACGCAAAAGCTCATCCTCGCGGGCTTCCATGACCTCGGCTTCATCGTCCTCGATATGATCGTAACCCAGCAGATGCAACAACCCATGCACCAGCATCAATCGGCATTCATCAGCAGGCGTGTTACCAAAGCCCGACGCCTGTGCCGCGATAACTTGGGGAGCCAAAATCACATCTCCCAGCTCAGGCACCTCGTCTAGAGGAATGTCCTCGTCAAACGCGCTGTCGCACTCAAAGGAAAGCACATCCGTCGTGCGATCGATGCCGCGCCATTCGGCATTCAGAGCGTGCATCTCCTCCTCATCGACGAAGGAGACGGAGATCTCGACCTCGCGCTCCACACCTTCGGCAGCCAAGACGTGCGCAGCAATGGAACAAATCTCCTCCTCGGAAATCAGCGTCGATAGCTCGGCGTCGTTACTTATGAGTACCGCCATGGCCACTCCCCTCTTTACGTGCATCAAACGCGTCGTACGCCTCAACGATTTTGCCCACTAAGCGATGGCGCACCACATCGGTACGTGTCAGGCGAACGAACACGATATCATCCACCTCGCCCAAGATCTCCTCGGCTTCTGCCAAACCGTTGCGTTTACCAGGAAGATCACGCTGACTCGCATCGCCGGTGATGACGAACGTCGAGTTGAAGCCCAAACGCGTGAGGAACATCTTCATCTGCTCGGGCGTGGTGTTTTGCGCCTCATCCAAAATCACGAAAGCGTCGTTAAGCGTGCGGCCGCGCATATACGCCAACGGGGCGATTTCCACCACACCGCGCTCGACGAGCTCATGGGCGCGCTCGGTATCCATCATGTCGAAAAGGGCATCGTACAGCGGGCGCACATACGGGTCGACCTTCTCCTCGAGCGTACCGGGCAAAAAGCCGAGGGTCTCCCCCGCCTCAACCACGGGGCGCGTGAGAACCAAACGACCCACCTCATGGCGCTTGAGCGCCGCCACGGCCATCGCCATGGCGAGATATGTTTTGCCCGTACCCGCGGGACCCAGGCAAAACGTCACCGTGTTATTACGAATTGCATCGATGTAGCGCTTTTGGCCCGGCGTTTTAGGGCGAATGGCCTTACCGCGATACGTGAGCAAAATGTCATCGCGAAAACCCGAGGCGTCCGCCTCTTCCGCACGCATGGCATCAATGGCACGCTCGACATCATCGGTTGTGGGAACCTCATTACCCGCGGCAATCTTGATGAGATGCGTGAATAAGCGTACGAGAACCTCGACCTCGGAAGGCTCACCCGCAATCGAAATATCCGTGCCGCGCACGACGATCTCGCCCTCGCAACGGCGCTCGATGGTGCGTAGCAGCGCATCCCCGGCACCCGTAATGCTGGCTGGATCGATACCCTCGGGAATAGATAGGCGAACCTTTGCGACGTCAGTGCTCAATACACGCTCCTCATCAGGTGATCGTCCCCTTAGGGGCGACAAGACTCGTACTCGGCGCGCTCACGCAAAACCGCGTGAAGCGTTCCGTGATCATCCATACCCATGATAGCAACAGTTACCAGCGCTCCGGTAGCCTCGGCATCTGCATCGTCCACCACCACGCGATGGAAGCTGCCAAGCGTGCCACGGTTGCCATATTCGAGCACCGCACGCTCGCAGGTGCCGATGCGGGCACGTGCATCGGCTTTGGAACAGTCAAGCGCCGTCACGCGCAGTGCAGCCGCACGTGCCGCCATGACCTCGGGGTCGACCTGATCAGGGGCAGTAGCGGCGGGAGTCCCAGGACGTGCGCTATAGCGGAACACGTGCATATGCGCAAAACCGATTCGCTTGCAGAAATCCAGGCTCTCCTGGAATTCACGCTCATCCTCGCCGGGGAATCCCGCAATGATGTCGCACGATATAGCCGCAGCAGGCAGCTTTGCGCGAATCATATCGACCATCGCGGCATATTCGTCCGCAGTATATGGGCGGTTCATGCGGGCGAGCGTGTCGGTGCAGCCAGACTGCAAGGGCAGATGCAAAAACGATGCCACGCGATCGCCGCCCGCCACCATAGCGTCTATCAGACGCTCGTTGACATCCATGGGCTCGAGCGAAGACAAGCGGACCTGCGGGATGGAAGTCTCACGCAGGATGATTGAAAGCAGCTCATCGATTTCGATGTGCGCGTCATCCTGGTTCGCATAATCGTAAGCACCGAGGTTAACGCCCGTGAGCACGACCTCGGGAATACCGGCGGCTTCCGCCGTACGCACCTGCTCGAGCACCGACTCGACTGGCACCGAACGTTCGGGCCCGCGAGCTTTCCACACGATGC
>OLVZ01001644.1_pt1 | contig 18542 bp, 8 predicted proteins | sample 1673341 | NCBI WGS metagenome assembly OLVZ01 (sample SAMEA3178944, study PRJEB25190) | human gut metagenome | biome: human gut; feature: human-associated habitat; material: faeces | place: Austria | collected 2013 | reverse complement strand
TGTATTGTATTTGCATCGCCATTATATTTCTGGACGTTATCATCAAAAATCAAAGCATTTATTGAACGCTTTTACTGCATCGCAGAAGAAAATCCAACTTGTCCGCTTGGACGGTATGAGAAGTATCCGGTAAAAGACTGTGCACTTCTAATGACTGCTGCCGATAACTTTTTCTGGACCTTCGAACAAGCGATGTCTTATTACAAATTTGCGCTGGTAAATTATATTTGGTTCCATGATAAAGGGATGGTTTTTGTCGGGGGATGCGGGGATACCAATGGGAAGGCGCAGATTGAGAAGACGGAGTATTTGGAGAAAGGGTATGAATTTGGAAAGAGCCTTTATGTGAAAGAATAGGCTATTTATACAAAAATATACTAAATATCGGGAAAAAACAGATTAACGGTTAAGGCAGAAAATTTGCCTACTAAACCAATTGTGTCCAAGACACTTTACCACAGTATTGGTATTGAGAATGAATACGGGGATGATTATGTGAAACTACGCACAGTTTCCAGACCAGCAGGGCTGAATGAACGAATGGCGCGACTCTACATCCTTGCTCTACGTACTTTTGAGTATGGAAAAGAATACAAACATACCTTTAATGAACTTTTTCCAGATTTCTATGCGCCTACATATGGAAATAAAAAAAATTAATGTCTAAGATCCATTTCTATTTTTTGCTACAAATCTAAATATCATCTTTTACGGCTATACAAATTGTATAGCCGTTTTCTTTTTACAAGAAAGTTTATCTCTTCGTAAATCTCAATCTTCCATATTAATTGTAACGGAATGAAAAAATAAAAATATTTCATTTTGTATGTGTAACATTATATAAAGAAAAAGGAGACGACTTTTATGAAAAAACAACTGCAATATTTAAAAGGAAAAAACGTATGGGAAATCCAGGTTCTTTGTCTTGACGAAGAAAAGGAAACAATTTTTTACAATTGCTGCGTTTTTATGGCAAAAAAATGCATCACAGAGATACTTTACAGTGCAATAGCAGAAGAACTTATTTCGCCTTTTCCTTTTGATGAAATAACAGAATATGCAATGAATTCAAAAAAATATGTTTTTTGGAAACAAAACAATATAGAATGCTTTTTTAAGTTAGCACAAACAGGAAATTGTTATTTGGAATATTTATTAGTCTTTTTTCTCGGGCTTAAAACAGGTGAACTACTTGGTCTAAAATTTTCAAATATAAATTTTAAAGAAAAGGAACTAACCATTTGTCAGGTTCTGGTTAAAGATGATATAAAGGAAAAGCTCAGACCTCTATCTCAGGAAACAGGATATCGAACGATCAAAATACCAGATCTTGTTATCACAGAGTTAAAAAAGAGGAAAAAGATAAATCGATTTCTATTTAAATCGAATCCAAATATGGCAAAAAAATGGAAAAATTATGTATGCATAGGAGAAAGAGGTAACGTTAAAAGCCAGGCAGTTCTTAATAAATGATTAAAAGAATACTGTCAAGAGGCTAATGTACCGCGAACAAATCTCAGGGATCTTCGCAGATTATGTACATTAAATCTCTTGGAAGATGGAAATAGCTTAGAATTTATTGCACACAGACTAAAGCTAGTTATTCGATAACTTTATAAAAAGGTTGGGTAAAACTGTAAGAAATAGTAAAAATATATATTGTTTGTATCAACAGAATTTGGCAAAGAAGGAAAATTACTTTTATTAAGAGTATTTAAATTGTAGCAACCTAAATACAAAGCTCGATGTACACAAAGAAAAAAATATTGATTTCAGCTAAAAACTTTAATGGTTTTATGATATAATTTTGGTTAGAAATAAGAAATTGATTTGGCAATGAATGGCAAATTTATTTTTGTTATTAGGGGCATAAGCTGAAAGATATGAGGAAGGGAAATTTGTTTATGAAGAAAGCAACAAAATGGGCTATGGGCATCATTACTTTCGCCATTTTAATACTTGTTGTCATTTGGGGAAGCATGAAAATGGTGCAATTGGAAAAAGAGCAAGAACAGGCACAGAAGAAACTCGAAGAGGAGCAGAAAGTTAAAGAGCAAAAAGAAGCTGAAAAACTAGCTTCTGAATATATGGTTTCTTACGCTGAAAATCTTCAGGAGGACATGCAAGATGTTGGTCTGTTAGATCTTAAAGTGACTTATGACACCTGTACCCGAGATTATTTTGATGAGTATTGGAACATCTGGGATTATGGTCAAGATGAATATTGTGTATATTATGTATTGGGTGCTTCCTTCCGGCTAAAATTCTGCTGGGCGCCGCAGACTACTATAGTAATTCAATTGACAGTATTTACGAACGTGAAACAAAAAATGGCGATTTCCAATCATTTATCAAATTACTGAATGATGAATGCTGCATGAAAGATAATCGTGATGAGGGTGGAGCTTATTATCAGCATAAGATTACAGAGAACGGAAAAACAGTCCTTGTCTTTATTGGCGATGAAAACAGGCTTAACAATATCACAATAAAAAAAGATAATCTTCATCAATATACGTTAAATCGGGACGATGATGATGTACGAGTTTTTGTTAATGAAGAGCTGGTATACAGGAAATCAGAGGATCAAAATAGCAATGCACATACCTCTAGCGGAGGATATCTTCCTAACACTGGAAGCGGATGGAGTTCTGGCGGAACTAGTAATTCTGGCAGTAAAGGAAATTCTTCTTCAAAATGGAACAGTGATCCATATGATGTAGATGAATATGACGATCCGGATGATTTTGCCGGTGAATGGGAAGACGAATTTGATGATGGATATGACGAGGCTTATGATTATTGGGAAGAGGAACATGAGTGAGAGTTAATTCTTGTCGTTATTCTTTTAAAACAGGAGAACCAATGAATGTATTGTTGTGACCGGTGATTCAGTAAAAAGCGGACAAATTGCGCCACATACATGGAATATTGTGAATATTGGAGAAGAACCATATCAATTAGATGTTACATGGGATATAGGTGCGATGGGACAGAGCAAGCATCATATCGCACATGATTACTTCAATCTGACAGACGAGTTAATGAATCAGGATCACAAAGCAGATAGCAGCTTACCGGAATGCAAAAGTAAAAAGGCGAATTATTATGTGCAGAGAGGATGTTCTTTTCAGATGAGACACCGACTTATGGCATATATAGACAGGTTAATTGAAAAGAATGAACAAATTTATGAATTCCGTGCAGAAGGTAGATTAAATAAAGTTGCCATAGAGAAGGTAGTTGCTGATCATATTGTGCAGAAATTACATGAGCAGGGAAGAAGTAGCGTTGGAATAAAAACGTGTTCTAACAGGGAACTTGGAATATACCGTATCGAAATATCTTGAAGAAGGTAAAGATATGCTGGAGTTGACGATTTATGGAATGGGATTTTTCTTATGTACGTTGTTGATTCGATATATGCTTTTTAAAGTTCGGAAGAATCATAATCATGGACCGAATAGTATTTGGGTTGGAAGTCGAGCAATTTTGGGGTTATGCTTTGTTGGAATTATAAATAATAAAATTGGATATCTTGCGGCAATACTGGGATTTATCTGTGCGAATGAGGTGGGTAAGGCTGCAGGATGGCATTGATTACAAATAAGAGTAGAGAGAATGAGTTATGAGTAGATTTAAACAGGGACAGGTAATTACTTTAAAGTCTGATAAGAGTATTACCGGTGCAATAGTGAATATTATGGAAGGATATCCGGAAACAAGATATCAGGTATTTACAGCAGCCGGTATGCAAACATATTATGAATCACAAATTGATATTCAGGAATCTGATGAAGAAATGGAGAAAGTGAATGCAGAGAGATTCAATGCAGGTCTTACTGCGTCTTTGATTCGCAATCCATCTATATCTTCATTGTATTCTTTAAATACAGCTAAGATTGACTTTATTCCACATCAGTTTCGACCAGTTCTTAAATTTATACGTGCGGACAGACCACGCCTTTTAATCGCAGATGGGGTTGGTGTAGGAAAGACGATAGAAGCAGGATTAATTCTTCGAGAACTGCAGGCTAGAAGAAATTTAGATTCAGTATTGATTATCTGTCCTCGTCCGTTAGTCTCTGAACGGAAATGGGAAGAGGAGATGAAACGATTTGGCGAGGAATTTACGGCATTGGACGGAGATTTATTCCGCCATTGTATTAATGAACTTGATATGGAAGGAGAGTGGCCTGAAAAATATAAGAAAGCGATTATCCCGTATTCCTTGTTTGATGAAAGTAATGTATTTGGAAATAAAAAACATAAAGGTCTGATGGAAGTGGATCCACCAGAGTTTGATCTGGTAATCGTCGATGAAGCACATCACATTAGAAATACAGCGACTTATGGCTATCGTGCCGTTAGTCGGTTTTGTGATGCAGCAGAAGCCGTAGTTTTATTAACGGCAACCCCTGTTCAACTTCAATACGACGATTTATTTGTTTTATTGAATCTTTTACGTCCAGATTTGATTATCGACAGAAAGACATTTCAGGATATGGCAGAGCCAAATCAGTTTATCAATATGGCTTCAACGTATGTCAGGGGATTTAAAGAGGGCTGGAAAGAAAACGCTTATGAACAGATTATAAATGCCTGTAATACTTCCTGGGGGAAAAAAGTATTTCAGGGTAATCCGACAATGGAAGGAATTATACGTGTACTAAATCAAAACGAAATATCTGTTGAAGAAAGAGTACAACTGATTTCTGATATTGAAAATATGCATACATTTTCAAATTTAATCAGCCGTACAAGGCGTCGGGATATTGGAGAATTTACAATACGTAAGCCTTATACAGTTACAGTTGAATTTACTCCTGAACAGAGAGAGCTACATGATAAAGTATTGGAGGTCGTGCACGAGATTTTCTCTACGATTCATTGTACGGATAATACAAAATTCATGATGACAACGATTCGACGTCAGACAGCTAGCTGCCTGTTTGGATTGGCACCAATGTTGAGAAGTATTCTTTATAGGCATCTGTATGAAATTACAGACAATGATGATGAATCTATTGATCTTTCTGCATTGAATCATGATAAATCACTTTTTTCAATTCAGGAACAAATAGAAGAAATTTTAGAGATTGCTGACGCACTGCCGGATGAGGATCCTAAGTTTGATGCGTTAATGGAGATTGTTAAGAAAAAACAAACGGAAACTAAGAATAAGCTAATGATTTTTAGTAGTTTCCGGCATACGTTGCACTATTTATATAACAAACTAACAGAGCAAGGCTTGAGAGTTGGCTTAATTCATGGAGATGTCATAGATGAAGAAAGACGTGAATTGAGAAAACGTTTTAATCCGAATCAGACACCTTGCGAGGATAAAACGGCCTTGGATATCCTATTGTTTTCGGAAGTTGGATGCGAAGGATTGGACTATCAATTCTGCGATTGTATGGTGAATTATGATCTTCCGTGGAATCCGATGAAAGTGGAACAGAGAATTGGTCGTATTGATCGTAACGGGCAGACCAGTGAAAGTGTTGCTATTTATAATATGGTTACGCCTGGAACAGTAGATGCAGATATATATGAAAGATGTTTGATGAGAATCGGAGTGTTCCATAGTTCAATTGGAGATTGTGAAGATATTCTGGGAGAAATTACAGGTGAGATTAGGAAGCTGGTTGATAATTTCCAATTATCTGATGAGGATCGTCGTGAGAAAATGCAGCAGATGACAGATAATAAAGTCCGGTTTCTCAAGGAACAGGAAGAACTTGAGGAAAAACAGAGGGACCTGTTCGGAATCCATGTTCCGCAGTCTGCTTTTGACAGCGAGCTGAAAAATGCTACGAATTATTGGCTTTCATCCGAAAATATACAAAATTTAGTACAGTGTTATTTAAAACAAAGATTGGAAGCCGACAAAGAGTATATTCTAGGTACAAAGGAATTGAAAAAATTACGTTTATCTCAAGAAGCCAGAATGTCACTTCTGGATGATTTTAAACATGCAAAATTGCCACGGAATGAAATCAATAAGTCATGGCGCAGATGGCTGGAAGCCGGAGAACAGTTAATGGAGATTACTTTTGAGAGTAAGTGTTGGAAAGAAAACCCATCAGCAACGTTGCTTTCAATTACGCATCCCCTTGTAAAACTTGCTGCAGATTATTTACAGAGTAAGGGGAAAGTTGTGACCTCATTACGTGTGGAATCGAATCAATTTGCTGCTGGGGTGTATCCGTTTGCAATTTATCAATGGAAATTATCCGGAGAACGGGAAGATATTCAAATGACTCCGGTTTCTTCCAATACGAATTTAAATAGGATATTGTTCGAATTGTTAAAGCAAAGTTGTGGAGTAAACTATTTAGCGGACATAAAGGAAGAAAGTTGGAAAGCGGTAGATGCAACACATCATAGCTTTTGGACTGCGGCTTTAAAAGAACATAAAGAAAAAACAGAAGAAATGATCAATTATAAAGAAGCCAGTCTGCGTACAAGTCATACTGCGCGTATGAAGTCACTAGAAGATGCATTGAAGAATAATAGCGGTAAGAAGAACTATATTCAGATGATGACTGGAAAAATTCGTATTGCTCAGGAAGATTATGATTTACATATGCATCAGCTTGAAGATGCAAAAAGCAAAGCAGATATATTATTTGAATTATTGGCATATGGAGTTCTTGATGTAGAACCCGACTCACAAAAAGCGGTGAATCAGTCGATGCTTGATACTATGAAGTATATTCGGAATCAATATGGATTGGAAATATTGGAGTCACCAAGAAGATTACTTGGATTAATATCAGATTTGGCACCTGAGCAGTTTAATGAAAGACGAAAATTAAAACTGTTATTTGACATAGGCGTGGTTGATCAGTTAAAGAGTAATCCGGAAAATATAGAAAGAGTAATCCAAATGACAGAAACGGAGTTAGGATTTACTGAGGAAGAAACGAAAAAATACATACAGTATCTGACAGTTTTTATGGAGAAGGATAGTAAAAATGGAGTTATATAAACAAATTAGTGATGCGAATAGAATCAAGTACGGTACAGAGGCTGAAAAGATTCTGCGGATCATTATTAACCAATACAGTGATAGAACGCATTTTATTTATGAAATCCTGCAAAATGCTGAAGATGCTGGAGCTACAAGAATACAATTTCATTTGGAGAAAGAAAAACTGGTTATTAAACATGATGGACGTCCCTTCAATGAAAAAGACATTGAAGGCGTATGCGGTATTGCAAACGGTACAAAGGAAGATGGAACCAGAATCGGACATTTTGGAATAGGATTCAAGTCGGTGTATTGTTATACGGAACACCCATATATTTATTCCGGCGAATATCATTTTGTAATTCAGAATCAGTTATTTCCAAAGGAAGTACCAGGTAGTCAAGAGATCGCTTACGATGAAACATGCATGATTCTGCCTTTTGATAAGGGGGAAGTTCCTTCTAGTATTGCATATCAGGAAATTAGAGATGCTTTAACGAAGAAAATAACGGCTGAAAGCATCATTATGTTAAATCAGATTTCGGATGTGAGGATAAAAATTGACGGATATCCGGAAAAAATAGAAATAAATAAAGCAAAATACCCTTTAGATAAAAAAGCATACGCAGATAATGTATTTGGATTGAGTATGAACACGACGATAACGAATACTCGTTCTAAACAAACTAGAACAAAAGATGCAGATTATTTGTTTTTTACAGATGCAAATGCGGAAGCAACAGCAATTATATTCCGGGTAGAAGGAAAAGAGCTGAAGGCAATCAAGAATAGTAAAATTTATGCGTTTTTCCCGACTGCAAAAGAAGCACATCAGAATTTTTATATACATGCACCATTTGATACGACACCTGCCAGGGATAACTTCAAAGAAGGTGCAGAATATGGCAAGCATAATATTAAATTGATAAAAGCAGTAGGCGAATTGATATGGTTTGCGTTCCAATGGATGAAAAATCATCAGTATTTATCAATATCTGGTTTTAATACAGTTTTTCCTGTCTATGAGTACGAAGCAGATGATGTATTGTATGGGATATACCAGAACAGTATAGACATGATCCGTGAAGAGGCTTTATTACCAACAAATGTTCCTGGAGAGTTTAAAAAGATTCAGGAAATCTGTGTACCACTATGGGGGATTATAGTAGATACTTTTGACGATAATGATCTCAGAGCATTAAGAAGAAAGAGAAATATAAGCTGGCTGGCAAAAGAATTTTCTACGGAAGCATATCATGATGTCAGAGCCTTTTTGAATCAAAACTTTAAACTTGAGACGTTAGAGTGGAAAGATTTAGTCTTGAATATGGATGCATTCTTCCTGAGCCAGAAACAGTTGTCTTGGATGGAAGCACTAATGTCAAGAATTGAAAGCTACTGTATAAAAAGGGCTACCTACGACAGTCATTATATTGATGTTTCTCAGATACCTTTTGTAAGAACTGTAAGTCAGGAACAAATTTGTGCCCGTGATGAACATGGAAAATTACAGGTTTATTTGAACAATCCAGACATTGCAAAGTATCGAATAGAAAGTACATTTATAAAAAATGAGAGTATCCGGAGCTTTTATAGGCGTGCCCTCGAAATACCGGAATACAATATTGAACAGGAAACGATTGAAAACATACTTCCTAAATATGAAAGTGCAAATGTAAAATTTAAAACGAAGGATCCAATAACAGAAAATATTGACGATCTGAAAGTTATTAAGGATGCTATTTATACAAATACATCTATTTTGGAACGGATAAAAGATAAATACATCGTTACAGACGGTAAGAACTGGTACCGGCCCGAGGAGATGTATCTTCGTTCCAATGACACAAGAAGCGGCTATGCATTAGTTAAGGGTATTGTAAGAATCAAATATCTTGCAGATACTTATTTCGATGGAACGATAAGGAGTCTGAAATTAGATGAAGACTTCTTTAAAAAGATTGGATGCAATGCAGGAATTCGTATGATACCTGCTTCAAGGGACGAATATTTACGTGCTATTCGGAAGTATTGTGGAGCAAAGGCAGAGTCTGATTACCGAACTAACATTTTCTTTAAAACTTATATCTCAAAGAAATTGGACTGGTCTTTTAATTATGAGGGATTTCCAGATATCTTTACTGATATGACAAAAGAAAAATCATTATCGATTGCCAGATTTTTAAATCCAAATGCAATGAACTTTGATATTCAAGGGGAATTAGTGGCAGCAGACGATCAGCATTTCAGTGGGAAAAATGTAGAAAGTATGATGGCTTATTCTATGCTTGGTTTGCAGCTGTGCTACGAAAAATGGATTTATATACAGGGAGATCCTTTTCCACATACACCTCTTGAAATTGATAAAGAAGATTTGCTACCTGAGTACAAGACAGCCAAAAGACTGATGGCTATTTTACCGTTTAAAGAGGTAAAAAGTGCGTTGACAGAATGGCTGGATGCAAATATAGATGATAAGTCTGATTTAAATCTGATAAAACATTACCTTTCAGATCCAGAAGCATTAGCTAAAGTTGCGAAAGCAATGGCAAAGAATGAAGCTCAGATGGAAGCAAAGAAAAACAAGATAAAATCAGCAAAAGAACTAATTGAACAAGGGGATAGAAAACAGAGAGAATCGGGAAAAGATGACATGGAGTTGGAAATTTCACCGATATCTGAGAAAGGAAAACTGAAAAGAGAGCAAAATTTGGATCGCCAATTAGCCGATTCTATGGATAATTTCATAAGTGTTGCAAGAGGTCTTTCATTTTCAAGCAGACCAAGTAATAAAGAAGAAAGAATATTCCTGGAGCAAGAATATGATGGCCATTGCCAGATCTGTTTAAAACAGATACGAAAATATAATGGAGAACATTACTTTGAAGCAATCAACATTATAAAATTTAGTAAACTACCAGAGAGGTTGGCAAATAGCGGGAAATACGGATGGAATTCGTTGTGTTTATGTCCAAACTGTGCGGCAGAATATAATTATTGCTCTAAGAAGATATCTTCTTTATATGATCAGGTAATGCAGATGGAAGTTGAACCAGGATCTGAGGAAACTTTAGATATTGGAATAGAGATGCCTGAAGGTAAAGCACGCAGGATTAGATACAGTCCAAGACATTTTATGGCATTGAAAGAGGCCTTCAAAATATTTGCCGATGAAAAATAAAAGGGATTAGAAAAATGGCATTAAATTTCTTTAAACAACGGGATATTGACGAAATGGACGTAAATGATATTCCGGAAGAATTTATCAATTATTTAGAGACATTAGATGAAGCTGGGAAAATAGGATTATTAGCTTCAAGACCTGATATAGCTAAAGTATTGGGTGTGTCAGTAGAAGACAGTAATCAAGATACAGTAAATACTACCGATGATTCTAGTGAAATAGTGCAGGAAGATGAAAGAAACCCGAAATCATCAGCAGTATTCGAAGAAGAACAAGACATACGGAATAGTGTGAATGTGGAACCGGATGTTGATGAACCGGAAGAAGTAAATGAAGAGTTTATAGCAATCCAGAATAATTACTATGAAGGAAAAAGATTAGCAGAAATATTGAAGGATAACATGGAGCCGCTGGAGGCATTAGCGATTCCGGATAAGACAGATAAATGTTTCATACATCGGGTTCCATTCAAAGAGAAACAAATTAGATATACGGGGAAAGGGGCAACATATGGTGTTGTCTTGAAAATATGTCCGCAATGTAATCGTATCTATTTGGAAGAATCAGGGAAAGAATATATTCATGAGGCATTAACCAAAAGAAATATTGCTCATACTTTTTATTCCTTGGAGACTAGCAACCAGTATTTAAGAAGTCAGATAAAGGCTTACGAAATTGCAGACCAGGACAAAATCTATATACCTGAAATCTGGACAGAAGACAATCCATTATGTCCTGTCCATGAGGAAGCACTTTTTGAAATTCCTTGTATAAAAAAATATAAAGATCGAAAAGTAGAGTTCACAGGATACTTTTGCGACAAATGCAATAAAATTCTTATGAGAAGTTCTTCTGTTGCGGAACTAGAAGACAACTGTGCCTTAAATGGTGTTCCGGTAATAGAAACAGAATCATTCGTTAAAAAGCGGCCGAAGAAACAGTTGATTAAAATGAGAGAAATAAAGTCGGACTATATCGTTGAAAACGGTAAACGTGAGATATATACGTATAGTCATGCTGCGGATTGCTTCAAGTTGACTGAGGAGGATACCGTAGTAGTATCAGATTCTATTTATTGTTCGCTGGAAGGACACAAAACAGAGGAAGTATTGGTACTGATTTGGGTAAATCAAAAAAAGGGCGGCAGAAAATCTTATATTTTTGTGGTAGGATATTGCTCGCAGTGTCAGAAGTATTATATGGATATTGATGATTATAATGTGATTTACTCTTTGGGAAGACCAGAAGTTACAATCATAAGTGATGTAAATGATGCAGATTATCAAATTACTTCAGGTGAAGTATTTAATTTGGAAAGAAATCACCTTAATAATATAGAGTCAGGAATTACTGGTGAGATTAAAGAAATTCATGAAAGTACGGATTACGTAAATCCATATGCAGTAGGTGATTATGATGACGGAAATTTATCCTTTGCAAAATCGCTCAGTGCAAATAAATACGGGAAAAGATTAGAGGAGTTAGAAAATTATATACCAAAGCCATATTCATACAGAGTAGATATTTCAGCAGATGGTGCGACAGAAACATATTATATCGGTGCATCAGATGTTATTTTGAAAGATGGTAAAAAGGTAATTTCAGCTAATAGTGATTTGGGATATGAGCTGATCAATTATCAGACCATAAAGATTCATAAAGATGGAAAAGAATATGGCATTAAATTATCCAGACAATTTGATATTGATCAGGCGTCTTTATATGGATATGTGAATTTACGAACGGATGAGGATGTAATATTTCAAAGTGGTATTACGGATCCATTTCTGGTACGTGTGCTTAATATACGTAAAAAACAGCATAACCTTACAGATATTTTTGTAACCATTCAGGAAAATCAGAATAAGATTGTTAATACAGATTTTAATAAGAATATTATCGTACAGGGATGTGCAGGATCAGGAAAAACAATGGTTTTACTGCATAGACTTTCGGCACTAAAATATAGGCAACGGTATTTTGACTTTTCACAGAATGCTTTGATTTTGACACCAAACGAACAATTCAGCTTACATATTAAAGGACTTGCAGAAGGTTTGCAAATAGGATCTGTACATAGAATATCTGTTGAGCAATACTATTTAGATATGCTTTTACAGTATGATTCTGCATTTAAACCGGAAAACAAAATTGTTTCTGAAATGCAGGTACGTCAGGATTATGTGGATTACATTTATTCTGATCAATTTAAGAATGATTTTGAACGTGCATATAACGATATTCTGGAAAAGCGTAATGGATTAGTAGACATTCTGATTCAACTGCAGGAGGCGATGAATCAGGAAAAGAAAACTATTTCCTGGACTGAAGAGAGCAGATTTACAATCCAGATGAAATATAGTGTAGATGCGTTGAATGATCTGTTAAGAAAAAAAGAACAAGATTTTGCATCTGCCCAAGATAAAATTACAAAAGCAGAAGAACGTAGGGCATTTCTGGAAGATCGAATTCCGGCTTCAGAACAGTTTGCAAAGAGCATTGTACAAGAATCTTTGCCAAGAGTTAATACCAAGATTGGTGAATACGTGTTGGAAAAGCAACAGGAGATTGAAGCACTTAATAAGAAAATTCAGGAGTTACAGGAAGAATATGCCCGTATTCAAGGTGCATTGATTATTTTTGGAAAACGGGCAAAGCTGGAAAAACTGGATGCAGATATTGAAGAAGTCAAAGCCAAGGTAATTCCTTTACAGACGCAATTGGATGAACAAAAGAAGATTTTGTCCATGAGACAGGATGGAAAGGAAGATGATGAAATCCTTGCATGGATGAAACAAGTCTCAGTATACATTAAGAAAGTACAGGATGAAGTACGATTATGCAGTAATGCAAAAGAAGAATATAGTCGTTTTTTCAATGAGTTGAGTGAATCTGATGATAATATTAAAGCAGCCTACGAAGGATATCATCGTGTTGAAGCAGAACAATATTCGGAAGAGATAAAAAAGACAATTCAATATCTGTACGAACAATTAGAAAAATATTCTTTAGTGAATATATATCAGCAAATATATGATGAATCCGTACAGGTGTTCAAAGAGAAGAATGGTGTTAAAAGCATCACAGGAAAATGTCATAGATATGACTTGTATGTACAGCTGATGTTTGCAATGAAGTATTTTAATAAGAAAATTGGAAATATGCAGTTTATATGCGTGGATGAGGGACAGGATCTGGCAGTAAATGAATATAGATTATTGTCGGAATTAAACCAAAATCATGTGGTTTTCAATATTTTCGGAGACACCAATCAGTTAATGAAATCTGGTAGAGGTATATCAGATTGGAATCTGTTGCTGTCGGAGCTTCAGGCAGAACAATATGTGTTGAATGAAAATTATAGAAATACGAATCAGATTACTCGTTTCTGTAACGATAATTTTGGACTTAAAACACTGCAAACAGGCGTAGACGGACCAAAGGTACGAGAAATCTCACGAAGAGATCTGGAGAAAGAACTTGCAGGGTTAATGATAACAACCGAACGAATTGCTATTTTATTACCAAGAACTGTACAAAAAATGAAATACCTTGATATGGATATTTTGCCAGAAAACATACGAAATATGATAGGCGAAACAATGGATAATGGTTTTATATCTGTTATGTATGTTGATGAAGTGAAAGGCATTGAATTTGATAAGGTTTTTGTCGTAAGTGCAGCGATGCATCGGAATGAAAAGTATATTGCGTATACCAGAGCGTTATCGGAATTGATTGTGGTAGTGGATGAAAAGTTGATGAATAACAATTCAGCGAAAAAAGTAAAGGAAAATATTGAACATAATAAAAAAGCAGGTATACATTCAGCCAAAATGCCAGGTACTTTAAAATGGGAAAAAACTAAACAACCTAAAGCATATACACTGGAAAAAACCATTGATAATGACGTAATAACATATCATTTTACTGAAAACACTAAATCTATCATCAAAAATGAATTTGCAAATACAGATTCTATTTTACCATCTTCTATTGCATCTTCACCGTTAACTAATATTAAAAAAAATATTTATGCCCATTGCGTTTATATAGAAAATTCAATCTGCTATAATATTAATTGTAAAGAAAATATGGGAAAAAAATGTAATAAAGAAGGTAATTGCGATTATTATATATCACTCCCTGTTCCTCCTGATGAAGAGGAACTAATAGCAGAAGATATAGATAACGCCAAAAAGTATCTTGCTAAATATTCATGATACTTTGTACATTTCAAAAAATAAATTAACTTATGAGGGAATAAATATGCAAACAAACGATCGACAAATTACAGATTTAATGAAATCAATCGACAACGGTACTACTCAATTACCAGATTTTCAGCGTGGTTGGGTATGGGATGACAACAGAATCCGTGCACTAATAGCCAGTATCACAAACAATTTTCCAGTCGGAGCCGCAATGTTTCTGGAATATGGGACGAATATTCGTTTTAAATATCGAGTAATAGAAGGTTCGCCGGCTAAAGATATTGCCCCATCCGAATTAATTCTTGATGGTCAGCAGCGTCTTACATCTATTTATTCGTCATTATATAATCCTAATCCCGTTCATACCAGAACGGATAAAGGTAAAGATATAAAGAGGTTTTACTATATCGATATTGAAAAAGCATTAGACTCTGCTACCGATAGAGTAGATGCTATCATTTCAATACCAGAGACAAGACTTATAACATCGAATTTTGGAAGAGATATCGAATTAGATTTATCTACCCCTGATAAGGAATATGAACACAAGCTGTTTCCTTTAAATATTATCCTTGATAACTCTAAAACCTTTATCTGGATGCAAAGCTACATGACTTACCATAATAATGATGCAACAATTGTACAAGAATGGATGAACTTTCAAGGCAATATTATTATGCCTGTATTTCAGTATAAAATTCCTGTCATTTTATTGGATAAAAATACTCCAAAAGAAGCTGTTTGCCAGGTGTTTGAAAATGTAAATACCGGTGGTGTTTCTCTTACAGTATTTGAACTCATTACTGCAGTATTCGCAATGGATGATTTTGAGCTTAGAAAAGACTGGGAGCAGCGAAAAAATGCATACTTTAATGGAGATTTATTATCAATTATTTCTGCTACGGATTTTTTAACTGCATGTACTCTACTTTCTACTTATCAAAAAGGTGGCACTGTAAGCTGTAAGAAAAAAGATGTTTTAAATCTTACATTAGACGAATATCAAAAGTATGCTGATGATTTAACAAACGGATTTGTAGAAGCTGAAAAAATTCTTCAGGAAGAACGAATCTTTTCCAGTAAAGATTTGCCATATTCAACACAGTTTATTCCACTTGCTGTATTATGTACAATCCTTTCTAAAAATAACCAGATTAAAACAACAACTATCAAGAATAAAATAAAACAATGGTACTGGTGCGGAGTATTTGGTGAAATGTATGGCAGTGCAAATGAAACACGATATGTTTTAGACGTTGTAGGTGTTATGGATTGGATTTCAGACGATACCAAAGTACCAAAAACTGTTCAGGATTCCTATTTTAATCCTACAAGATTGCTATCATTACAGTCCAGATTATCCGCTGCTTATAAAGGGATTATGGCATTGATATTAAAAAATCATTGCCAGGATTTTATTTCTGGAAGAGAAATGGATTTTTCTGTTTATAAGGCAGAAAATATTGATATTCATCATATATTTCCAAAAGATTACTGTGAAAAGCAGAAATATGATAAAGCAAAATGGAATTCGGTAATCAACAAAACGCCTATTACTTACTCTACCAATCGAGAAATTGGGGGTGTTGCACCAAGCGTATATCTTACAAAAATTGAAAATAAAGGACAAGTTTCTTCTGATATATTAGACACTTATTTGACAACTCATTGGATTGATGTGGTTTCTTGTAGAAATGATAATTTTCAAGAACATATTATTAAACGTGCAAAGATGTTATTAAATGCAATTGAAAAAGCTACAGGAAAATCGATTTCTGGAAGAGATAGTGAAGATGTTGTAAATGCATTTGGCGGAAAATTAAGTTAAACACTATTAGGGAATATTTTTGTAATCTATTAAAAGGTCTGAATCAGAAAAAGAGAGGTATTTCGAATCAATGTACCATTGGATGAAAATTATTCTTACGATTATTGTTCAAATACCAAAGCAGTAAGTACAACTTTGGAGATTAAAGATGCAATTTTGGAACAAAAGATGAGTCAGAGATTATTCAGTTGATAAAAAAAATCCATTTATCAAACAAAGCGAACTTCAGAAAAAACTGGCATTTCATTAGGAACAATAAAAAATAACATTGTGGATAAATTTAACAATTTCCATCTAGGAGTAACACTCAAATGACTAACGATAAAATCCAACAACTAACCCAAGGTCTACAAACTGCCTTCATTGACCAGGCAATTACTTCCAACCTGGCCTATAAGCCACAGTTTGTATCCAACAATTATAAAGAAGGACGAAAAGTAATCTCATCCATCGAAGATGAGCTTTTGTCATGCAATGAATTTTACATCAGTGTAGCTTTTATCACTCAGGGCGGAATCACACCCCTTCTCCAGACTTTACGAGAACTGGAGCAGCGTGGAATCCCAGGTAAAATTCTTACAACCGATTATCTGACATTTAGTGAACCGAAAGCACTCAGGATGTTGGCAAATTTTAAAAATATCGAACTTAAAATGTTCATGTCAGAAGGTTCCAAAGATGGGTTCCATACCAAGGGATACATTTTCAAAAAAGAGAATATCTATCAGATTATTGTTGGAAGTTCCAATATGACGCTTACTGCACTTACAACGAACCGGGAATGGAATACGAAGATCGTAGCAACAGAAGATGGTGAATATACACATACTATATTGGATGAATTTAATCAACTTTGGAACACTGATCAGGCTTTACCTTATGAAGAGTTTATCGATGCATATAGTACGCTTTATACAAAAAATAAAATCATTCAGAAGCAAAAAAAAATTGCACGGCAGTCAGAAGTTCCTTCATTGGAGATTTATCGGCTTCAGCCAAATTCAATGCAGGTTGGATTTATCAATAATCTACGAAAAATTTATGAGGCAGGAGAGGACAGAGCCTTACTGATTTCGGCGACTGGTACTGGAAAAACATACGCCTCTGCATTTGCAACGCGTGAATTAGGCTTTAAACGTGTTCTCTTTTTGGTACATCGGAATCAAATTGCAAAGCAGGCAATGAAATCCTATCGTAAGGTATTTAATGGAACAGTATCTATGGGAATGGTTACTGGGAAACAGCAGGATTATGATGCAGATTTTGTTTTCGGAACCATCCAGACAATTAGCAAAGAAGAAACTTTGAAACACTATGAGCGGGATCACTGGGACTTGATTATTATTGACGAAGCTCATCACAGTTCTGCTGCCAGTTACAAACGCATCATGGACTATTTTATCCCTCGTCTCTGGCTTGGAATGACTGCCACACCGGACAAACGAGATGACAATCTGGAAGGAAGAAATATTTATGAGATTTTCAATCATCAGATTGCTTATGAAATCCGTTTGCAAAATGCGATGGAAGAGGATTTACTTTGTCCTTTTCACTATTTTGGAATTACGGATCTGGAAATTATCAGTGACTGTGGAAAATCATCAGAAGAAAAGATGGAAAACTTCCGTTATTTAACTTCGGATACCAGAGTCTTAAATGTTATGAAACAGGCCGAGTTTTTCGGATACAGTGGAGAACGTGTCAAAGGACTTATTTTCTGTAGTCGCATTGATGAAGCAAAAGAATTATCCGTCAAATTCAACGAAAAGGGGTGGCGGACGATTGTTCTCAGCGGAAGCGACTCAGAATCAATGCGTGAAGACGCAATTGAACGCCTTACGGGAGATGACAGCAAAGATGCATTAGACTATATCATTTCTGTTGATATATTTTCTGAAGGTGTAGACGCACCGGAGATCAATCAGGTTATCATGTTGCGTCCAACAGAATCACCAATTGTATTTATCCAGCAGTTAGGACGTGGTCTTCGAAAAGCGGAAGGAAAAGAATACGTGGTCGTACTGGATTTTATTGGAAATTACCGAAATAATTTTATGATTCCAATTGCCCTGTCCGGCGATCGCAGTTACAATAAGGATAATATCCGCCGTTACATAACAGAAGGCGGCAGAGTAATTCCCGGTGCAAGCACGATCCATTTTGACGAGATTTCCAGAAAACGAATTTTCCAGGCGATTGATAATGCAAATTTCAGCGATATTAAGCTGATCCGCGAAAACTATACGAATCTGAAAAATAAACTTGGACATATCCCGGCACTTGCTGATTTTGACAAATATGGTGAAATGGATGTTTTGAGGATTTTTGACAATAACAGTC
>OLVZ01001641.1_pt1 | contig 18561 bp, 15 predicted proteins | sample 1673341 | NCBI WGS metagenome assembly OLVZ01 (sample SAMEA3178944, study PRJEB25190) | human gut metagenome | biome: human gut; feature: human-associated habitat; material: faeces | place: Austria | collected 2013 | reverse complement strand
CGAAAAGATGGTGATGAGCGGCTATCGGAACGCATACCGCTTGGGTACGTGATTAGACACATGCAAAAACAGAGAAAGCCGATGGTCGGGCAGTTCTCCTGCCGCCATCGGCTTTCTCTATACAAGAAGGTCGTTTCGCGTCATTCTAACACGTACATCGTGGATGGGTACCGGATAGCGAAAAGAACAAATTTACAGGTTTTTCACGGTTTGCTATGCATAGCCTTTCCATGATGAACCGTCTGAAAACCATGCTCTCCCGACTTCTCAACTTGAAGGAAACGGCAATCACCATTTCAAGGCTGTAAACATCGTAGTTTATCCCGTTGTCCTGCCTGACATGTCGCATCGTTTCTTCTTCTAAAACTCCATGTTTTTGTAGATGGCGTGTACAGCCTTACGAATGTGACAGCCGAACACATTGAACGCATCGGACATTTCCTGCTGCGTCATCCAAACGGGAGCGGTCGGCATAGTGACCACCCCGTTTTCAGTGATTGTAATGATTCCCCTGTCCATAGCTCTTACCTTACATTAGAAAGTACATTTCGTACATTGGTCATATCACGCAGAATGGAACTATCCAGCACACGCGCATAGTGCTGTGTCATTTTTATATTGGAGTGACCGAGCATCTTTGCCACGTTCTCAATACTCACACCATTGGCGAGGCAGACCGAGGTCGCATACGAGTGCCGCGCAACATGAGTGGTTAAGTTCTTCTTTATCAGACACAAATCGGCTATCTCTTTCAAATAGCTGTTCATCTTCTGGTTGCAGGGGACAGGGAGCAATACCTTTTTCTTTTGGCATATCGGATGGTCGGCATACTTACGGAGAATTTCCAAAGGAATGTCAAGCAAAGGGATGTTGCACATATTCTTCGTCTTTTGCCGTGGCTTGCGAATCCATAGATTGCCGTTTGCATCTTCTACAACATGTTCGGGTGCCAGTTGCTGCACGTCAATGAACGCCAACCCCGTCATTGCTGCAAAGATGAAGACATCACGCACGATTCGGATGCGCTCCAATGGAAAGTCTTTATGGTAGATGGTGAGCAGTTCATCCATTGTCAGGAACTCGCGGATAATCTCTTTCTCATGGAACTTGATACCGACAAACGGGTCTTTGGTTATCCATTCGTTTGCCAAAGCGAGATTGGTTATCTTTTTCAGGCACTTCATGTAACGGATAACGGTATTCTGTTGGCAGGATTTTTCCGTTTTGAGGTAGAACTCAAAGGCACGAACCAACTCCCCATTGACTTCCGTCAACGGCAAATCCTCTTTCCCATACTTCTGTCTGATAAGCTCTGCGAGATAGCGTTTGCAGCTTTCATAACGGCGGACGGTAATCAACGCGTAGTCTTTCCCCACGAGGGCGCGGCATTGGTCATTATGTTCCTGTATGGTGTTGATGAGCGTGCAGACTTCTTCCAGCTCCTTGTCTTGTCCGAAAAACTTTTCCTGCAACAGACGGGCGGTGATGGGCTGTCGTTGTTCCTCCAGTTCATTAAAAATTTGGCGGAGCTTGATTTTTGCATTTTCGATATAGGCGTTCAGGTCGCACGCCTTGCGGCTTTTCCCACGGGCACACTCCTTCGCCTGATTCCATGACGCAGGGTCGATGCTCTTGCGGATGTTGGTTTCCACTCGCGCACCGTTCACGGTGATGCGCATACACACGGAGGCTTCTCCGTTTTTCAGCAGTTTGGCTTTCTTGATGAAGAAAAGCACATTGAACGAGTTTCTTTTCATTTTCCTACAATTTTTAGTTGGACAAAAGTAGGAAACCATCCGCGTTTTATTGATACGCAAAACATTGCAAATCAACGAATAAGAATCCGGTTCGGTGGAGAATTTCGCTCCACCTTTTCCGCTCCACCTTTTGGAACACCGGAAGCGGTCATATTCCGCACTTTTTTGCGTCCTGCGGGAAAACAAAAACTCCCGATTTCGTTTGGAAATCAGGAGTTTACTGCTATTTCTTTTCTTCAAAGTGGTGCCACCAGTTCTAATACAGGTTGCTTCCATTTTCCGGCATTTTTTAACTAAAATAATTTGGTCGCTGATTTTCAGTTTCTTGTGCGACTACTTGTGATTTGGAACTTTCATTCTTATTTCCATTATTCATAGAAAACGGGGCGCAAATGTTTTACCAATGTTTTACCCCATAGTCTGCAAGCAAAAAAACGAATGTTGAACCGAATTAAATTAAAGTAGAAATGACCGTAGCAAAATTCAAGGTAGTAATCAGACGGGAGAAATTATCGAAGTCCACAAATGAAGCTCCAGTATGTTTGCGCATCACAAAAGACAGAAAGGTAACGTACAAAACATTGTTGCACGTTTCACCCGATTATTGGGATGAAAAGGAACAATGCGTGAAAAAGCAGCATCCCAACGCTGTGGCATTAAATACCGTTATCTCTCAAAGAAAAGCCGAATTGGAAAGAGAGACTTGTTTTCTGTCTTTAAAGGATGACTCCGTAAGCATAGAAACAATCAGGAACAAAATCAACGATAGAACATCATTTGATTTATTCGAGTATGCCGAGAAATATATTGAAAATCTTCGCAAGAACCAAAAGCACGCCACATACAAGAAATACAAATCAGTCATTAAGAAATTGCGCCTATATGTCGGCAAGGAAACTTTACCGATTAAGTCCATATCTTTGGATTTCATTAAGGAGTATGAGAATTACTTGATGAACCATCTTGGCAATAATAGGAATACCGCCACCGTCAATTTGAAGGCATTGGCAAAATTGGTAGGGGATATTTATCGTAATTATGATATGGATGAAACGGGCAATCCGTTCCGCAAGATAAAATTCAAGCGTGAACAGACGGAAAGGACATATCTGGAGATAGACGAAATCCGTAAAATTCAAGGTTTGAAATTGCGGTTACAAAGTCCGTTATACGATGCACGGGAATTATTCTTGTTTGAATGCTATACGGGCATTAGAATATCTGACATACTCACTTTGAAATGGAAGAATGTTGCCAGTGACAAAATATCAATCCGTATGCGTAAGACGGAAAAACCGTTGGTTGTTCCTATGAATGACTTTGTAAAGGCGGTGTTGGACAAAAGACGTGCAGTCGTTGAGAATAACGGCGGGCAGATACTTCCCGATAAGTATGTATTTAATATCTTGCAGGTGGATGTGGATAAAGTAAACGCACAAGATGCGTTGAACGCTATTAGTTCCGCAACTGCGATTATAAACAAACAACTGAAAAGAATTGCGGAGAAAGTCGGTATAGAAAAGAACATTTCCACACATGTCGGACGACATTCGTATGCAACGGCATTGCTGACAAGTGATATTCCTTTGCCCGTGATAAAAGAGATGCTCGGCCATAGCGATATAAAAGTAACCCAAATTTACGCAAAAGTGGTGGATAGTAAAAAGGATGAAGTCGTGAAGTGTTTAAACAGATTGTATCATGGATAATTCAAACTTGTTTTTGACTTCCGAAGATGTTGCCACCATATTAAGGGTGAGCAAACGCACATTGCAAAATTATCGTTCCGAAGGGAAGCTGATGTATTACAAAGTTAGTCCAAAGACCATTCGCTATCGTGTGGCAGATGTGGTCGAGTTCTTGAAGCAGAGTAATTGTTGCTCTTATCAGAAAGACAGAGTGAACGAACTTATAAGAAAGTGTTTGATTAAGTTGTAATCGTAAATGGAATAACCATAGTGTGAGAGGTCGTATTATTGCGTCCTCTCATTTTGTATAAAACCCATAGCAACCTCAAAAAGTAATTCTTGAAGCACTCAATTTTCGAGGACTTATGTGGTCAAATTTTATTGAGTAGAAAAATATGCTTAAAGTCCTTTTGCCATAAGGAGAATGCTATATATCCGCCATAACTGCTTACCCATAGCAAGCATAAGAAAATGGGATGAAAATGCGGTTGTGTAAAACCATGTGTGACCTCGCAGATGGCTAAGTGGCATAGGACAGAAAAGATAGGACGGCAAGAAAGCAAGCCTCCCATTAAATGAAAAATAGAAATTTAGCGATTTGCAGTAGTTCGCTTAAATGCAGAAATAAGTATAAGGTGAGATATTTTTTATCTTTATCTCGATAACTGATTTATCTTTTTGTACCTTTGCAGAAACAAAATCAGATAATTAAGAAACAGAAAGGAACGAATAACATACATATTGGTTAAAAGCATTAGCTTTTATTCTTGCTTCTAAAAATCGCCAAAATTGAAGCTGTCAAGAGTAAAGTGTTAGTGCCCATGCTCATAGCGTGGGCTTTACTCATTTGACAGCAATGGTGTTTGGCGATACCTTAGAAGCAGATGTAGTTTAGCTCACGTTTTTTATGGAAATAAGAGTGCCAAATACCGAGGAAACCATTTGTATAGAACGTACAGGGAAATTCCAGTTTAAGCAGGTTGTTACAGACTTGCTAATAAATGTTGTTTGTGATAGCATAGTAGCAGCAAAGAATTATATTGAGAAAACTAAATATACCACATTCTGTTTTGGAGAATTGCAAATGCACTCAATAATAATTCCAGCCTTAGCTAAAAACACAGATTGTTTTATTCTTGAATATCCAATAGAAAGAAAGGTAGGAAAAGAAAATCATTTTGGACGAGTTGACTATTATTGCCGATGTAATGTGGATAAACGAAATGAATATCATTTGTTCTTAGAATTGAAAAGCAATAAACAGTCTTTGCCTTTTGATAAATATAGGGAAGATAGTATTCGTTTTTGGGAAACTGCATACCGACAAATTTGTGGAATAGGTCAGGAAGTTAAAGTAAACAGAGCTTTTTATACGAAACCGATAATTCGTGTATGTATAGAAACAATTGTCCTATATGCCCATAATACAAAAGACATAACTACATCAGACATTGACGCAGCAATAAAAGTGGCACAAAATGATTTTTGTCGTAAGAAAATCAATCCCAATTTAATTGCTTTATGGAAATGTGGTGATAAACTTATGGAGATGGCTAATGACGAATGGAATGAAGAACGCAAAATGTATGGTATCATCTTTATATGCCATATAATGGAGCCTATTGTTCCTCTAAAATAAAGATATAATGTATTACTTGTTTATATTTCTGATATGAAGCGATTTGCTATTTTAACCATTATATGCCTTTGTGGTATAGGTAAGCCAAATTTAATATACGGGCAACAATCTACTAAGAGCTTAACGACTGCCACTTACAGAGGAGATACAATGTTGGTATGGACTACAAAGTCTCCGTTTTATGAAGAAAAACATTATGTGATTGATGGAAAGCATGAAATGCGCATTTATATATCTGATGAGAAAAGGGACACAACCATATTTGCAGATATATGTGATTACACAATGGAGAAATACAGAGCGGAATTGAATATAAGAAAACTTCGAGAACTGCCAATTGAAAAAGTAGATGCGGATTTAGTTTTTACTTATTTTGAAATTGGGGAATCTATTGAAGATGTCACACGGCGTTTAGGTAAAAAGAAAGTTCATGTTAGTAATAGAGGATATGAAGTCGTTTTCTTCAATAAGTTTTCTAAAAGGAACGAAGTGTTTGAATTGTGTTTTATCAATGGGAAATTGTCATCAATTAGTAGACCTTCAATAAATACACTTCCAACAAATAATGTATGGATGGCGTTTCAGCTATTAGAACTAAAAGATATTTTAGATAGTCTGAAAAAGATACGTTGAATATAGTTTGGCTACATTTATTTCCGTATCTTTACTTCACAATATATTATATAGATAACCGTAGCCAATGATAGACCGAATTAGAATCTATATAAACGATGTGGAGTTTGATGATGTGGAAACCCGTCTTGCTTTGTCTCCATCAGGTATAGACAAGGATGGAAGCTTTAAATATGCCTCAACTATAAGAAACTTGAAATTTACTTATGCTGGCAGGCAATTAAAAATTGCAGGTTCTTTACATAAGTATGCCAAAAGAAACAATTATTCTTTGTTTACTTACGAAGAAGCGAAAAACGTGTTGCATGAACTATCCGACATTATTGGCATACCCTTAAATCGGTTTGTTGTGACCAGTATGGAATTAGGGCTGAACATCCAATTGGATAAAGATGTGGTGAATTACTTGCATACAATATACAGCTATAAATCAAATCGGTTTATTCCCATGACACCATTAAAAGGCACAAGCAAGCTGAAAGGGTGCAAATGCGTGTTTTCCGAATACTCCATAAAGTTTTATGACAAGACATTTGAAGCAATAAAGAAAGGAAGGATAAAACGGGAAGAAGTTCCTGCAAATTTATTGCGCTATGAAATCCAACTCTCACGCAAGAAACTGGAAAGCTTAGGCTTCTCAAATGTTGGGCAGAATTTGCTAAGTCCTTTACATTATACACGCTTTAAGCGTTTGATGAAACGGATATTTGATAAAATCGTTTTTGATGATACTGTGGATTATACGGGCTGTTCGGAAGATGATATAAAAAAGCATATATTTGTCATGTCTGACAAATACGGTTATTATCTCCAATGCCTAAAAGATTATTTTGGAGAGGCAGAATATCGTAAGGAAAGGCGTAGAGCAAATGAACTGCTTAAAAGAATGTCCTCTCTTCCGAAAGGTGGATTGGAAACCGAACTGAAATCCAAATTTGAAACAGCCATTTCTAAAATATAGCTGGAAACGTAAATTTTCCATGCTCCAATATACAGGAATAGATAGTAAGTATAGTAATTAGAATATGGTAAATCTAAGAATATCTACTAATGTAGGATACTTGCTAATGATGTTCTTTTTAATGGTGATATAAGTGCGGTATGTATTCAGTACATTAAAGTAGAGCAATTCAAAAGCACTGCTTTCTATATATGGTACATCCTTTTTATATCCCGAAACAAAGGAACATCCAGTACGGTTAATAAAGTCGGTGATATTGCTTTCCGTTGTGTTGAGTGTTGAACAACTTCCGAAGTGTACGATTTTGCCGTTTAATTTGCCCTCTAACACATCGGCAATCTCTTTTAGTGTAATATACTCATTTCCGAAATAAATACGGTTTTTACGCCCGTGATACGCTATATATAAAACGGTGTAGTTTGAGTATCGTTTTTGCGTGAACGCTTGCAAACCTTTAATGAAGTCCTCTTTAGTGGGACACTTGCGGTAAATGTATTTGGTCTTGGAGAAAGTAAACAACAAGTCCAATATGGGTTTTATGCTTTGGCTGCTGTGCGGATGTTTGTTCCAGTTGCCCTCTAAACAGTAAATGTACCGTTGTGTGGTTTCCGCACGTGCCATATATCTACATCAAAAAACAATCGGTTAAACAACATCGTTTCTTGAAATGCCAGTACCAACCGCCTAAACCGTTTGATTTTCCGCTAATATCCGTTTTCATGCTTGTTTTTCCTTAAATTGTGGTGCAAAGTTACGAAAAAGTCCGTATCTTTGCAATACAAGTAATTGATAAACAGGTATTTAATAGTGATTACTATGAATGTTTTACCATTGTTTTACCCCAGAAAAACAAAAAACGCTGCAACTTGTTCAGTTGCAACGTTCCGTGAGATTTTGAAAGTGGTGCCACCAGGAATCGAACCGGGGACACAAGGATTTTCAGTCCTTTGCTCTACCATCTGAGCTATGGCACCATTACTTGCGATTTTGCGAGTGCAAAAATAGGCTTTTTTTAAATATCAAGCAAATTTATGGGGAAAAATATTTCAAATATGTGGTTAGTTTGCCAAAAAGTAGTAACTTTGCACCCGCAAGTACGGAAAGTAGCGCAGTTGGTAGCGCACTACGTTCGGGACGTAGGGGTCGGGCGTTCGAATCGCCTCTTTCCGACTTAACAGATGTCCCTTTCAAGGCAATTCAGCCTTGAAAGGGATTTTATTTTGCCGCGGATGTTGCAAAATGAAATATTTTGTAATAAAATTTGAATTTTTCTTTGCCGTGTCGCGGGGATTTCGTTTTTTTGCAAATGCTCAAACGGATAAGACTTTGTTTTTACGCCGTGTTCAGGTTTTATAACGAGGGATTCAGGAACATGACGTGGGGAAGGCAGCTTTGGTTGCTCATTCTTATAAAACTGTTCATACTTTTTGTGGTGCTAAGGATTTTTTTCTTCCAACCGTATTATGGCGGAATGAGCGACGAGCAGCGCGAGAGCAGCGTTGCGACCGAACTGACCGTGCGCGGGCAATGACGTTGCGCAGCGAAACTATGAAAATACAATAACCTAAAAAAATATTTACCTTATGTTCAACGAAATAAGTCTTTCACTTGTGGACTGGTCGCGTGCGCAGTTTGCACTTACTGCGGCTTACCACTGGATTTTTGTGCCGCTTACTTTGGGTTTGGCCCTGATAATGGCGGTGATGGAGACTTTGTACGTGGTAAAAGGCGACGAGTTCTGGTTGCGCACGGCAAAGTTCTGGATGAAGTTGTTCGGAATAAATTTTGCCGTGGGCGTGGCCACGGGATTGATTCTCGAGTTTGAGTTCGGCACCAACTGGAGCAACTACTCCCAGTTTGTGGGTGATATTTTCGGTGCCCCATTGGCCATAGAGGCCATTGTGGCGTTTTTCATGGAATCGACATTCGTGGCGGTGATGTTCTTCGGCTGGAACAAGGTGGGAAAGAAATTCCACCTTGCGGCCACATGGCTCACCGGCTTGGGCGCAACCATTTCGGCGTGGTGGATTCTCGTGGCCAACGCCTGGATGCAGCACCCTGTGGGCATGACGTTCAACCCCGCTACGGTAAGGAACGAGATGAGCGACTTTGCCGCCGTGGCCCTGTCGCCGATAGCGGTGATGAAGTTCTTTCACGCCGTTACGAGCGGCTGGGTGGTTGGCGCGGCATTCGTCGTTGGAATAAGTTGCTGGTACTTGTGGAAAAAACGCGAGGAGAAGTTTGCCCGCGCAAGCATAAAGGTAGGCGCCACGGTAGGCTTCGTAGCGGCATTGGCCGTAGCTTTAACCGGCGACGGCTCGGGCGTGCAGATGGCTCGGCACCAACCCATGAAACTGGCTGCCGCCGAGGGACTGATGGACGGAGGAAAAGGCGCGCCCTTTACCGTAGTGGGCGACATAAAAGTCCCGAAAATGCTTTCGATACTTGCCACTCATGACATAAACGGCTACGTGCCGGGCATTAACGACATACTCGACGGCGGATACCTTATGCCCGACGGCACGACGGCCTTGTCGGCCGACGAGAAAATGGAACGCGGCCGCCAGGCTATCGCAGATTTCGCCGATTATCGTGAAAAAATGGGAACACCGCAAGCCGACGAGGCTCTGAAGCGAATGAACGAAAACATAAGCTACCTTGGCTACGGTTACCTCAAGGACAAAAGCGAACTCGTGCCTAACGTGCCGATAATATTCTGGGCTTTCCGTGTCATGGTGGCGGCCGGGGGATTCCTGCTGCTTTGGTTCTTCGTCGTAGCCATGCTTTCACGCCGCCGCGAGTACAACTTCGGCCGCTGGCTGCTCGTTGTAGGTTTCATCGCCATACCTGCGGCCTACCTTGCCGGACAGGCCGGCTGGATTGTGGCCGAAGTGGGTCGCCAGCCTTGGGCCGTTCAGGACCTCCTGCCCCTGAACGCGGCGGTTTCAAGGATTGAGCCAACGTCGGTTATGATAACATTCTTCGTGTTCCTCGTGCTGTTCGCCGTTATGCTCGTGGCGGCGGTGAGAATCATGTGCAACGCCATACGCAAAGGCCCCGAAACGGAAAAATAAAAGCAAAGGCTTATGAGACGCTCATATTTATATTGTCTGTTGGCTGTGGTTTTGGCCGTTTTCTCCGCCTGCTCGGATGAGGACAATGCCTCCGGCGGAAAGAAACCCGGCACCGACGGCTTCTTTGCCTTGGACGCCGCGTCGCTTAAGGATTGGGACTACGGCTTGAGCGACGGGCAGTGCTGCCTCGTGTTCAAAGCCGATTCGGCAGGCGGCATTCTTGCCTGCGCAATCGACAAGGATTCGGGCAGCGCTTTTAATTTCTTCGTCGAGCTCGACGGCGACGGCAGGCTCACCGGCTTAGGCACGCCCGACGAATACTATGCCGCCGCCGAGAACGACGACGATTATACTTTGTTCAAATGGAACGGCAACGGCGAACTCGAGGGAACTACTATTCCCAAAACCGCCGCAAGCCAAAAGCAGACAAGCCAAGAGGGCATAAGCAGCAGAATCGGTGCGGGCGGCCAGCCTGGTTTTGCCGACGCGGCAGGAGAAGTGTTCGGCATTTACGAAGCACTGAAAAACGCGGGCATGTTGAACCAAGCCTGGCAGGAAGGCCGCTGGAGTGATTTCTTCGAACAATTAGGCGACATCATAGCGGGCGACATAATAGGCAAGCTCAAGAACGGCGGCCTGCCGGGAATAGTAATAACCATGCGTGTAAACCAGGTAAAGCAAGACATAAATTTGCGCAACAAACATTGGCTTTACGGTTATACGGACATGAAAATTACAGACATCAGCAAGCAGTCCGACGGCTCATATTTGGTAAGTACGGTAGTATACGGGATAAACTCTATTCCGAGGACTGTGCCGGTAAACTACATCGACGCCGCGACTTTACGCCCTTACTACGCCAAAGAAAGCGAGAACCATGTGTACGTCGGTGTGTTGTGCCGCCAGGACTACCCCGCTTTCTTCGGTTATTTTGACTACATGGCGCAAGAGGAAGACATGTACAACGTTTCAGACGATATTACGTACCTGGCGTTCCGCCTTCCGGCTTTGGGCAATGGTACGTACTACGTCAAGCCTTACTTGCGCTCTTCAATAAACGATGAACTAGACAACCCGCCAAGCCAGGTAATGGCGGCCAAGCCTTATACGCGCGTGCTCCCCGGCGAGTGGGAAACGACGGGTACGAGGTACATAATATACGGCTACGATGAAATCATAAATAACATAGGCGGCAAGATAACGGACTTCACGCAGGCCGACGCAGTGTTTATGCAAGATAGCCCGTACGAGGAAGGGTATGTGAACTTTACGGCCTATGTCTCGGCCGAGATAGACAGCAACGACGATTTGGAGGAGTGGGGCGTGTATTACGTGAAAGACCGCAAATATGGCGTGTACCAGCGCTTCCCCGCCGACATGCCCACGGCAAAGGTGAGCGATGAGATAAGAGTGGAGTTTACCGTAAGCCGCGACGAGTTCGACTACGTTGACTACCAAAACTTCTCGGCTTCGAAAAACATGAGATTCGGCGTCTACAAAAAGAGCAAGAACCCGACGGGCAATTTGGATTACCTTACATATTCCTACGGCGACATGTCGGAATTCACCGCAGTTTACGACAAAAAGCCCACGGTGGAAGTCTATGACGCTTATGTAACGGGAAGCAGTCCGTACGACGGCGATAAGGTGGGCTATGACATGTGGTGCGATTTCTCATTCAAGGCAAAGGTTGACGGTTGCCTGTTCATGTCGTGTCTGTCGAGAAAACATGGCAGCGAATGGGCCACGCCGAATGTGGAATACCCGATGTTTCCCGATGAAAGTGATTGTATGACAGACCGTACCGAATATACATTCTCGTCAAGATATAGCTACTCTTTAGAAGGTACAAATCCGGCAATCATGTACATAGGGATATGGGTGTGGCCATACGACGGGCAATACGACAGTTTAAGCACTCCCTACGCCATATATTGCGACGACGGGAGCGTGTCATTAATAACAGGCGCCAACGCTGTTTACTCAAAGGGTGCGACCGCGCGCCCGTCCCTCGCCAGCCCCGTACCGGCCAATCCGGAGCGTACGGTTGGCCTGCCCAGGGCAAAACGTTAGAAATAGAATTAAAAACAAAGCAATATCATGATTACATACGAATTTCTTCAGATTTACTGGTGGTGCATTATTTCGCTCCTGGGCGGTTTGCTGGTGTTCCTGATGTTCGTGCAGGGCGGCAACACGCTGCTTGCACAGTTCCGAGGCGACCAGCGCGCGAGTATGCTTATCCTCAATTCCACGGGCCGCAAGTGGGAGTTCACGTTTACCACGCTCGTTACGTTCGGCGGGGCGTTCTTCGCGTCGTTCCCGTTGTTCTACAGCACGAGTTTCGGCGGTGCTTACTGGCTTTGGATGCTGCTTTTGGTCAGCTTCGTGGTGCAGGCTGTTTCCTACGAGTTCCACTCGCGCCGGGGCAACGTGCTTGGCGGCGGCGTTTACCGCGGCTTTCTGGTGTTCAACGGTTTCATGGCACCGTTCCTCGTGGGTGTAGCTGTCTCGACGTTCTTTTACGGGGCTGATTTCACCGTTTCGCGCGACGCCATGGCCAACAGCCTTATGCCAGTGGTTAGCAGTTGGGCAAACCCCTGGCACGGCCTTGAAGCAATCGCCACCGTGCCGGGCCTGTTGCTCGGGCTCGCGGTGTTCTTCCTGGCACGTTGCTTAGGCTGCCTGTATATTATAAATAATGTGTCGGAACCGTCGTTCACCAACAGTTGCCGCCGCATTCTGCGGATAAGCGCAGTGCCTTTCGTGCTGTTTTTCGTCACGTTCGTAGTGCTCGTACTACTAAAGGACGGAGCAACGGCCGACGCCGAAACAGGCATTATACAAATGGAGGCATACAAATATTCCGGCAATTTCATGGACTTGCCCGTCGTAGCCGCCATTTTCATCTTAGGAGTATTGCTCGTGCTTTACGGTATAATACGCTCGTTCGTAAGCCGCACTTATTTCCGTGGCATATGGTTTGCCGGGGCAGGAACAGTGCTTGCAGTTACGTCGCTTCTGCTCGTGGCCGGACTGAACGGCACGGCTTACTATCCTTCCAACGCCGATTTGCAAAGTTCGCTAACAATAGCCAACAGTTGTTCGAGCGAGTTCACCCTCTCAGTTATGGCCGCGGTTTCGCTGCTTGTTCCGGTAGTGCTGGCGTATATCGCAGTTTGCTGGTATAAGATAGACAAACGCAAACTCACAGCCGGCGAGCTCGACAACGCCGAACACAAATATTAAAACACAAGCGCCCGACAACCGGCATACATAAAACCAACGGTTTTTACCGACAGGTTGCACTGTTTGTCTGTTTTGGGAAAAAGGCATTACGACCCCACAAAAAATATCTCTGAGATATTTTAAAATATGTCTGACATAATTCGAAATATGTCAGACATATTTTTTTCTTCCTCTCGGGAAGATGAAACAATCTGTACCAAAGCAAAAAACTTCATACCGCAAAACGACGGGCAAACTGTTTTAACCCAAATCAGTCATTAGGCTTCGTCAAATTGCGTATTTATGCTTGGCAGATAGCTTTACGTCCGGCTTTGCCGTAGCCCGCTACGTCTTCAGCCGTGCAAAAAGACAGATGACGGCAGAAGTGCGTAAGTTGGCGAAGAAACCACACTCGACATTAGTACTTAATTTCCTAATGACCGTTTTGGGTTTAATCGGCATTTGCTTGCACAACTTTTACATTTTGACATTTTGCAGGCAGTTTTTACTTGTTTTGATACATAAAGTTTGCAATAAGACTTATAAAACAGCAAAAAGAAAAATAATTTCGTGTTTATATTTACATTTTTCTTGTTATATCTTTTGTTTTATTTCAATTTGCGTATATTTGCAGCGGATTTCAAAACAAAAAGCGCGAAGCATCCTTATTAACCAAACAAAATATTATTATGAATCGTAAAAACAAACAAAAAGGAATGTTTGCCGCTGCGGTAATAGCAATTATCCTGCAACCGGCAACTATTATTGCGCAAAACAAGGTAGAAGCCTCGCTTGGAGCCGACTTGGTAAGCGACTACATTTGGCGAGGCCAACATTTGGGCAACGTAAGCATACAGCCTTCGGTGGCCGTTGCGTACAAAGGCTTTTCGCTCACGGGCTGGAGTTCTATCGGTTTTCAAAAGGATGACACAAAGGAAATAGACCTCACTCTTGCTTACAAAACGGGAGGGTTCAGCGTGTCAGTAACGGATTACTGGACCGCCGGAGGACCGGGCTACTTCCACTTCGGGGCGAGGAACACAGCCCACGTGTTCGAGGCGCAGGCCGGCTACGACTTCAATTTCCTGGCCGTGAACTGGTACACCAACTTTGCAGGGAACGACGGGGTTAATTCGGACGGCAAACGCGCCTATTCTTCATACGTCAACATTTCCGCCCCGTTCCGCCTCGGCGGTTTGGAATGGACGGCCGAAATAGGTGCCACACCGTGGAAAACAACATTCTACAACAACGGCGCGAACGGTTTTGAAGTCACCGACATAGGCATAAGGGCCGACAAGGAGATACCGATAACTTCGCAGTTCTCGCTGCCCTTGTTCGTAAAAGCGATATGGAATCCCTCGACCGAAGGGGCTTATTTCGTAGCCGGACTCACTTTTTAACACCAGAACATAACCTATAAAAACAAACAAAATATGTCTACACTAAGATTCAACGTAGTCGAAAAGGCTTTCCACACAAAGCCGCTTGAAGTAAAGTCACCTGGCAAAAGCCCGTCGGAATACTTTGCAAAGTATGTGTTCAACCGCGAGAAGATGTTCAAATACCTTCCCACCGACGTGTACAACAAACTCACCGACGCCATAGACAACGGCGCCACACTCGACCGCAGCATTGCCGACAAGGTTGCCGAAGGCATGAAACGCTGGGCCGCAGAAATGGGAGCAACTCATTACACCCACTGGTTCCAGCCATTGACCGAAGGAACGGCCGAAAAACACGACTCTTTCATAGAACACGACGGCAAAGGCGGAGTAATCGAGGAATTCTCGGGCAAATTGCTCGTACAACAGGAGCCCGATGCCTCGTCGTTCCCCAACGGCGGAATCCGCAACACTTTCGAAGCTCGCGGCTACTCGGCCTGGGACCCGTCGTCGCCCGTTTTCGTTGTGGACGACACACTGTGCATACCCACCGTGTTCATAGCCTACACGGGCGAGTCGCTCGACTATAAAGCTCCGCTCCTTAAAGCGCTGCGCGCCGTGAACAAGGCCGCAGTAGGCGTTTGCCACTATTTCGACCGCGACGTGAAGAAAGTTGTTGCCTATTTAGGATGGGAGCAGGAGTACTTCCTCGTTGACGAAGGGCTTTACTCTGCCCGTCCCGACCTGTTGCTCACAGGCCGCACGCTCATGGGGCACGAGGCTTCGAAGAACCAGCAGCTCGAAGACCACTATTTCGGCGCGATACCCACACGTGTGGCGGCTTTCATGAAAGACCTGGAGATACAGGCCCTCGAGCTGGGCATTCCCGTAAAGACACGCCACAACGAGGTAGCCCCCAACCAGTTCGAGCTTGCACCTATTTTCGAGGAATGCAACCTTGCCGTCGACCACAACATGCTAATCATGTCGCTCATGCGCAAAGTGGCCCGCACACACGGCTTCCGCGTTCTCCTGCACGAAAAGCCGTTCAAGGGAGTGAACGGCTCGGGCAAGCACAACAACTGGTCGTTAGGCACCGACACCGGCACGCTGCTCATGGCGCCCGGGAAAACGGCCGAAGAAAACCTGCGTTTCATCACATTCGTGGTAAACACCCTTATGGCTGTTTACCGCCACAACGGATTGCTCAAAGCCTCGATAATGAGTGCCACAAACGCCCACCGTCTCGGAGCTAACGAAGCGCCGCCCGCCATAATATCGTCATTCCTCGGCAGCCAGTTGAGCAAAGTGCTCGACCACATGGAAGAAAGCACGGCCGACGAACTGGTTTCGTTGGGCGGGAAACACGGCATGAAGCTCGACATACCGCAGATTCCCGAACTGCTCATCGACAACACCGACCGCAACCGCACGTCGCCCTTTGCATTCACCGGCAACAGGTTTGAATTCCGCGCCGTAGGTTCCGAAGCCAACTGCGCCAGCGCCATGATTGCGCTCAACACCGCCGTAGCCGAACAGCTCACCCTGTTCAAAACCGAAGTGGACGCACTAATAAAAGCCGGCAAACCTAAAATGCAGGCCATAATCGAGATACTGCGCAAAGACATCAAGGAATGCAAACCCATACGCTTTGACGGCAACGGATACAGCGAGGAATGGAAAGCCGAAGCGGCGCGCCGCGGGCTCGACTGCGAGACGAGCTGCCCGCTCATCTTCGACCGTTACCTCGCTCCCGAAAGCGTGCGAATGTTCGAAAGCATGGATGTAATGACCAAAAAGGAACTCGAAGCACGCAACGAGGTTAAATACGAAACCTACACAAAGAAAATACAGATTGAAGCCCGCGTGCTCGGCGACTTGGTAATGAACCACGTAGTGCCGGTAGCGATAGGCTACCAGACAAAGCTCATCGACAACGCCTTCATGATGAAAACCCTGTTTGCCGACGACGAAGCCGCGCGCCTTTCCTCCGAGAACATCGCCATCATACGCAAGATTGCCGAACACACGGCTTACATCAAGGAGCACGTCGACGCAATGGTCGAGGCACGCAAAGTGGCGAACCGCATAAGCGACGAACGCGAAAAGGCCATAGCCTACCACGACAACATAGCGCCAATGCTCGAACAGATACGCTACCACATCGACAAGCTCGAGCTTATCGTGGACGACCGCATGTGGACGTTGCCGAAATACAGGGAACTCCTCTTCATAAGATAAAAAGCCATAGCTTAGGTATTGTACTGTATGTTCATGTCGGGCGGGTCGCTTATCACGAGCGGCCCGCCTTTTTTATCCGCTATCGGTATTTTTCGCGCTTCATGGCATGCAGGCAAGCTGTTTTTGCTTGCAGAGCAACTGGTCTCCGGCACCGGCCGGCGGGTTGTCCGTGTTTTGTCTGCATTCCGGGGCTATTTTCAAAATAGTTTTCAGGGAGCAAAAAATATGTCTGAGATATTTCAAAATAGGTCAGACATATTTTGAAATATGTGCCTTGTATTTTTTATTTGCTCCCATGTGGGGTAAACGCACTGAAAATCAGTTTTCATTTTTTCCGCCACGAAAACGCCCGTTTTACGACACGGGTTTTGCGTCGCCGTTCGTCCGTCTCGTGCAGGAAAACCACCGCCCGGCAACCCGCCACACACCGCCTCTATATCAGATACAACGGATTCCACTTCCAAATATTCTTTATTTTGTCTTGTTTATAAGACAAAATATGCGTATTTTTGTCCTGCATACAAGACGAAATCATGAACAAAACTGTCCTTAAATCCGTGCTGGCCGACAACCAGACAGAAATTGTGCTGCACAAAGTAGTGCCGCGCAACTTTAAATTCGAAGATTTCGGCAACTACGTATTCACCGGAATACGAAGAGCCGGTAAGTCATACCTCCTATACCAGCGCATGCAGCAGCTGCTGGCTGCAGGGACGGGATGGGACGAAATGCTGTACATCAATTTCGAGGACGAACGCCTGGAAGGCATGTGCCGCGACGACCTGAACCTGTTGATTGAGGTGCACATGGAAATGTACGGCAAGCGGCCTGCTCTTTTTCTCGACGAAATACAAAACATCGGGGGCTGGGAAAAATTCGCCCGCCGGCTGGCCGACTCGAAATACCGGGTTTACATTACCGGAAGCAATGCAAAAATGCTCAGTTCCGACATACTGACCACCCTGGGCGGAAGATACATAAACGTTAGCGTTTACCCTTACAGCTTTACCGAATACCTCTCGGCCAACGGGGTAAACATATCCCCCACCACGCTTTACGCTACCGAGAGCCGGGCTGCGGTGCTGCGACACTTCGACAACTACCTCCATTTCGGCGGATTTCCCGAGGGAGCCTGCCTGAAAGCCAGGCGCGACTACCTTACCGGCGTGTACCAGAAAATCTATCTCGGCGACATAGCCGCCCGACATTCCGTGACCAATACGTTTGCCTTGCGCGTGCTTTTCAAAAAACTGGCCGAAAGCGTAAAGCAACCCGTATCGTTCTCACGGCTGGCCAACATAGTATCGGCCACCGGCGCTAAAATAGGAAAAAGCACGGTGATAAACTACACCGAATACGCCCGCGACGCATGGCTGATAACGCCGGTGACGAACATTGCGGGGAAGCTGGCCGAAAAGGAAAGCACGCCAAAATACTATTTTACCGACAACGGGATACTTAACCTTTTCCTGCTCGACGGGGAAACCTCGCTGCTCGAAAACCTTGTGGCCGTAACCCTGCTGCGCAAATATGGCAGAGAAGACGCCGTGTTCTTCTACCGCATGAATATCGAAGTAGATTTTTACATACCCGAAAACAGCACAGCCATACAGGTGTGCTACTCTCTATCCGACAAAGACACCCTCGAGCGGGAGACAAAAGCATTGGCCGCCTTGCATAAAGTCCTGCCTTGCAAAAGGCTTATCGTTATAACGCGCGACGAGGAAAGCAATATCATGCGCGAAGGGCAGCATATAGAAATCACACCCGTATGGAAATGGCTGCTTGAGGAAAGCATATAATATAATGTATGGCTATCTGGCCACCTCCGTTTGCCGGTTTGCCTGTCATCCGCATTTGTCCGCTTTTTCCGGGCGATTCTTAAACGGGTTTTCAGAGGGCAAAAAATATGTCTGAGATATTTCAAAATAGGTCAGACATATTTTGAAATATGT
>OLVZ01001639.1_pt1 | contig 18570 bp, 9 predicted proteins | sample 1673341 | NCBI WGS metagenome assembly OLVZ01 (sample SAMEA3178944, study PRJEB25190) | human gut metagenome | biome: human gut; feature: human-associated habitat; material: faeces | place: Austria | collected 2013 | reverse complement strand
GGCTTACTCGGGACTTGCACCCGTTAGACAATGCTCATGCCGAGCGTACAAAAATCATGGCCGACCATGGAAAAATCCACCGTAAGCCATGAAAAAAATCTTTTCCGAAAAGGGTCTCCCAAAGGGTTCCTCACTTGGGACATTCCGCTCTTTGCTATTTGCCCTTCACCATCCGGCGCGAACCGTACATCAGCACGGCGAAGAAGAGTGCACCAGTGGGCAGTCCGACAAGGGCGTCAATGAGGTAATGGGCTTGGATATAGACCGTTGCACAGCACAGAAGGACATAGAACGGCGCAAGGACGAGGAGCATTTTGTAGTTGCGGGCGTGCCAAAAGAGCAGCATACACACCGTGCTGATACCCACATGGGAACTGGGGAAGGCCGCAACGGGACGCTCGCCGGCCTCCTTTGCGTCCTCGACAAGCTGATAGAACAGGCCGGAGGGGTCGCCCGGCGACGGGAGACAGGCCGTGTGGGTATTGAAATAGTCGTGGAGATTGGGGAAGACGCCCGCCACGGCATTGTCCAAACCGATGGCCTTATAATAGAATGTAGGCCCGACGACGGGCACAAAGATAAATATGACGTAGAAAATGAAGAACGCGCCCATCACGACAAAGGCCGCGCGCTCAAACTCACGTGTACGGTAGAAGAAATAATAAAGCACGGTGAGGGCTATCATAGGGTAATAGCTGAAATAGCCCATGTCGAAGGCTTCGCTGAATACGGGCGAGGGAAACGACTGATAGAAAAGCAAAGCGGGCTGACAGCCGAACAGCGACTGCTCGACCGAGGCGACCACATGGTCGAGGTTGGGCAATACGCGGTTGATCTCGTAGATGTCGGGATACCATACGCCGAGCAGGCTCATCTGGCCCGCTATGCGGAAGAGGCGCGTCAGACGGCTGGGCCACAGACGATAGAGCAGCCAGAGGGCAGCCGTCATGGCAAGCACGCGCACACGGCCCATCAACAGCAGATTGGCTTCGGGCAACTTCGTGTATAAGAACAATATCAGCAAAAGCGTGAGGGCAAGGTAGGCCATCACCACCCACTCCACAACCAGCAGGCCGCGGACGGGCTTCTTCTCCAGCGACACCAAGTCGCGGACAAAACCTTTGATTCCTTTTTCCATTCTTTCTTGTTCGTTTCGTGCCAAACGGTCCCCTACCCTGCCACCACGGCAAAAGGGCGGACCTTCGGCGATCGACCTACTACGTCGCATCATAGGCTATCGACCTACTACGCGTAATATAGGCAATCGACATACTACGTCGTAATATAAACGAGGAAAGTGGAGAATTATTTCAAGTGGCGCATACTAAAAAATCCCCTTCCGAGGACTGATGCCTCGAAAGGGGAAGGGAAATAGAAGGAAGTCATGGGCGCGCATAGTAGTCGCCCAGACTACAAATGAAGTCGATTACTTGACAACCACCTTGCGGCCGTTGACGATGTAGAGGCCCTTCGGCAGCGTGTTGAGATCGAGGTTGCGACCCACCAGCTCGCCATTGAGCGTATAGACATCGCCCTGGCGGGCAGCGTCGTTGATCTCGACACCATCAACTCCGGCTGCGGCAGCATCGAGCAGGATGATGTCGGGAGCCTGCAAATCGTCGGCGCTCATCGTCACCGTCTTGTTGGCGGCGTTGAGACCCACCATCGTGACATAGATGCCATAGAGGCCGTTGCCAGCAGGAATATCGACAGAGAAGTGGCCGTCGGCATCGCTTTCGAGCAGGAAGTTGCCCGTGGCGCCAGCAAGACCCAGCACATTGATGGTGGCACCCATCAGCGGCTCGGGATCGGCCTCGCCACGCTTGGCGTAGATCGTGCCAGAGAGCGTGTTCAGACGGAGGAGCGTAGCCTCGCGGACGAGCGACTGCTGGTCGAAGGTGACGGCGGTCGTGTCGCTCTGATACTTCTCCTTGACGAAGATGAGCTGGTACTCGCCCTCGGCATCGCGGACGTCGAGCGCGTAGTTGCCATTGTCGTTGGTCTCGGTCGTGAGCACCATGTCGCCCTGGACGAGCTTCACGGTCACATCGTCGAGAACGTCGGTGGTGGCACCATTGAAGCCCTTCACGCAACCCGTGAGACGGAACGGACGAGCCATCTGGTGGTCGAGGACGACATCGCCTTTGAGGAAGTCAACGGCGACGGTATCGGTCTTGTAGGTGTCGAGCTTGAAGATGGCGTTGTACTTCAGCAGCGGCTGAGCAACCTTCATCTGGTAGTAGCCCTCCTCATTGGTCATGCTGTTATAGACGACGTCGCCACTCTGGAGCTGGACGAAGACATTGGCGAGGGCCACACCCTTGCCATTGGTGACATGGCCTGAGAGCTCGTTCGTGCTCTGTACCTCAAGATACATCACCGGCGACTCGTTCTGGTCCCAAGAGGCATTGGCCAACTTGTCGAGGTTGTCATCGCCACGGTAGAAGGAGTTTCTCACCTTCTTGTCGGTGACGAAGGCCATCTTCGTGTACTCGCTGGCCTCAACATGGAAGGCGAGACGCAGGTTCTTGCCCGTATAGCGGAAGCCCTCGGGGATCTCAACGACGATCACCTCGGCAGGATTCTTCTTCGTACCATCCTTCTTGACCTTGAGCGTGCCGTTATAGACGCGGGTCATAGCGGTCGTGTCGGCAGCGACGAAACCGAGCTCGTAGTCGTCGTCGGTGTTCTCGATATAGACGCGCAGGTTGGCCTCATACTCCTTGGTGGTGAAGCCACTCTGGTAGCCGCGGAAGGCGATGCGCTGGATCGTAGAACCAGCGGGGATGCCGAGCTGGTCGGCCGTGTAGATGGTCTGGCTCTCAGAGTTCTTGTCGTAGAGACGGACAGGCACGGCATAATCGGCAAGGTTGGTCGAATCGAGCACCTGCACGCTGCCACCCGTTGACTCCGGAGCAACGACATACTGGAAGAGCGCGGACTGAGTGGTCGTGCCATGGGCAACGATCTTGGCACGGAGGACCATCTCGCCCTCGGCGTGCGGCGTGTAGCGGAAGTTGAGCGTCGCCTTCTCGCCTGCCTTCAGAGCGGGCGTGGCATAGGAAACTTTCTCATAGCCCTCGCCGTCCACCAGGCTGGCCGTCCAGGCACCAGCCTCCAGGTCGGTAGGCTCGATGTTCATCACATCGACCAAGATGTTGGAACGGTTGTTGACCGTGAAGGTCTCCGGCATCGTGACGTTGTCGATATAGACTCCGTGGCCCTCCTTCAGGGAAGCGTTGACAGCCTCGGCGAAGCTGCTGACCTCCTGCTTGTAGGGCTCGTAGCCGATGGCCTCGGCACGGAAGGTGTAGGCGCGGTCGGTCTTGAAGACGTTGAGCTGATAGCTGCCATCCTCGGCCGTGGTAGCGGCGTACTGCACGTTGTCGGCAGTGAGCGTGACGTTGGCATGGGCGATAGGCGTACCGTCGGCCTCAGCAGTCACCACACCCGTGAGCGGCGTGGAAGCCGTGCTCTCCGTGACGAAGGTGATGACAGGAGCACCATCCTCGGAGAGAGTGAAGTCCTTGTCGGCGAGGTCGGAATCAGACTTGCGATGAACAGACTGTCCCTGAAGGGAAGACTTGTCGGTCTCGAAGCGCACGTTGGAATAGCCTGACGGCACGTCGGCGTGCATGAAGATGCTGAGGTTGCGGCCGTCATAGACGAAGGAGTTCTTGAACGTGATGTTCATCATCTCCGCGGTCTCGGTCTTGTTGCCAGCGATCGGGAAGGTGCAGACATCGTCGAAGACCTGCTGCATCGTGTCGGTATTGTGGACAGCGAAGGGCGAGGTAAACACGGCATCGTCGGTGTTGCACATCCACACCTTCAGGTTGGTGGGAAGTTCCTTGCTTTCGTTCCATCCACGGATGATGATACCCTTGATGCGGGTGCCAGGCTCCAGGCCCAACTGAGCGGCCTTGTAGATGGCGTCGCTCTCGCTGTGCTTATAATAAGGAGCAACGGGGGTGCTGTTGTTGGTGACGGGGAAGGTGGGGTTGCCGACCTGGACGAGGCTGTTGCTCGTCTCGGCAAGTACCTGCACTGCCACGGTGTCGGAGGTGAACAGAATCTGACCACCCACCTCGAAGGCTGCATAGTAGTTGGCCGTGCCACCCTCGTGCGGCGTGAACGTCAGGTCGAACAGGCGGCTCTCGCCAGCGAGGAACTCAGCCTCGGCAGCCGTAGCCACCTTCTTGCCATCGCGGTAGAGGCTGACGGCATAGGCACCCTTGGCCATATCGGCCGGGTGGTTGTTGACGATTCTCACGCTGGCCTGGCTCTCGCTATTGACGGTAGCCACGGTGGGGAGGTTGAGAAGCTGGAACATCACGTCGTGGGAAATCTTCGCATAACCCATGCCGTAGATGTTGTCGAGGCGCGCACCAGCCGACTCAAAGGCGAGGTAAAGATTGCCTGCGGGCAGGTTCTCGACCGTGTAGGAACGGAACTCGCCACTGTAGCGAGAGTCGGAGATGAGGTTGAAGGGACTGAACGTGTTGTTGTCGGTACCCGTACCCTCGATGGTGTGGGCAAGCGTCCAGTTCTTTCTGTCGGTAGAATAGTAAACGCGGAGGAAGGTAGCGTCGTCACGGCGGGCAGCATCGAAATGGAGCACGTCGCCACTCTTCACCTTCAGCATCGGCGTGATCAGACGCGTAGGCTCTACGTCATACTGCGCCTGGGCGCAATAGATGTTGTTGGGGAGGTTGGCCTGCAGGGGGAAATCGCTGATGAACCAACTTTCGCCGACGATGTAGCCAGCCGGCATCTTGCCATTCTCGAAGTTGGCATACATCTCGTTTGCTGCCACAGAGGTAGCCGAGAGCGCGATCTCCACGGTGCCACTGTTGGTCTCCAGCGTCAGCGTGCCCTGGTTCTCCGTACCCACCTGTCCGAAGGTGATGGGGAAGGTCAGCGCGGCGTGGGGAGCGACCTGCTGGGCCTTGAAGGCGGTGGAGAATCCACCCGTCATCGAGACATTGGTGATATCGAGCGGCGTAGCACCGTCGTTGCGCAGGAGATAGGAGTAGGTGACCTCGCCTTGGACAATACCCAGGTCGATGGCGTCGCCTACGGGCTTGCCACTACGGTCGAGCATCGTTGCCACGGGCTCGTAGGGATAGGCCTGGCGTTCGCCACAAGGCGTGAGCTCGCCCGTGAGGTTGTCGCGGACGGCGTAAGCATAGTTCTTGGGATAAGAAGCGTAAGGCAGGGTGACAGTCAGCGTGGCGGTGGTCTCAGCGCCGAGGGCGAGATCCTCCGTCATAGCCGTCGTGCCCACCACACGGTTGTTGAGCGTGGTGTTGACCAGGGAGAGCGAGTAGTTCTCATCGCCCACCTTGAGGTCGCGCTGTCCGTTGTTGCGGAGCTGGACGGAGTAGTTGAGCGTGAAGTTGCCATCGCTTGCCGCATCCACATACTCGGGATTGGCATCGCTCACCTTGAGCACCTTCATGCGAGGCAGCGGAGTCACCTCAGCCGTCGTGGCCGTCACATTGTCGATCAGGACGCTGTTGCCACGGATACCGATGTAAGTGCCCTCGGCCATCTCCGGCACGGTGATGGTGCAGAAGCGGTCCTCGGAGAGCTCGGGAACCGGCATGTCGATGACGCCATCGGTCGTGAACTTACCGTCCTCGAAGTTGACATAATAGAACTTGATATCGCTACCATAGTTCAACGCCTTCACATCGACGGTGACCGTACCTCCGACAGGAGGAAGCACCAAGATGTCGTTGAGCGTCTGGGTCTGGGTGAGACTGTCCGTCACCGTCTGCGAACCGATGTGCAGGCAGCCCGAATCGTCCACGCCGCCCGTAGCCTGATAGGCGTACTGGACGTAGTAGGTGTTGGAGCGAACCACCATCGCATCGACGATATGGCCCCAGCCCAAGGGCGCAAACTCCGGATCGGAGGTGTCGATCGGCGAGTTGAAGTCGTACTTGTACGGACTTTGTGTCTGCGCCTGTACGTTGTATCCGGCAAAGAGCACGGTGAGCAGGAGCAGCAGATGTCTGATTCTGTACATAGTTATTATTGTTTTAATGATTGGTTAAAGGGACAAGCAGACCCGCTCTGGGAGCGTTGGTTGGTCTGCTTGTCCTCTTGCTATGAATCCGATTACTTGACTACCACGTGGAAGACATGCTCGGCGATGCGCACGAGATAGGTGCCGCGCTGCACATGGAAGGTCTTCTTATCGACGTTGTCGGCCTTGGCCACCTGACGTCCGTCGGTAGTGAGAATGGTGACGTCGCTGCCATTGGCGTTGCTGACGGTCACGGTGCCGCGACCTGTCATCACATTGAGTCGGCCCTGAGTCAGCTCCTCTACGCCGAGCGTGATGCCGGCCTCGTTGCTGAAGGTTGACTCGCCCTCGTCATAGACGATGGTGATGGTGTAGATGTCGCCATCGTTGCCTGCGTCGCTGAAAGAAGTGGCGTTGGCGTTGGCCGTTCCGATCTTCTCGCCGTTGCGATAGACATTGTAGTTGAGGATGGTCAACTGACCCTCGTGATAGGTGATGTCGTCGATGAAGAGAGCCAACTTGTTCTCGCTGACGCAACGGATAGCGAAGTACTTCGTGCCCTCGGGCAGATTGGCCTCGTAGTTGTACCAAGCGTCACCCTCAGCCTCGTGGGTGCTGATGAGCTTGAAGTCCTCAACGTTGTCGCCGGTGGTGGAGTAGAGGATCTCGAAGGCCTCCGGTGCGTAGGTCAGGGAAGCAGCCTTGGCCCAGAAGTCGATCTTCTGTGCACGACCGTCGAGCTCCGGAGAGATCAGCCAGTCGTCGCTCTTGCCACCATCGTCGGCAGACTCATTGTAGGTACCCCAAGAAGAGATATACTGCGTGCCCGAGTGAGCTACGAAGCGCGGGAGAGAGCTGAGACCCATCTCGACGGGATCGAAGATGATGTAAGCCATCGGATCTCCGCAATGCGGGAAGAGGAAGCCACTGATACCGATCGTCGGCAGCTTGTCCCCATCGACTGTCTTCCAGTCGCCGATCTTCTCGCCATTGCTCCAAGCCAGGTAGCTCTCGAAGTCCTCCACGACGGTGCGGGAAGTATTCGTCGGCTTCGTCCAGGCCAGGTTGATGTTGTTGCCCTCGCGCTTAGCCGACAGGTCGGTGACGGTGGGCAGCTCCGGCTCCTTGACGTTGATGTTGACTTTCGCCGTTGTGTTGTCGCTGGGATCATCATCCTCGCTGGCGGGCTGTACGGTAGCATAGACCTCACACTGGCCTGCATCCTCCACCTTCGGAGTGAAGTTGAGGTAGTAGGTCTCTGAGCGGAACGGATCCAGCGGACCACCCTTCTGGCTGGCCACCTTGCGACCGTTGAGGTAGAGGTCGATCGTGAAGTTGTCCTCCACGTTCTCGCCGATGTTGCGGACGGTGACGCCGGCCTCCATTACGTTGCCGACCGTACCCGTGAGCGTAGGCTTCGTGCTGACGGCACAGAGGTTGTGTCCAAGCACGTCGTAGATCTCCACGGCGTCGAAGCTGAGGCGCTGGAGCTCCTTGTCGTTGCACTCACCGAGGAACTTCAGTACGATGAAGTCGTAGGCGGCATAGTCGCCAAGGTCCACAACCTCCTCGATCCACTGGCGGTCGCCCGTGAGCTTGCTGTAGTCGATGTCCTTGAGTTCGACGGTCTTGTTGTCCGGCGTCATGACCTCCAGACGCAGGTGGTAGTCCAGGCCCGGTACGCCATTGTGCCAGAAGCGCAGCACAGGATTGGCAGCACCCTTGAGAGAGATCTTGCCCGAGTTGAAGGAAGCCACTGTTCCCTTTTCCTTCGGCGTCCAGTCGGCAGAACCGATGATATCGTCGGCAGAGTTGTAGCTCTTCGGCCAGAAGCAGTCGTCGGTATCCACCCACCAGAGGCTGTTATCGAGGTTGCCCTTGCGGAAGGACTCTCTGAACGGTAGCGTGTAGGGAGCACCCGAGATGACCAGGTTGGACGCCTCATACTCGCCCTCGCCTACGTCGGAGACACCGCTCACGGCGAAGTAGTGGAGATCCTGTACGCCGTACATAGGAACCTGCGGCTGGTAAGAGAGACCCTTCACACCCTCCTTGAGGATCACGAAGTCGAGGGCCTCCAGGTCGAGCGTATAGATATTGTACGTGAGCTCATCGGGCTCCACATAGCCACCATTGACACCCAGGGTGCTCGGAGCCTTCCAGTCGACCGTGATGGCATCGAGGCCAGACGTGGCGCGGACATCCGTCGGCATACCGGGAATGTCGAATCCGATATAGGCACGACGCTCGGCAGGCTCGCCGGCCTCGTCGCCCGAATAGGCGGTGATAATATAGGTATTGAATCCATCCAGGGCGCCATTGTCGGTGAAGGTCAGCTGCTGACCCGGCGTGACGTTGGTGAACGTGTGGATGAGGTCCTCAGTCTCCGCACGGCGGCGAACCTCGATCTTGGAGATAGAAGACAGCGTCTGTCCGTTGATGGCCTTGGTCGGGGCACGGAAGGTGAGAGTAGCCTCGCCCACTCCGTAGTCGCCCGGAACGATGGTCAGGTCGGTCACGGTATCAGGAGAGCTGAGCAGCGGGCCCTCGGTGACGAGGATGCTATCCACGTAGGTGCGGTAGCCGTCCACAGGGCTCTGGTCGTGGAGACCGAAGTGATAGACACCGTCAGCCTTGACCGTCACGGTCGTCTTGAGGTTGACCCACTCGTTCTCAGGAAGGTTCGTTCTCGGGACGATCAGAGAGACGGGCAAGGGGACGACCAAAGGGACGACCAGGAGGAAAAAACTCAGGAAGCAGCTCCCCGATCGCTGATCCTCACGACCGAGCAACGCGCCGCCCTGCTCGCCGACATCGGACGCGTGATGGGAAAGGTGGAGGAGTTTTGCAGTACCGACTTCTCCATCGACCGCCTTGCCCAGCTCGTGGGATCCAATCCCCGCTACGTCTCGGAAGCCATCAACGAGGGCTATGGCAAGAACTTCCGATCCTTCCTCAACGACTACCGCATCAAGGAGGCCATGCAGCGGCTCGCCGACAACGATCGCTATGGCCACTACACCATCAAGGCGATCTCTGAGAGCGTCGGCTACAAGTCGCAGGCCAACTTCATCAACATCTTCACGCGGCTCACGGGCATGAAGCCTTCCATCTATCAAAAGATTTCGAGGGAGCGAATATCCATAGAAAAATCATGCTAAAAAGCGCATTTTCTATTGCTTTTTCGTGAAAAAGTGACGGTTCCATCGGAGAAAGGTTGGCGTCCCTCCTTTTTGTCACTACCTTTGCACCCATAAAACATATCAAAAAAAATTGATTATGGACGCTAATTATTCTACCCACAAGGCCACGCCAAGGTGGCTTCGTTCTGTCGCCTCGCTTGCCGTGGCGGCATTGTTCTCATCGGCGGCCTGCGCGCAGGACATCCCCGCCAAGCCCGTCAATCTCCGTGCCGTGCAACAGGACGGCTACGTGACGCTGACCTGGGACCGACTGGCGAAGGATCAGGCCGACACGCTGCTGACCGAAGGCTTCGAGGGCAAGACCTTCCCCGAAGGCTGGAAGGTACAGACGACCAACACCTACGATCCGACCTACACCTGGTTTCGCTTCCCGACTCCCGAGATGGAAGAGACGGGCAACGAGGAGGACCTGAACCTGTGGAGACACACGGGCAAGGGCAGTGCGGTGGTCACCTGGGATCAGGTGGGCGAGCACGAGGACGGCACGCCTGCCGACCAGGACGAGTGGCTCATCCTGCCCGCCACCAAGGGAGCACAGTATCTCAACTTCTATACCGCCATCGACCCGAAGGTGCTCGAGTATGGCGAGTTTGAGGACTTCAAGGACCATTATTATGTCAAGGTGAGCCACGACGGCGGCAAGACCTGGAAGGCGCTCTGGGACGCTCGCTACGACAGCAACGGATCGGACGACTGGCAGCTCGTCTCGCTCTATCTCGGCGATGCCTCCGAGGGCGACGCCATCGTGGCCTTCCAGGCCCTGAGCGACCTGGACGACGAGGCCACGGGTCTCTATTTCACGTGGGCCATCGACGACGTGAGCCTCTATACGGAGGCCACGGGTGCAGCCGCTCCGTCGCAGCCGCGCGAGGGCAAGCCGCTGGCTTCGCTTCCCGCCTACCGTCCCTTCGCCATGACGGGCAAGAAGGTGGCCCGCCCCATGCGCTCCGCCTACAAGGTGACGGGCGCCACGTCCTACAACGTGCTGATCGACGGCCAGATGCTGGCCCAGCAGGTCAAGACGACCGCCTATACCGACACGACCGACAAGGCGTCGGGCGAATACACCTATGGTGTGCAGGCCGTCAACGGCAACGCCGTCTCGGAGCCCGTGGAGGTGAAGGTCAACTTCTCTGCTCCGCGCACCAATGCCCCGCGCAACGTGCAGGTGACTTCTGCCTACGATGAGGAGACGGGCAAGTACAAGGTCAACATGACTTGGGACGCTCCCGAGGGCGACCGCCAGCCGAGCCACTACGAGTGCTACGCCAACGGCGCGCTGTTTGCCGGATGGCTCGAACCCGACGAGCGCGCCACCGAGCAGACGGGCGTGAACCGCGGCGTGCAGTACTATGCCGTCAAGGCAGTCTATGAGAACCCCGACGGCGAGTCGGAGCTGGTGGGCACGCTGGTGGCCATCGGCACGCGCAACACCGTCTCTGACCTCCAGGCTTCCATCGACGAGGACAACGCCACGGCCCACCTCACCTGGCAGGCCCCGAAGGCTTCGGAATATACGGTGGAGAAGTATCTCGTCTTCCGTGGTGGCAAGCAGATTGCCGAGACCAAGGCCACGGAGTACGACGACACCAACATCCCCGAGGGCGACTACGAGTACAATGTCAAGGCGGTCTATACCGACGGCTTTGTCTCTCTCCCGATAGCCGTGGCCGTGAGCTATGGCGAGGAGATCGTCTATGGACTGCCCTTCAACGAGGACTTCAACAGCGGCCTGCTGCCCGCCGACTGGGCTGTGGAGCGCATCAACGAATCGATGAAGATTGACTATGTCTGGCGCTTCGACAACTGGTTTGAGCTCCCCGTCGCCGGTGGTGGCTTCGAGGGCAACTTCGCTTCTATCTGCTCTTCTATCTCTCCGCTCGTCAATATGTTCTCCGCCCTGGAGACTCCCTGCCTCTACAGCAAGCTGCAGGCCGACGAGAAGGTCTTCATCGACTTTGACATCGATTACTGCACCGTCGATAAGGCTACGGGTCAGAAGTCGGAGGCCGGCCTGAAGTATTCCTACAACAAGAACGAGTGGGCCGACATCTGCGACGCTTTCGACGGCTACCACGTGGAGGATCTGGCCGCGGGCGAGACCTGCAAACCGCAGCACCTCTCATTTGACGTCACCAGCTGCTTCGCCGAGAACTCTCCGCTTTACTTCGCTTGGTTCTACAATGCGAAGAAGGCTCAGCACATCGCCATCGACAACGTGAAGATCTACATCGTCAACGGTTCGGGCATCCAGAGCACGGAGACGACCGCGAACCAGGCCGACGCGCCCATCTATAGCCTCAGTGGCCAGCGCGTGGCGGGCGACCGCAGCAGCCTCCAGCCGGGTGTCTATGTCCAGAATGGCAAGAAGATCGTCGTGAAGTAAAACCACTGGCCCTCAGGGCCCTACTATAATGAATGCCGCCAACGAACGGACCCTCGGGTCTTTCGTTGGCGGCATTGTTTTTTTTACGCTTGCAGCCCGGGCGGCGTCAGCCCATGATATCCTGCTGCGCGCGGTCCATCTCGGCAGTCGCCACGGCGAAGCGCTGCTCCGATCCGCAGGCCTTGACAAGCATGGCGGCGATGCTTTCGCCACAGTCGGAATAGTCAAGTTTCTCGTCGTGGAGCAGCACGTTCATCGCGTCGAGGAGCAAGCGGTAGAGGGAGGCCTGGCGGAAGCTGGCGCCCTGCCCTCCCGCGAGTCTCAGTCCGCTGGCGTAGGCGCGCACCATCGCGCGCACGGTCAGTTCGATCGCCTGGTCGGTATCGATGCCCTCGCCCTCCTGCTGCTTTGCGCAGGCAGCGAGGTGGGCGGCCACGGAGGGACAAGCGCCTTCGAGCAGCGCGGAGAAGTTGCGCTTATACTCCGCCACCAGCGCCTCGTAGCAGGCCTCCGATCCACAGGCCGCAAGCAGCATCGACCTCATATCCATGCGCTGCTGATGCGCCTTGCGCACCATGCGCTCCATCTCCTCGTAGCCGGAATGGATGACCGCCAGGGGGAAGAAGACCGTTTCGAAGAAGGCGGGGGCTATCTGTTCGTAGTAGTCGAGCATCGCCCGCTTCACGTTTTGCGGCTGTCGGCGTTCCTGGACAGATCCCTGCCCACAGTCGATCACGCCCGAGGAAAAAGCGTCGAAGAAGGAGCGCACCAGGGCAGCTTGAAGTTTGTGTTTGTCTGTTTTCATATCTATTTGGAAATCTGCGAGTTAGTTATTATGAGATTCAAGCGGCCCTCCACCCCGGGCACAGGGGATATACACAAAAAAGAGAGTCAGTAAAAAACCAACTCTCTCTTTGTGCGCTCCAGGATGGGCTTGAACCAACGACCCCCTGATTAACAGTCAGGTGCTCTAACCAACTGAGCTACTGAAGCAGTAAGCAATCGTGCATTTCCGAATTGCGAGTGCAAAGGTACGATGAATATTTGAAACCACCAAACTTTTCGGGCAGAAAATTTCCTTTTTCCCGATTTTTTTCATTTTTCCCTACCCAAGGCATCCAAATCTCCTTATTAAATTATACCTTTGCATCTAAAATCAGACATTCCCCTGACCAGCCACCTGCGCCAAGGCCCTCGCCGCCCTCGCTGGCATGGTCGTGGAATACGCATACAAAATCACGAATTCAACCCAAAAATAGAGAGAAATGACCAAAAAGATAATCGGCGTGTTGCTGGCCCTCTGTGCGCTAACGACGAGCTACGCCCAGGACAACAATCGTCACAACTTCGACGTGACGAAGAATCTGGAGGTGTTCAACACGGTCTATAAATACCTCGACATGATGTATGTCGATACGCTCAACGCCAACGAGGTGGTACGCTACGGCCTGGGGGCCATGCTCAACTCCCTCGACCCCTACACGGTGTACTACCCCGCCGACGACACCAAGGAGCTCGACCTGATGCTGACGGGACGCTACGGCGGCATCGGAGCCATTATCCGCTACGACCTGGTGCGCAAGACGGTGGTCATCGACGAGCCGTATGAGGACACGCCGGCGGCCAAGGCGGGACTGCGCAAGGGCGACGTCATCGTGAGCATCGACGACTCCACGATGACGGGGAAGCCCGCGGCCTACGTCTCCAGCCACCTGCGCGGCGACGCGGGATCGACGTTCGAGATCAAGATCATGCGCCCCTCGACGGGCAAGACCTTCCGCAAGATCATCACCCGCGAGCAGATCCAGCAGCCTGCCGTGGCCTACTACGGCGTGCAGCCGGGCGGCATCGGCTATCTCTGCCTCACCTCCTACACGGAGAACTGCGCCCGCGACGTGAGGCGCGCCGTGCTCGACATGAAGCACCAAGGCATGAAGAGCCTCGTCCTCGACCTGCGGGGCAACGGTGGCGGAAGCGTCCAGGAGGCCATCTCCATCGTCAACATGTTCGTGCCCAAGGGCGAGACCATCCTGACGATGAAGGGCAAGATCAAGCAGGCCAACCGTGAGTTTACGACCAAGGTGGAGCCGATCGACACCGTGATGCCCATCGTCGTCCTCGTCAACGACCAGACGGCCTCGGCCTCGGAGATCACCTGCGGCAGCCTCCAGGACCTCGACCGCGCCGTCGTCATGGGCACGCGCACCTTCGGAAAGGGACTGGTGCAATCGACCTTCGACCTGCCCTACAACGGCGTCATCAAGCTCACCACGAGCAAATACTACATCCCCAGCGGACGCTGCATCCAGGCCATCAACTACCGCCACGGGCGCGGAGGCTACACGGAGCACATCCCCGACTCGCTGACCCACACCTTCACCACGCGCCACGGGCGCATCGTGCGCGACGGAGGCGGCATCAAGCCCGACATCGAGGTGCTGCCCGACTCGCTGCCCAACATCGCCTTCTACCTCGCCTCGACGGGACTCGACTCCACGGAGGCGATGCTCAACTGGGAGGTGAAATACCTCAAGGAGCACAAGACCATCGCGCCTGCCGCCACCTTCGAGCTCTCCGACGCCGACTATGAGGACTTCAAGGCGTTTGTCATCCAGAGCGGATTCAAGTATGACCGCGAGAGCGAGAAGCAACTCAAGAACCTGGTGAAGCTGGCGAAGTTCGAGGGCTACTACGACGACGCGCGCGCGGAGTTTGACGCGCTCGAACAGCGCCTCAACCACAACCTTGCCAAAGACCTCGACCACAACAAGGAGGTGATCAAGGCCATCCTCGCGGGCGACATCGTGGCGGCCTACTACTTCCAGCGGGGCAGCGTGGAGAACAAGCTGCTCCACGACAAGCAGTGGAAGGAGGCGGTCAAACTGCTCAACGACATGGATCGCTACCAGCAGACGCTCCAGCCTGCGCCCCAGGAGGAGACGGCCAAGACCGAGGGGCAGACCGCCAAGACCGAGGTGACGGCGGCGCAGTAGCCTGGCGCTTCTTGTGAAGATCCATACGCTTTGCATCGCTATATATATGAAATATAAGACTTTACATGGCCTTTGTCGCTGATGCGCTGTTGTGCGCTCCGAGATAGTCGAGCACATTCCATACAGAATCTGTTATGTTCGGATATTTATCGTGAACCTTATCATGAACTTTATCGTGAACTGTGTTCAAATCTTTCATTGTGGCAAGCCAAAAACGCACGACTTGGCGGTGGAACGTGCCGAGTCGTGCGTCTATTAGGTTGAGACGGAATAGGAGATTTGTCTGGGCTGGCAGCCTACCGCTTCACGAGGTGGCCGATCACCTGCTGGCGATTGCGGCCCGCGCCCCGGTAGCCGACGTGGATCCAGCAGGTCTTGCCCGCGGGCGAGGTCTCCCAGATGAGCTGGTCAAACGGGAGATTGTCCATCATCCAGGCGAACCATTCCCGGCCCGTCTTGGGGTTAGGGACGAAGATGTCGGCGGCGCAGCCCCGCGTGTGGTCCGAGGTTTTCACGCCACCGACGGCGGCATTGAGCTTTGGCGAGCGGTAGCCGCTGTTGATGCGGACGGCATGGCCGAGATGGGCCCGCAGCGGCTCCAGGACGTGGAGGCAGAGCTGCTGGAGGTTGCTGACCGCCGAGAGCGGCGGCGTGTTGTCTATGCGCCGCGTGACGGCGACGAGGGAGGTGGTAAACTCCGTGAGGCGGAAGTGTTCTGATAAGATTATTGACATGTTCTTGATCATTTTTTGTTCTTGATGTTTTGTTTTGATTGACATTTTTTCCTGACTGCTTTCCGACTGCGAAGCTCAAAAGGGGAAGTGGGAAAGTGAAAACGTGATAACGTGATAATGTGATAACGTGATTTTGCTATACCGTCAGGCGGTAGGTTTTCTTATACACCCCCTTCTCGATTCGCTGGACTATTCCTTGTTTTTCCCACCGGTAGAGCATGGTAAGCACCCTTCCTTTCTGCACATCAAAGCCTCTCACGTTGATAGTGGCGCCATAGGCTTCTTCGGCAGTAAACTGGCCGCCCAACTTCTGATAGATCGTATCATTGCAACCTTTCTTGGTGCGCGGAGCGTCGGACGGTGTATAGGTGCCCGCGCGAAACGCCTCCTCGATACGCTCTCGGAAGAAGTATATGGCGTTGTCGATCATGTAGTCGGCCAAGACGTCGAAAGTGGCGAGCATCTGCGGCGTCTGCTGGCGCTGGAGCATCTTCTGCCATAGCGTTGGATCGGCTTTCAGTTGTGTCTCAGCGCCTTGCAGCCCGTGGTGCTGGATGAGCTGCTCGGCCACACGACAGAGCATCAGACAGGCCGTCATGCGCATCGCTGTGGGGCAGGTGCGGAAGCGCTGGCGCGCCTTGGTCTTGTCGTCGTTCTCCAACGTCTCGATGCGGATTCGCTCCAGCCAGTCGCGGCCCCGCTTCTCCAGTTTCGGCAGTTCCACGTCGCCGCTCATCAAGGGCAGCAGGTGGGCCACTTGCTGGATCTTCGCCTTGTGTTGCTCCGTCAGATGGTAGGGGCTCTCCGCGAGCGCCGAGAAGGTATTGTCGGGCGTGCGGGCCACGGCCACACGGCTCTGAAAACCGTCCGTGTAGTTGGTGATGACGCGGTAGAGGGCGTCGGGCGTACCGCACATCACGACGTTCCACAGCAGCTTCTCTATGTGGACGTTGACGGCGTCCGCCGATTTCGCCTCGCGGTCGTAGGGTGTGCCGTCGTAGGCCTGGCGCAGCATGACGGAGAAGTCGCACATCGCCGTGCGCCATTTCTGCGCCACGGTGTCGGCCTCGGGCGTAAAAGAAAAAGCGTGCTTGCCCTGGGTGTTGGCCAGTCGGTCGGCGAGGTTGGCCACGGTGTTGTTGAGGGTCAGGTAGCGCACGGGATATTTCGGGTCCTCGGGCTGCTCCTTCTTGTTCTTGGCCGCCCGCTTCCGCGCGCGCCATTCCTCCTCGGCCTCCAAGTAGCCTTTATCGACCATTTTTATCTCGGAGAGCCAAGCGGAGATGATCGGGTCGATACTGCCCTTGCCCGAGGCGAAGTCGCCAGCAATATAGCTGATGAGGTTGAGCTGCGAGGGCGTGCCGTGGATATCGACGCGCACGCCCGTGGCGAGCATGCCGATGGCGGGTGTGATGGCGAAGATAGCCGGCATGGCGAGGTATGGGCCCACGGCGTCGATGCTCTCCCTCACGCCCTGCGGCATTTTGGGCAGCGCGTCGTAGTAGTAGAGGTCGTCTTGGAGCAGGGCGTCTTCCTCCTCGGCCTCCTCCCGGGCCTCGGCCCTCATGTCCTGTTGCACGGCCGTCAGCACGTCCTTCAACCGTTTCGGCATCTGCGTCTTCTTCTCGCCCAGGGCCGAACGGATGCAAGCCATTTTCTCGGCCTCGGGAAACCCGTCGTAGCAGGGGATGATGCGGTCCAGCAGCTGCGGGTCGGAGTCGCAGATGTTGCGGAGGTTGACGGCCAACTCGAAAGTGAGCGTGTTGCGGTTGGACCGTATCGGGTGCTCTCCTTCATTGTAGAAGGCCCACCACTTCTCGATGATGCGATCGTAGGGAATGCCCTTGTAGCACATGGGTTGCTCCTCTGAGGCCGCTGGCTGGGGCTGCTCTGCCTCCGTCTCGGAAGTAGCCTCAGAGGCCGTGAAAGTAGCCTCTTTGTTCGTGAAAGTAGTCTCCGAGCCCGTGAACGATTCACACTCCGCGTTGTCGAAGAGGTCCTCATGGAGGTAGAGCAGGTCCTCGGACGTGGTGGCGAAGAAGACGCGGGTAATGTCTTTTGCTCCAGCGTCATACTCCACGCCCAGCAGGTCGGAGGCCCAGCGCAGATTGGCCTCCTGGTCCATCTCGGGATGGCGGCGGAAGACGACGTGGAGGCCGCCTCCGCGGGCGCTGCGCTCCAGCATGAGCAGGCCCAGCTCGTCCTTCTTCTCAATCGCCGTAGCGGCGACAAGATTCACCTCGTCGACGCTCAGGTGGTCGATGTCCATGCCGACCGACTTGCTCAGCCGCTTGGCGCCTTTGAGGCACCCGTCCTCCGTGGGCAAGCAGGAGTAGTTGAACTGCACCAGCTTGCGTTTCGCTGCCGATACGTCGGTCTCGGGCTTCGGATGGCGAATCGTTTCCACCCAGCGCTGCTGCGCCTGGCTGTCGCGATAGCGACGATAAGCCTCCTCCGTCGCCACGGCCTCCATCATCTTGTGGCCCTGCTGATAATATATCAAGTGTACACTCATGATTGTTTCTTCCTCCTTTCTTTGTTATTTCGTCAGTTGCTCATTGAGCAGGGCGTCGATGGCGTCCTGCGCCTCGTCCATGATGGCCTGGGCGATAATCACGTTCTCCGTGCGGAAGAACTTCAACGTCAGCTGCACGGCGTCGTCCTGCGTCCTGCTGATGCGCCCGTGGGCGAGTTTCCTAATGAGCACGCTCCGGCTCTTCGTCCGTGGCTGCGGCACGAAGTCGAACGTCCCGTCGGACATCTGCTGGCCTACGCCCGCCTTGCGAAAACTCTCCACGGCCTGCGGCACGGGATCGTCGGGCGAAAAAAGAAAATACTTGCGGTCGTCATAGTAAGCCTGTCCGCCGATCTGTACGTGCTGGCAATGGTTGCCATGGTTCTCATTGCTGTTGATATTCTTATTATTCTTATTCATAACTGTATAGTTTTTTTATCCTCAAATGGAGGGACTCTAAAGTTGTATCGTGTTGTTTCGATACAGCCTGCTGAGTAGGGAAAACAACTAAAACAACTTTTACAACGATGAACAACGCTTCGCCTTGAGCAATCTTGCTGCAAGGTAAACAACCAAAACAACAGCTTCGCGAGGACAATATTGCAACCAGCTTTCCTGCAAGGGTAACTTGGTTGTAAAATATTGTATAGGTTGTATTTGTTGTTTTCTTTTCATTCCCTTTCTTGTCCTTTGTTATTATCCTAA
>OLVZ01001636.1_pt1 | contig 18603 bp, 12 predicted proteins | sample 1673341 | NCBI WGS metagenome assembly OLVZ01 (sample SAMEA3178944, study PRJEB25190) | human gut metagenome | biome: human gut; feature: human-associated habitat; material: faeces | place: Austria | collected 2013 | reverse complement strand
TGCCGCAAGTGAAGGTGGCAGAAGCGGTGAAATCATCGTTCCACTTCCACACCGGGGCGCCATAGGCGTGGCCGGTGGCGGGGATAGCCAGCTTCTCCAGCGTCGTCTCGGTCTTGCCCTCGGCATCGCTGAACAGCTTGCCGCAAACCTCACACTTCCAGTGGGCCTTTACACCGGCGGTCTCGCAGGTAGCAGGAACCTTCTCCACAGCGGTCAGCCGGTGGCCCACAGGGGGATCGGGCAGATCCGCCAAAGCGGCATCTACGTCGGCCTGAGAGACGTACAGAGTGGTCAGCACGTCCATAGCGGCGTCATAGGCCTTGGTCAGGCAGTTCTGCTCCAGATAGTAGGGGTTCGCCTCGATCTCGGCGTTGATGGCCGCCACACGGCGGGTCAGGGCGTCCTTGTTGGCGACCTCGTAATAGCCGGCACTTCCGCCCGTACCCATGGCATGGCCCCCACCGATATCGGAGCCGTAGGCCAGCGTGAACTGCACACGCACCACGTCGCCCTCGGACAGATAGGAATCGGCAAAGCCCACGTTGGGGAATACGTTCTTCAGGCAGTACATCCAGCCGGAGCCGCTGGTGTAGTCGAACTCACCCAGACTGGTCTCGTCCGTCCGGGTCTGGATATCGAAGCCCTTCTCCTCCAGCTTCTCCCGCAGGGCCTGAGGGATGCTGTCGCCGGTGGGATCAATGTCCGCCAGCGCATCGCCCTGGATGTGGGACAGATAGAAGCCGCTCTCCAGAGAGCCGGTGTTGTCGTAAGTGAAGCCCTTCTCCTCCAACAGACGGGCCAGCGCCTGAGCGGCGTTCTCACCCTCGATGATGTCCACATAGCAGGGCTCGATGATGTAGCCGCCGCCCAGAGAGAGGGCCTCCACGGTGAACACAGCCTTGCCCACCACATCACCGGGTTCGGCCTTCACATAGGTGATGGTATAGGTTACAGAGGACTTGTGGGCCTTGACAACGACGGTGTTGATGCCCTGCTTGGTAAAGTGCAGGGTATAGCTGGTCTTGGTGTCATCGTCCCAGTTGACGGACACCGGATCACCGTTGAGGAGCACCGTTACCTCATTGGCGGGCAGCTTCTTGCCGTCGCCGTCCTTGGCAAAGACGTCGAAGGTCATGCGGGAATTGCGCTGGGTGATGCCATCCTCCAGCGTGGTCTCCAGCGTGACGATGTCCTCACGCACCGTCACTGCGAAGGTGGCGGTGAGCTGACCGAAGGTCACGGTGATGGTCTGCTGACCCACGGTCTCCAGCAGAGTGGGGGAGAGGGTGTACTGGTCAGAGGTCAGGGCAGAGGTGCCGCGCTTGGTGACAGCCTGCACCACCAGACCGGCGGCTTCCAGTGTGTCGCCCTCGGTATAAACGGTTTTCTTGGGCAGAGTCTTGACCTGAATGGCAGTGACCAGAGGCAGCTCCACATTCACGGCCTGATCCTCACTGCCCACCACGGTCAGGGTACCCTTAGCGGGCAGATAGCCCTCCTTGGTGACTACATAGCTCCACTCGCCGCTGGCCAGCGTGCGGGTGGCGGAGGCAGCGGTGGCGTTGATGGTGACGGTATCGTTGCTGCTGTTGGTCAACTGGATGGTGCAGCTGTCGATGGCGTTTCCGGAGTCATCCTTCACGGAGAAGGTGACGTCCGCCGTATTGGGCTTGACCACAGGGATGGTGATATCCGGCAGGGCGCCCAGCGCAAAGCTGCTGTAGCTGCCGATATAGGGAACGTTGGTGGAGAGATCGGGCAGGGAATTGCGGTGAGAGCCGATATCCTTGCCGTTGCCGTGAAAGTTGAGAACGCCGTCCGTCAGGACATAGGGCTCATCAGCATCCCAGTCGGCGGGGATCTTTACCTCCACGGTGCGGCAGCTGTCGCCGTCCGCCCGGTCGAAGAGGTGACGCTGGGAGAAGTTCTTATAGCCGGTGACGGTATCATCGCTGCCGGGATCGGTGTAAGAGACGTAGGCGTAGAGGTTATACAGGTTCGCCATGGTGTTGGCGGGGTGATACACGCCGGTGAGCTGCACGGTGACGGTGTCGCCGGGCAGGATATCACGGGTGGGGTCGGTCTTGTTGGTGATGACTACCCCGGCCTTCTTCGCGGTGATGACCTGATAGGTGTCGGCGCCATCCTTGCTGATCTTGACGATGTTTTTGCCCTCGGTGAGAGTCAGAGTCACGTCGCCGCCCTTGGTGGTCACGCCGTCGGTGCCGAAGCCGCCGGTGTAGGTCATGGCCGTCTCGGTGAGGGTGGGGCGCAGCAGGGTAACGGTGCTGCCGGCGGCGGGCCGGAAGGTGTACTGGCAGCCGCTATGATTGGTGTAGTACAGCACGTCTGCCTCGGCATCCAGCTTGTTACCGGCGACCTTCCGGTCACCGTTGTTGATGGTCATGTTGGCATCCGGGCCGTTGGCGGCGTTCTCGCCTACCTCTACCACCACCACGCCGGTGTTCTCCGGCCAGATGGCGCCAAAGGTCTTGTTCTTGTTGATGGACCAGCCGGAATCCGCTACATACATGGCGTCATAGGTCACCAGAACAATGGCCGTACCGGCGCTGTTGGCGGTGATGCGGCCGCTGTCATCCACGCTGACCACATTGGTGCCGTCCACATCCAGTGCCGTGTAGTGGAATACAGGCTCCAGCGTAGAGCCTTTCATGCCGGTGTTGCTGTTGTTGGCGATCTGGAACATACGCAGGGGGCGCAGCTGCTTCATGCCGCCCACGGTCAGGGCGACGCTGCCGGTGTAGTCCACACCGTTGAGGCGGATATCCGCTGCGTCACTTTTCTCGTCCCGGAGGATGGCCTTGGGATCGCCGGTCATGGTTTTCGTCAGGTCATAACGGCTGGTGCTGCCGTCGAACTTGAACATACTGGTGTTAGTGACAAGCCCATCGCCGGTGGCCCGGTAGATGTAGCTGCTGCCGGCTACCAGCCGGAAGGTGTAGACATCGCTGTCATCGCCGGTGAGGTCGGCGCTGGCGGCAACGAGAGCGCCCTGCCCATAGGTGGTGGAGGGAATGCCGGTCATAACGACATGAGCGCCCTTGGGGACCACGAAGTCGGTGTTTACGATCTGGGTCGGGGTGGCGCTCCACAAGGCGGCGCCTGAGGCAGTCTTCAGCGTCTGGCTGGCAGGCTGAGTGGCCTGATAGCCCTCTGCCGCTTTGGCTTCGGAGGGCTGGATGGACCAGGTGTAGGTGCCGGGAACCATGAGGTAGGGATAGCCCACATAGCTGGCGAACTGATGGGGCTTGCCGGGAGTCATGACGGTGCCGTCGGCGGCCTTGACCTCGGTGGTGAAGTCGTCTGCCGTCCAGCCGCTCTTGACGGCATAGACATAGACCAGATACAGCTCGAAGGTCTGCTCACCGGTACCCTCGGTGACGGTGAGGGTGCCTGTGCCAAGGAGATATTCGCTGCCCCGCACAGTGTCCCGTGCCTCATAGGTATAGACGCCGGGGGCCGTCAGAAACTCATATACGGCGTAGCTGCCGCTGGTGTCTGCGGGGATGGATACGGGCTGGCCCGCAGCATCCTTCAGGGTCAGGGTCATGCCGGTACCCCGGCCCTTGGAGGTGGTGATCTTCACCTGGCGCATCCCCTCCGGAACGTTGACCGTCACGGGAGCCACGGCGCTGGTGACACTGGTGGGCTTGTTGCCCGCCACGGTGTTGGTGACCACCACACGGTACCAGAAGCTGCCCGGTGCCTCGGTGGAGGGGGTGTAGCTGCTCTGGGTGGCGTCGGTGATGTCCTCGAAGCCGTCGGCGGCGGAGGTGGTGCTCACCTGCCACTGATAGCTCAGGGTGCCGCTGCCGGTGGCCTGCACCGCCAGAGCATTGGCCCTATCGCCGCAGGTGTAGGTGACAGCCACCGTGGACAGATCCGCCGTCAGAACGGGAGCCGGGGCGGCGGGAGAGTCGTCCTTCTCCACGAACTCCAGAATATAGGCGGTGTTGGTGGTGGCATAGTTGCTGGTCTTGACCAGAGACAGATTCTTCTCGTAGCCGCTGGTGCGGGTCTCGATGGTATAGGGGGAGGAGGACCCCACCTGATCTGCCGTCCAGTAATCCACGGGAGCCGGCCAATCATTCAGACCGTCCTCCTGCGTGTAGCCGCTGCCGGAGCTGCCGGCCTTATCCAGATAGACGGTGCCGTAGAGCTGGACCGTCTTGGTCCCGGCGGGGACGTAGACCTTATAGTGGGGGATTTCCTCCCACGCAAAGGTCAGATAGTCTACAAATTCGTACTCCAGCGCATCGCTGCTGCCCACCAGAGTGATCTTCTCGGGCTTTGCATTGGCGGCGGCCCAGGCCGAGACCGGCAGGACGCTCACCAGCATCAGCAGGGACAGCATCAGCGCAAGGAGCTTCTTTCCGTGCGACGTGATCTTTGTCTGCATTTCGTTTCTCCTTTTCTCAAATATGTCGTGGTGTCAGTCGGGATCGGCGGCCCTGCGTGCAGGCCGCAGCCCTCACCTCCTCTCCGGTGAGTTTTTCTCGTCTGCCGTACAGTCCCCTTGGGTCGGGGGCGGCTTTTGCGGATGGCACAAAGCAAAAGCGTCCGTGCCGCCGGTTCGGCAGCACGGACGCATAAAAGGGCGTTCTCTTTGTGCAGGCAGTCCCGGTGTAGGCAGGTACCGCAGCGGACGACCCGGTGTATCTGACTTATCCGTCCCGTCGGACTTGCCGCCGGGAGGGCTTCACAGTGACCCACTCGCAGGGATTTGCACCCTATTCCACCTGTCCCCTCACAGGGACTGGATCGTCTGCTGAGAAAGAAACGGAGTCCAGTTCAATGGCTGGAACGTTATCCTCCTCATCATAACACAAGGGCGACCGTTTTGCAATATCATACCGAAAAATCATTTGCCGGGAAATGCCGGCCACTGCCGGGGAAACCCGAACCCCGCCCGGCAGAAAAAATTCCCCGGACAGTGTCCTGTCCGGGGAATGCTTCGGTGCGATAGACTCGGTTTTACTCGATGGAGATGGTGTAGTAGTACACCGGCTGACCGCCGCTGAGGAGGGAGATCTCCGTCTCCGGGCAGGTCTCGGTGAACAGGGCCTGCGCCGCCTCGGCCTCCTCCTGCGATACGCCCTCGCCGTAGAACAGGGTGATGAAGGCCGCCTCCCGCTCCGCCGCCAGCGCCGCCAGTCGGGTCAGCAGGGAGGTGATGTCCCGCTCCGTGCCGAAGAGCTTGCCGTCCAGCAGGGCCAGATAGTCGCCCTCGTTGATGGCGAAGCCGTCGAAGTCGGAGTTGCGGGCGGCATAGGTGATCTGGGCCGTGGTGACAGCGGCGGCCGCCTCGGTCATGGCCGCAAGAATAGCCTGTGGATCCTCCTCCGCCGTGTCCACGCTCATCATGGCGCTGATGCCCTGAGGGATGCTGTGGGTGGGTACCACGATGACCTGCTTCTCTGTCAGCCCCACGCACTGCTGGGCCGCCATGACGATGTTCTTGTTGTTGGGCAGCACGAACACGATCTCGCTGGGGGTGTGGTTCACCTCCCGCAGAATGGCCTCCGTAGAGGGGTTCATGGTCTGGCCGCCGGATACCACCCGGTCCACGCCCAGATCCCGGAAGGCCGCCGCCAGTCCGTCTCCGGCGCATACCGCCAGAAAGCCGTAGCGCTTCTCGGCGGGGACCTCCGCCTGCTCGGCCTGCTCCAGCTCCGCCTCGATGGCGTCCAGATCGTCGGTGCTCTGGGCCTTGCGGCCCGCTGCCAGATCGGCGGCCTGGGTCCGCATATTCTCGATCTTGGCCAACTCCAGCGTACCGTATCGCTGGGCCGCCGTCAGGGCCTCGCCGGGGGTGTCGGTGTGAACATGGACCTTGAAGGATTCGTCGTCCTCGCCGATGACCAGACTGTCACCGATGCTGTCCAGATAGGCCCGGAAGGGGGCCAGATCCACGTTGGGATCGTTCTTGCGGACGATGAACACGGTGTCGAAGGCGAAGGTGATGTCCTCGTCTCCGATGGCGGCAAAGTCCGCCTTGTCGTGCTCCGGCTCCTCCTCCACCTCCGGCATGGGCTCGCCCCGCAGACTGCTGAGCATCCCCTCCAGAATGATGAGGTAGCCCTTGCCGCCGGCGTCCACCACCCCGGCTTTTTTCAGCACCGGATTCATCTCCGTGGTCTCGGCCAGCGTCTCATAGCCCGTGGCAATGGCTTCCGCCAGCACATATTCGGCGCAGTTCTGCTCCTGTGCCGCCTCCTCAGCTCTGGCCGCCGCCAGACGGGATACCGTCAGCACCGTACCCTCGGCGGGCTTCATCACGGCGCCGTAGGCCGTGGTCACGCCCTCGGACATGGCCGCCGCCAGCTGTACGCCGTCCATCTCCTCCAGCCCCTTGGCGGACTTGGAGAGCCCCCGGAACAGCAGGGACAGGATAACGCCGGAGTTTCCGCGGGCGCCCCGCAGCAGGGCGCTGGCGGTGATCTTGGCGGCCTCGCCCACCGTGGCGGGCTCGCACTTTTTCAGCTCCGCCGCAGCGGTCTGGATGGTAAGGCTCATATTGGTGCCGGTATCGCCGTCCGGCACGGGGAATACGTTCAGGTCGTTGATGGCCTGCTTTTCACGGGTGATACAGGCGGCGCCGAAGGCGACCATCTGCTTGAAGGCGCCGCCGCTGATTTTTTCTGTCATGCTCTTGCTTCTCCTCCTACCGACGTTCATCACACGGTGATGGAGTCCACAAAGACATTCACTTCACGGACCTCCACGCCGGTATTTTTGGTGACCACATATTTGACCTCGCCCATAATGGAGCGGCATACCGTGGCGATATTCACACCGTTCTCCACGATGATGTGCAGCTCGATGGACACCGTGCCGTCCTCGTTATAGGTGACCTTTACGCCCTTGCTCATGGCTTCCCGGCGCAGCAGATGGACCAAGCCGTCCGTCATGCTGCGGTAGGCCATGCCCTTGACGCCGAAGCAGTTGGTAGCGGCGGCGCCGGTGATGCTGGTGAATACGGCGCTGCTGATACTGATCTCGCCCCGCTGGGACTGGACCTTAATCATAGTATTCTTCCTTTCCGTTCAGGATAAAGGGCAGACTGCCCGATGGTACGATTGATACTAATACAAGGCATTATATCGCATTTATCCGCAGATAACAAGGGGAAATTGCAAAAGAGGGCATCATGGCGTACATATTCCGCTTCCTTCGGCGCAAACTATGGGCGTTTCCATTTTATGACGCAGGAGGTAGCGCAAGCTATGGTGAAAGATTTCATCGACACAAATGAGTTCACACGGGAGCAGCTGGTGGATATGATCGAGCTGAGCCTTGCCATCAAGCGGGCCATCCGCAGCGGGTACTATCCGCCCCTGATGCAGGACATGACACTGGGCATGATCTTCCAGCAGTCCTCCACCCGTACCCGTGTCTCCTTCGAGACAGCCATGAGCCAGATGGGCGGCCATGCCCAGTATCTGGGGCCGGGAATGATCCAGCTGGGAGGCCACGAGACCATCGGGGATACCGGCAAGGTGCTGTCCCGTCTGGTGGATGTGGTGATGGCCCGTGTCATCGAGCACCGGACCATCGTGGAGCTGGCCCAGTCCTGCACCGTCCCGGTACTCAACGGAATGTCTGACTACAACCACCCCACTCAGGAGATCGGGGATATGTGTACCATCTTCGAGCATCTGCCCCAGGGCAAGCGCCTGAAGGACGTGAAGGTGGTGTTCGTGGGGGACGGCACGCAGGTCTGCGCCTCGCTGGGCTTCATCACCACCAAGCTGGGGATGCACTTCGTCCACTACGGCCCGGCGGGCCACCAGCTGACGGAGAAGCATCAGACCATTTTAGAGCGCAACTGCCAGCTCTCCGGCGGCAGCTGGCTGGTGACGGATGACCGCTCCGCCGTCCGGGACGCCGATTTCATCTACACCGACGTGTGGTACGGCCTGTACGAAAATGAGATGCCCAAGGAGGAGCGGGTGCAGGTATTCCACGACTATCAGGTGAACCGGGAGCTGATGGCGCTGGGGGCCATCGGCTGCAAGTTCCTCCACTGCCTGCCGGCCACCCGTGGCGAGGACGTGACGGACGAGGTGGCGGACTCCGCCTCCTCCCTGTGCTGGGAGCAGGCCGGCAACCGCCTGACGGCCATGCGGGGCCTGCTGGTCTACTTCACCCGCTGCCGCCCGGAGCACACGGAGCTGGAGATCGCCGCCGCACGGGACACACTGGAGCAGTTTCTGCAGGACCGCATCTACTGCTGACGGCCTATGGAAAACCGCAGAAAATTCCGCTTGGCGGATGTGATCCTGTCCGTCATTTGCGTGGTATTCGTGGCGGAGGCGGCGGCGCCGGTGGCCTCCATCGGCAACAGCCAGTACTTCTGGTGGCTGTTCATGATCGCAGCGTTCCTGCTGCCCTACGGCCTCATCGCCTCGGAGCTGGGGACGGCCTTTCCCGGCGACGGCGGCCTGTACGACTGGATCCAGACCGCCTATCCCGGCACCCGCTGGGGCGCACGGGCCTCGTGGTACTACTGGATCAATTTCCCACTGTGGATGGCGTCTCTGGCGGTGGTATGCCCGGAGCTGCTGGAGGTGATCTTCGGCGGGCGCATCGACCCGGTGTGGTCGCTGGTGATCCAGCTGGCCTTCATCTGGATCGTCACATGGATCGCCGCCTATCCGGTGTGCGACAGCATCCTGATCCTGAACCTCAGTGCCGCCATCAAGATCCTGCTGGCGCTGACGGTGGGCGTGCTGGGCATCGTGTACGTGTCGAAAAACGGCTTCGTCAACAGCATGGAGGCCCGGACCTTCCTGCCGTCCTTCGATCTGAACAGCCTGTCCTATATCTCCGTCATTCTCTTTAACTTTCTGGGCTTCGAGGTGGTCTGCACCTACGCCGACAATATGCAGGAGCCCCGGCGGCAGATCCCACAGGCCATCGTCACCGGTGGCATCGTCATCGCCGCCATCTACCTGTTCTCCGCCTTCGGCATCGGCGCCGCCGTGCCGGTGCGGGACATCAGCCCGGATTCCGGCCTCATCGATGCCGTGTCCCTGATGACCGGCGGGGCCGGCGGTACGCTGGTGCGGGTGGTGGCTCTCTTGTTTTTGGTGACGCTCTTCGGTAATATGATCTCATGGTCCATGGGCGTCAACTCCACCGCCGCCTACGCCGCCGACCGGGGCGATATGCCGGCGGTGTTCGCCCGGCGCTGGAAGCGCAACGATATGCCCGTGGGTTCCGCCGTCACCAGCGGCATCGTGGCCTCTGCCGTGTGCCTGCTGGGGGCGGTGATGGAGCGGCTCAGCCCTGACTCGTCCCTGTTCTGGAGCTTCTTCGCCTTGAATCTGGTGATGCTGCTGCTGAGCTATCTGCCGGTGTTTCCGGCGTTTCTGACCCTGCGGCGGAAATTCCCGGACCGGGAGCGCCCCTTCCGGGTGCCGGGCCGCAGCGGCTTTCTGAAGTGGCTGGCCTATGTGCCTATGGCCCTGATCATTCTATCCATCATCTTTACCGCCGTGCCGCTGTCGTGGGATCGGGAGACGCTCACCGGCGTGCTGCCCATCACCGTCGGCTCCGTGCTGAGCGTGCTGCTGGGCGAGGTGCTCATAGCGGCCCGGCGGCCTCAACACTGATTGCAGGAGGACGCATTATATGGCAAAACGTATCATCGGCTCTACTCCCAAGGCGGACGGCTACCGGATGCCTGCGGAATTTGAACCCCAGGACGGGGTGTGGATGCTCTGGCCGGAGCGCAATGACAACTGGCGCAGCGGGGCCAAGCCTGCACAGGAGACCTTCTGTCAGGTGGCTCGTGCCATTGCCCGGTTTGAAAAGGTCACCATGTGCGTCAGCGCCGGACAGTATCAGAATGCACGGGCCCGCCTTCCGGAGGAGATCAGGGTGGTGGAGGTGTCCTCCAACGACGCATGGGTCCGGGACTGCGGCCCCACCTTTCTGGTAAACGGTCAGGGCGGCCTGCGGGCGGTGGACTGGACCTTCAACGCATGGGGCGGCCTGTACGACGGCCTGTACTTCCCGTGGGACAGGGACGATCAGGTAGCGCAGAAGATCTGTGAGATGGCGGACGTGGACTCCTACCGCACCGAGGGCTTCGTGCTGGAGGGCGGCTCCATCCATGTGGACGGCGAGGGTACCGTGCTGACCACGGAGATGTGCCTGCTGTCCCCCGGCCGGAATCCCGATCTGTCCAGGGCGGAGATCGGGGAGAAGCTGTGCCAGTATCTGGGCTGCGAGAAGGTGCTGTGGCTCCGGGATGGCATCGACCCCGACGAGACCAACGGCCATATCGACGATGTGGCCTGCTTCGTGGCGCCGGGGGAGGTGGCCTGTATTTGGACGGAGGACAAGGACAACCCCTTCTATCAGGCGGCGCAGGATGCCTACCGCACCCTGTCTCAGGCCACCGACGCCAAGGGCCGGCGGCTGAAGGTGCATAAGCTGTGCCTGACCCGTGAGCCCTGCCGGCTGGAGGGCGCCGAGACCATCGACGCCGTGGAGGGTACCGTCCCCCGTGAAAACGGCGAGGTGAGTATTGCTTCGTATATGAATTTTCTCATTGTCAACGGCGGTGTGATCCTGCCCCAGTACGGCGACGAGAACGATGCGCTGGCGGTGCGTCAGGTGCAGGAGATGTTCCCGGACCGTGAGGTGGTGGGCGTGCAGACCCGTGAGGTGGCCTTCGGCGGTGGCAATATCCATTGCATCACCCAGCAGCAGCCCCGCCCCTGAGGAGCAAAGCTGAAGCAGGGGAGCAACCGAATCACGACTGAAACAAAGAAATGACCTGCAAAAAGGAACGTGCCATGGCACGTTCCTTTTTGCGTGGGGGGGGACATGGGAGAAGCTTTTCTCTGCGGTGGATGGCTTTTTCATCTTGTCTCCGACGGCCCACTTTTCCCGACGGTAGTTCCCTTTTTTCCTCCGGCGGGTGACTTTCTGCTGCTATTGGCAGAAAGTCACCCGTCAGAGACAGGAAAAGAAAAACTATTGGGAAAAGTATGCCGCCGGAGACACGTTTTCTATCCAAAGCCCGGCTATTAGCCAAAAACCACCCGCCGGAGGCAAAAAGCCCACAAAAAAACAGGCGGGTGAGGATCACCCGCCTGTTTCTCACAAGCTCGCTCAGTTGAACAGCTTGGCAATGGAGATCTCCTGATAGATGCGCTCGATGGCCTCGGCAAACATGGGGGCCACAGACAGATACTTGATCTTGCTGCACCCCTCGCCCATGGACTCCGGAATGGTGTTCAGCAGCGCCAGCTCCTCGATGTTGCTGGCCTCCAGTCGCTCCAGAGCGGGGCCGGACAGCACACCGTGGCTGGCGCAGGCGAACACGCGGTTGGCGCCGCCCACCTCCACGATGGCCTTGGCGGCGTTGCAGAGGGAACCGGCGGTATCCACCATGTCGTCAAAGAGGATGCAGTCCTTACCGGCCACGTCGCCGATGACGTTCATCACCTCGCACTGGTTGGCCTTCTGGCGGCGCTTATCCACGATGGCAAGGTTCATATGCAGCTTCTGGGCGAAGGTCCGGGCACGGGCCACGGAACCCACATCCGGGGACACCACCACCATATCCTCGGCCTTGGAGCCGAACTTCTTGGCATAGTAGTCCACGAAAACCGGGTTGCCCAGCAGGTTGTCCACAGGGATATCAAAGAAGCCCTGGATCTGGCTGGCGTGGAGGTCCATGGTCAGCACACGGTCCGCTCCGGCGGCGGTGAGCATATTGGCCACCAGCTTGGCGGAGATGGGATCACGGCTCTTGGCCTTGCGATCCTGACGGGCATAGCCGAAGTAGGGGATCACAGCGGTGACACGGCCGGCGGAGGCCCGCTTGCAGGCGTCGATCATAATGAGCAGCTCCATGAGACTGTCGTTGACGGGCTTGCAGGTGGAGTTGATGAGGAACACATCGCTGCCTCGGACGGACTCATACAGGGAGACAGAGGCCTCGCCGTCAGCGAACGACTTGACCTCGGCCTCACCCAGCTTGGTGCCGATAAGCTTGCAGATCTCCTCCGCCAGCGCCGGATTGGAGTTGCCGGTGAAGAGCTTGATGTCCTTGCCATGAGAAATCATTGTTTTACACACTCGCTTTCTATCATATTCCAAAAATTTCTCTCTCTTGGTGCAGATATATTGAGACGACTGCCGTCGTAACTCACGTTATTTCTTCCACGTTTTCCGCAGCCGGTCCGCCCAGCCCCGGATGTTGGTCTGGCGCTGACGGGCGATGGCCAGAGCGCCCTCCGGCACATCGTCGGTAACGGTGGATCCGGCGGCGGTGTAGGCCCGGTCCGCCACGGTGACGGGGGCGATGAGGTTGGTGTTGCAGCCCAGAAACACGTCGTCGCCAATGGTGCAGCGGTGCTTTTTGTGGCCGTCATAGTTGGTGGTGACGGTGCCGCAGCCGAAGTTCACCCGCTGTCCCACGTCGCTGTCGCCCACATAGGTCAGATGGCTGATCTTGGTGCCGTCTCCGATGACGGAGTTCTTCACCTCCACGAAGTCTCCCACCCGGCAGTGGTCACCGATACGGCAGTTGGGCCGGACATAGGTGAAGGGCCCCACGGTGGTGTGGCTGCCGATGGTGCTCTCATTGACCTGCGAGGCATTGATGGTGGTGTCCTTTCCCACGATGCAGTCCCGCACCATGGCGTTGGGGCCGATCTCGCAGCCGGAGCCGATGGCGGTATGGCCCCGGAGGATGGTACCCGGCAGCAGGGTCACGCCGGGAGCGATGGAGCAGCGGGGATCGATATAGGTGGTGGCGGGGTCTACGACGGTGACGCCCGTCATGCGCCGCAGCAGCAGCTCACGGGCATCCGGCATGGCGGCACTGAGCGCCGCCTCATCCGCCACCGGGCGGAATACCGGCGGCAGCGCCTGCGCCTGCCACAAACTGCGGATGCCGCAGGCCTCCGCCGGGCAGTCCGTCAGAGGGATGCCGCTCTCCAGCCGGGCCTTCAGCGTCCCGACCTCGGCGGCGTATACGCTGCGGCTGTCCTCCGGGCCGTACACCGGCACCACGGGGCCGGGGACCACGATGACCTCACCCTCTGCATCGGCCAGCGCCTCCTGAGCGGAGGCGAACAGCCGGGTGTCGAAGCCCTCCATGACCTCCCGTACCTCGTCCTGCCACGCCTCGTCACACACAATAAAAAACCGCTGAGCGCCGCAGACCGTCAACTCCTGTGCCACCCAGGTCAGTACCGGGCAAAACAGGATCGGCCGCAGCATCAGCGGTTTGTCACAGGGGGCGCAGCCGCCCTTCAGATCCAAAAATACCACACTACGATCCATGGGAATCCTCCCCCTCTCTGCATACTGCCTCTATTATAACAGACTTTACAAAGAAATCCAGTATTTTCACATATTTTCCCGGCAATAATTTTTCTCAGGGCAGGAAATCTCTCCCACGGAGGAGAGGGAGCCGCAAAAAGCGACGGTTTTTGCGGTGAAGCGAAGGAAAATTTTATATTTTTAAGAAAAAATATGTGGATTCTGCAAGTTATAGTTGCATTTTTTTGCGGATTGCATTACAATACATGAATCGATGAAACGATGCGCCCGCAGGGGCGGGAAGGGAGGGAGCGGCTCCATGCTGAATATCGTATTGGTGGAACCGGAGATCCCCCAGAACTGCGGCAATATCGCCCGCACCTGCGCCGCTACCGGCAGCCGCCTGCACCTGATCCGCCCGCTGGGCTTTGATATCTCCGACCGGGCCGTGAAGCGGGCGGGGTTGGACTACTGGCATCTGGTGCAGGTGCAGGACTACGAGAGCCTGCCGGACCTCTTTGCCCAACACCCGGAGGCGGGGGAGGAACTGTGGCTGGCCACCACCAAGGCCCCGCAGGACTATACGCAGGCCCGCTTCACGCCGGACAGTTGGCTCTTCTTCGGCAAGGAGACGGCGGGGCTGCCGGAGTGGTTCCGCACGGCCCACCGGGAGCGCTGCATCCGTCTGCCCATGCGGCGGGAGGCCCGCAGCCTGAATCTCAGCAACTCCGTGGCCATCCTCACCTACGAGGCCCTGCGCCAAAACGGCTTCCCCGGCCTTACCGGCACGGGGGAGATGGCGGAATAAGTACTATTTTTCATAAAGGAGTCTACCGATATGAACTACAATAAAAAGACCATCATGGATGTAGACGTGGCGGGGAAGAAGATCCTGCTGCGCTGTGACTTCAACGTCCCGCAGGATAAGGCCACCGGTGCCATCACCAGCGACAAGCGTATCGTGGCGGCCCTGCCCACCATCCGGTATCTGCTGGAGCGTGGGGCGGCGGTCATCGCCTGCTCCCATTTAGGCAAGCCCAAGGGCCAGTGGAAGGAGAGCCTGACGCTGGCTCCCGTGGCGGAGCGGCTGAGCCGGTTGCTGGGTCAGGAGGTCATCTTCGCCAAGGACATCGTGGGTGAGGACGCCAAGAGCAAGGCGGCGGCCCTGCAGGGCGGCCAGATCATGCTGCTGGAGAATCTGCGCTTCGATCCCCGTGAGGAGAAGAACGACCCCTCCTTCGCCAAGGAGCTGGCCTCCATGGCGGAGCTGTACGTCTCCGACGCTTTCGGCACCGTACACCGGGCCCACGCCTCCACCGCCGGTGTGGCGGCCTTCCTGCCCGCCGTCTCCGGCCTGCTGGTGGCCCGTGAGCTGGAGGTCATGGGCGGTGCATTGGATAACCCCAAGCGCCCCTTCGTGGCGGTGCTGGGCGGCGCCAAAGTCTCCGACAAGATCAACGTCATCAACAATCTGCTGGATAAGGCTGACACCGTCATCATCGGCGGCGGCATGGCCTATACCTTCGCCAAGGCGCAGGGCGGCTCCATCGGCAAGAGCCTGTGCGAGGACGATAAGCTGGACTACGCCCGCCAGATGATCGCCAAGGCGCAGGAGAAGGGCGTGAAGCTGCTGCTGCCCACGGACACCGTGGCCGCCACGGAGTTCGCCGCCGATGCCGAGAGCCGTGTGGTCCCCACCGACGCCATCCCCGACGACATGGAGGGTCTGGACATCGGCCCGGAGACGGTGCAGCTGTTCTGCAACGCCGTCTGTGGCGCCGGCACCGTGGTGTGGAACGGCCCCATGGGCGTGTTCGAGTTCGAGAAGTTCGCCGCCGGCACCCGTGCCATGGCGCAGGCGCTGGCCGACAGCGGCGCCGTGACCATCGTGGGCGGCGGCGACAGTGCGGCGGCCGTGGAGCAGATGGGCTTTGCCGACAGGATCACCCACATCTCCACCGGCGGCGGCGCCTCTCTGGAATTTCTGGAGGGCAAGGAACTGCCGGGCGTGGCGTGCCTGCTGGATAAGTAAACACAGAGCGTTGTGTGTTCTATGATATATAGGGAAAGATATGTAAGGAAAGAGGAGCAAGAGAAATTATGAATCGCAGATACCGCAAGACCATTATCGCCGGCAACTGGAAGATGAATAAGACTGCCAGCGAGACTAAGAAATTTGCCGAGGAGCTGAAGGCCATCCTGCCCAAGGCCAAGTGGTGCGACGTGGTGGTGTGCGTCCCCGCCGTGAATATCCCCGCCGCCATGAAGGCCTTCAAGGACGTTCGGGTGTCCGTGGGCGCTCAGAACGTATTTTATGAGAAGTCCGGCGCCTACACCGGCGAGGTGTCCGCCGATATGCTGAAGGATCTGGGCGTCAAGTACGTCATCATCGGCCACTCCGAACGGCGGCAGTACTTCGGCGAGACTGACTTCACCGTCAATAAGAAGGTGCTGGCGGCGCTGGAGGCGGGCCTGCATCCCATCATCTGCGTGGGCGAGAGCCTGGAGCAGCGGGAGCTGGGCATCACCATGGAGCTCATCGCTCTGCAGGTGAAGTCCGCTCTGGCCGGCGTACCGGCGGAAAAGGTCCGCAAGTGCGTCATCGCCTATGAGCCCATCTGGGCTATCGGCACCGGCAAGACCGCTACCGCCGAGCAGGCGGCGGAGGTCTGCACTTTCATCCGCACCACCGTGCGCCACCTGTACGGCGCCCGCATCGCCCGCTCCGTCACCGTGCAGTACGGCGGCTCCATGAAACCCGCCAATGCAGCGGAGCTGCTGAGCCAGCCGGATATCGACGGCGGCCTCATCGGCGGGGCTTCCCTGAAAGCGGCGGACTTTGTGGAGATCGTCAACGCCGCCAATCAGGAATAAGCCTGCGGGAGGAACTGCTATGGGTAAAACGCCTACTACTCTCATCATCATGGACGGCTTCGGCCTGACCCGGCCCGGCCCCGGCAACGCCGTCAGTCTGGCCAATACCCCGGTGCTGGACCGCCTGTGGGCGGATTATGCTCACACCACCCTGTCCGCCAGCGGACTGGACGTGGGCCTGCCGGAGGGGCAGATGGGCAACAGTGAGGTAGGCCACACCAACATCGGCGGCGGCCGGGTAGTGTTTCAGGATCTGCCCCGCATCAGCCGTGCCATCGAGGACGGCACGTTCTTTGCCAACGAAGCCTATAACAAGGCGGTGGATGACTGCCTGCAAAAGGGGACCCGGCTGCACCTGTGCGGCCTGTTGTCCGACGGCGGCGTCCACTCCCATATTCAGCATCTGTACGCCCTGCTGGAGCTGGCCCGCCGCAAGGGGCTGGACCGGGTGTATATCCACGCCTTTCTGGACGGACGAGACGTGTCCCCCACCAGCGGCAAGGGCTTTGTGGCGGACTGCGCCGAGACCTGCCGCCGTCTGGGGGTAGGCAAGATCTCCACCGTCATGGGCCGCTACTACGCCATGGACCGGGACAACCGCTGGGAGCGGGTGCAGCTGGCCTATGACGCCATGGTCTACGGCGAGGGCAACCAGAACCCCGACCCGGTGGACGCCGTGGCCCAGTCCTATGTGGCGGGCGTCACCGACGAGTTCATGGAGCCGGTAGTCTGCGACAGCGACGGCACCGTCTCCGATAACGACAGCGTCATTTTCTTCAACTTCCGTCCCGACCGGGCCAGAGAGATCACACGAGCCATCGTGGACCCGGACTTCACCGGCTTTCAGCGGGAGTTTTTCCCCACCACCTACGTCTGCAATACGGAGTACGACGCCTCCATGCCCAACGTGCTGGTGGCGTGGCCCCGTGTGGCGGTGAAGAACGGGCTGGGCGAGTACCTCAGCTCACTGAGCCTGACCCAGCTGCGGATCGCTGAGACGGAGAAGTATGCCCACGTCACCTTCTTCTTCAACGGCGGTGTCGAGAAGCAGTATCCCGGCGAGGACCGGGTGCTGGTGCCGTCCCCCAAGGTGGCCACCTATGACCTCCAGCCGGAGATGAGCGCCTATGAGGTGTGCGACAAGTGCGTCGAGCGCATCAGCTCCGGGGCCTACGACGTGGTGATCCTGAACTTCGCCAACTGCGACATGGTGGGCCATACCGGGGTACTGGAGGCCGCCGTGAAGGCGGTGGAGACGGTGGATACCTGTGTGGGCCGTGTGGTGGAGGCCACCCTGAAAATGGGAGGCATCGCCATGATCACCGCCGACCACGGTAACGCCGAGGTGATGCGCCAGCCCGACGGCAGTCCCATGACCGCCCATACCACCAACCCCGTACCCTTTATCCTCTGCGGCGCTGGCACGGAGCTGCGGACCGGCCGTCTGGCGGATATCGCCCCCACCATTCTGGATGTGATGGGTCTGGCCTGCCCGCCGGAGATGGACGGTAAGAGCCTCATCGTCCGGTGAGAAAAATGCCCTTCCGCCGAAAAAATGATTAAAAAAGTCTCTGCCTGTGCATACTGAGGGCAGAGACTTTTTTTGTGTCCCATTTCGGCGTGCCGCACACCGTCAACCATGCGGCTTCCGGCGCTCTGCGCCGGAACGGAAAGGCAGCTATGAGCAGAATCGACCGTTCCAAGTCCCGCTCCGCCGGCGGCAAGGGCTTCTACATAGCCCTTGCTCTCTGCCTTGCGGCAGTGGGAGCCATCGGCTATTTCACCCTGATCCGCCCCGCCAACGTCACCATCGACGACCCCACCCCGCCCACCCGGCAAACCGAGCGCAATGACGCCCAGTGGACGGCCCCGGTGCTCCAGCCGGAGCCCATAGAGGTCCCGGCCGTGGAGGAGGAGCCCGCCCCGGAGCCGGGGGACCTGCTGCCGCAGGTAGTGTCTCCGCTGGACGGCACCACCGTTACGGTGTTCAGCACCACGGAACTGATGTATGACGAAACCATGGCGGACTGGCGCACCCACAACGGGCTGGATATCCAAGCCGCCGAGGGTGACGCCGTCAAAACCGCCGCCAGCGGCATGGTGGTGTCGATCAAGAACGACGAGCTCATGGGAACCACCGTGGTCATCGAGCACGCCGGCGGCTACACCACCCAGTATAGCTGCCTGCAGGCCGAACCCCCGGTAACGGAGGGCCAGCAGGTGGCGGCGGGGGATATCATCGGTCTGGTGGGCAGCACCGCTGCCGCTGAGAGCAGCATGGGCCCCCATCTGCACTTCTCCGTGGCCAAGGACGGCGTCATCATTGACCCGTCGGAGTATATCGGCTAAGCCGTGCAGCGCTCCGGGTATCGTCCCCCCACCAACCACGCCCCCATAAAAGGCCCCGCTGCGGCATCG
>OLVZ01001629.1_pt1 | contig 18689 bp, 17 predicted proteins | sample 1673341 | NCBI WGS metagenome assembly OLVZ01 (sample SAMEA3178944, study PRJEB25190) | human gut metagenome | biome: human gut; feature: human-associated habitat; material: faeces | place: Austria | collected 2013 | reverse complement strand
GTGGCAAGGCCCATGAGTCCAAATTTCTCCGACATTCCGTACTGGGTCACCATGGCCCTGGCGATCCTGGTGGCCTGCTCGATATCATTGGCAGCTCCCGTGGTCACCGTATCGAACACGATCTCCTCCGCTGCCCGGCCGGCCAGGGATACCACCAGCATGGCCTCCAGCTCTTTTTTCGTATTTAAGAATTTCTCTTCCTCCGGCACCTGCATCACATATCCCAGAGCGCCCATGGTCCTGGGCACGATGGTGATCTTCTGTACCGGCTCCGCATCCTTCTGGAGAGCCGTCACCAGAGCGTGGCCCACCTCATGGTAGGATACGATCCGTCTTTCTTCCTTACTTAAGATCCGGTCCTTCTTTTCCTTACCCACAAGCACCAGCTCCACAGCCTCAAAAAGATCCTTCTGGCATACGGCCTGGCGTCCGTGCTTAACGGCGTTGATGGCCGCCTCGTTCATCATATTGGCCAGGTCCGCGCCCACGGCTCCGGAGGTGGCCAGGGCGATCTCTTCAAAGTCCACCGTCTCATCCAGCCGCACGTCCTTGGAATGGACCTTCAGGATATTCACACGGCCCTTCAGATCCGGCTTATCCACAATGACCCGGCGGTCAAAACGGCCCGGTCTTAAGAGCGCCGGATCCAGGATCTCCGGCCGGTTGGTGGCCGCCATCACCAGAAGGCCCTTGGAGGAATCAAAGCCGTCCATTTCAGAAAGGAGCTGGTTTAAGGTCTGCTCTCTCTCGTCGTTTCCGCCCATGCCGCTGCCGTCACGCTTTTTGCCGATGGTATCGATCTCGTCGATAAAGACGATACAGGGAGCCTTTTCCTTTGCCTGCTTAAACAGGTCACGCACCTTTGCGGCACCACGGCCCACGAACATCTCAACAAACTCAGAACCGGAAATGCTGAAGAACGGTACACCCGCCTCACCGGCGACCGCCTTGGCGAGCAGGGTCTTACCGGTGCCCGGAGGGCCCACAAGCAGGGCACCGCGCGGCAGCTTGGCACCAATTGCCTCGTAACGCTGCGGCTTCTCAAGAAAGTCAACGACCTCCTTGAGAGATTCCTTGGCCTCTTCCTGACCGGCAACATCCTTAAACGTCACACCGACATCCTTGGAAGCGACGATACGAGCGCCCGACTTACCAAGTCCGCCACCCCCGAAGCCGCCGAAGCCGCCACTCGAGAAATCCATCGAAGGGTTGTCATCGCCCATGGCCTTCTTCATGCGACGATTGAGCCAACGTCCAAACAGGAAGAATACAAGAACAGGCAAAACGATCGTTACAAACAGGTAGGTCCACATGCCCGAATCGCGATCGGGAACCGTCACCTTGAGGGTGGCGCCTGCCTCTTGAATGCGATTGGTAAGATCGGCATCGGTAGGCATGGTCGTTGTGCGATATACCTTACCCTCTTCACCCTTGAGCGTGTAGACCGCCTGAGCGTCATCGGTCGTGTACTTAATGTCCTCCACACGCTTGTTCTCAAGATCGTCAAGGAGCTGCGTGTAGTTCACATCCTGCGTTTGCACCCCACCGTTTTGCAGGTTGGGGAACAAAAACGTGTTGAGTACCATATACACCACAAAGGCAATCAGCACGTAGAGCAGCATATTCCGCTTGCGTTTGTTATCGTCCAGTTGCATGGATCTTCTCCATCCGTAGTAATACGTAATGGTTTGAGGATACCCAGCAATGCAGACAATAAACGGATAGGTTGTCGGTTAACGGCCGACAACATCACCGCCTCATCTTAAATAAGAAGCTCCAGCTTTTCGCGACGCTCCTCGGCGTGCGTGAGCCAATGGCCGAAGTGATGGTAAAACACAAACAGCGTAGCCGTGAGTATCCACGTCACGGGATAAACGAGCAGCATCGTTTCGAGGGTGTGATGCATCGGCACAACGAGCAGAAGCCAAACCACGCGGAACACGCAGGTTCCCACGATGGTGAGCAGCATGGGGCGGAAGCTCTCTCCCGACCCGCGAATGACGCCCGATGTGTTGTCGACCACGGAGTAAAACAGGTAGAACGGCGCGATGAAGTGGATCATCTTGCTGGTGTACCCCACAACGACATCGTCGTCGATAAAGAACCGTGCAAGCGGATTCACAAACGTGACCAGGAAAAGAGCCAGACATCCGACGAGCGTGACGGTGATAACCAGGGACGTGTGGTAACCCTTGCGCATACGCTCGTAGTTGTGCGCACCAAAATTCTGAGCAGAGAACGTGGTGATTGCGACGCCGAGCGCCTCAGTCACCATCCACACGATGGCATCCAAACGGCCGGAAAGACCCCAGCCCGTCACCGCGTCGGCGCCGAAGCTGTTCACCGTGGACTGCGCGATGATGTTAGAGAAGGAATACACGCTGGACTGGATACCGAGCGGAAGGCCGCACGAAATCATGCTTTTGCACAGTGTGGGGTCGATGCCGAGCTTATGGATATCGAGCCGCCATGCGCCCTTCGCACGCATCATGCGCACCATCACCATCGTGGCATTGATTGCGATAGTCAAAGCCGTTGCGATGCCGCAACCCAGCGCCTCCATCTTAAAATGCGCCACGAAAATGAGGTCGAATATCACGTTGAACACGCATCCGGAAGCAATGATAAGCGCAGGTGCACGCGTATCTCCCACAGAACGCAGAAGCGCCGTTCCCATGTTGAGAACGAGCGCGAAAATCATGGCGCCGAAATAACAGCGTGAATACGCAATAGACTCCCACATGAGCTCTTCAGGGGTACCCATGAATGCGAGGATGGATGGCATGAAGACCACACCGAGAACCGATAGGACGGCACCGAGCACCAAGGCAATCGTCATCGCGGTATGAACCGAGCGGGAAAGATGCTCGTCATCTTTCTGACCGAAGAACTGGCCCGAGATAACCGCACAACCGGCACCAAGTCCAACGGAAAAGCCGACGGCGAGTTCGGTCAATGACATCGTTGCCTGAATACCGCCCAGGGCGTTTTTTCCTCCGAATTGACCCAGGATAAAGGTATTGATGAGGGAATATGCCTGTTGGAAAAATGAGCTGAAGAAAATGGGGACGCACAGGATGAGCAACTGCTGCCAGATGACTCCCTCAGTAACATCGATTGACCCGTTTTTCGCGCGCTTCGCCATAGACCTTCCCCGTTATCACGCTCGCCCAAGCTCGTTCAAATCCCTATAGCACGGTACGCTTTTGTTCGAACACCCGCAACACTGATTGCACGGTTCACATCTTCTTGCGATTTAGGAAACCCGCAGGAAATACGCTATGAATTTTATAATAAACATGCAGGGGTTTAGGCGAACATCCCCGGTCGATAGTGATACCCATTATCAAGGTGGGGGCACAATTGCCAAAACGCAACAGCACTCGCGGCGGCAACATTAAGCGAATCGACGCCATGCGCCATCGGGATACGGATGGTCTTGTCGCAGCCCGAAATCGTCGTTGCCTTAAGGCCCGCGCCCTCGGTGCCCATGAAGATGGCAAGCCGATCAATCCGCTGTAAGGACGGGTCATCAAGGGAAACCGAATCATCGGTGAGCGCCATAGCGGCACATTCAAAACCGACCTCGTGCAAAACGGAGAGCCCGTCCTTCGGCCATGCACGTGCGTCGGAACCGATACGACACCACGGAACCTGAAACACCGTACCCATCGAAACGCGCACGGAGCGTCGATACAACGGGTCACAGCATGTGGGGCTTACGAGGATGCTATCCACGTTAAGCGCCGCAGCGGAACGAAAGATGGCACCAACGTTGGTATGGTCGACGATCCCCTCAAGCACACAGACACGAACAGGGCGCTCCCCCGCCCGCTCGACAAGTGCCTGTAAAAAAGCCGAAGCATCTGCCATACGCGGACGACGGAAGGTAGCCAGAGCACCGCGCGTGACGGAAAAGCCCGTGAGCGTCTCCATGAGCTCCATGCTTGCAACGAACACGGGAATATCAGCCTCAGGGCGCTCGCAAGCGACTTGCTCAAGCAGCGGCATGAGTTGGTCGAGCCAGCGCTCCCCCATCAGGAAGCTCACGGGCTCTAGACCGGCGCGAACAGCACGCTCAATCACCTTGGCGCTCTCAGCGATAAAGATACCCTTTTCAGGCTCGAGGACGCACCTGAGCTCGCGCTCGGTCAAACGCGTATACGCGTCAAGGCGCTCGTCCTCAAGAGACGAGATGCGAATGATATTTGGCTGAACGTTGCTCTCCACGCGCTTCATTCCTCAAATTCGACAATCGAAAAAGGGTCTACTTCGCCGGAATGATCTCCAGGTAGAAGCCGTCGGGGTCGGCGATGAAGTAAATGCCCATAGCGGGATTTTCCTTGACGATACAACCCATGCGCTCGTGCAGTTCGTGTGCAGCGTCCATGTCCTCAACGGCAAACGCCAGATGGATGTCACGACCGCCCTGGTTGTACGGCTCAACGCGGCCCTTGTTCCAAGTCAGCTCAAGCTCACATTCGCTTGCCTCGTTACCAAGGAAAACGAGCTTCCAGGATCCGTCTTCGGGACCCTTCTCGCGAACGGGGTGTAAATCAAGCGCCTCGGCATAAAACGCCAAGGAAGCATCAAGATCGAGTACGTGAATTTCGGTGTGAGCCATTTTGAACTGCATGAGATTTCCTTTCGGTTGCAATTTCAAATGCGACGATACGTTACGAACTCGTAGGTAACGCCCACATCTCCCTGTCCTTCTTCAATGATACTTGTATCTGAACGAGCGACGACCTTCCAATGTGAATCGGAATCCAAGTTGGGAAAGAACGTATCCACTTCAGACGTAACGTGATCATGCGTCACCTCGGCTTCCTCGCAGTACGGCAAAAACTGCTCGTACACCGCTCCGCCGCCGATAACCCAAGCGATTTTCTCGTCGGCGACGGCAGCCAAGGCCTGCTCAACGGAATGCACGACCTCCACGCCGTCAGGAGCGTAAGCCGCATCTCGCGAAAGCACGATGTTCCGACGGTTTTTCAGCGGCTTTCCACCCGGAAAGCTCTCGAGCGTTTTGCGACCCATGATGACAGGATGCCCTTTTGTGCAGGCAACAAAATGTCGCATATCAGCGCGATTGACGACCACCATGTCGCCATCGCGACCAATCCCCCAGTCGTCACACACCGCAACGATTGCCTTAAGTTCGCACGTCATGGGTTACACCGCAATCGGAATGCCCTTGATTTGCGGGCCGTGCTGGTAGTCCTCAACGATCAAATCGTCCGTCGTGAAATCGTAGAAGTTGGTCACCTCAGGATTGAGCGAGACCTTCGGCGCAGGATACTGGGGGCGCTCGATGAGCTCGCGCACGATGTCCACATGACGGTCGTAGATATGGGCGTCCACAATTACATGCAGCAGTTCACCAGCGATCATGCCACAGTGCTGGGCAACCATCATGAGAAGGATGGCGTACTGGCACACATTCCAGTTATTGGCGGCAAGAATGTCCTGTGAGCGCTGCATCAGCACCATATTGAGCGTAGGCTTATCGCAACCCGGATCCTGCGTCACGTTATACGTAACCGAATATGCGCATGGATACAGGTGCATCTCGGAAAGATCGGAGAACGTGTACATGTTCGTCATGATACGACGCGAATACGGCGTGTGCGTGAGGTCGTACAACACGCGGTCCATCTGATCAAAGTCACCCTCAGGGTAGTGCGACTTCTGCGCGATCTGATAGCCGTATGCCTTGCCGATGGAACCGGTCTCGTCCGCCCATTCATCCCAGATGTGGGAGTGCAAGTCGTTGATGTTGTTCGATTTCTTCTGGTAAATCCAAAGGATTTCGTCCATGGCACTCTTGAGCGCAGTGCGACGCAAGGTGGTCGCCGGGAACTCCTCACGCAGATCGTAACGAGCCGTCACGCCAAAGTTTTTGATGGTATAGGCAGGCGTGCCGTCCTCCCAATGCGGACGCACCTTCTGCCCTTCGGTCGTCGTACCATGATCCAAGATGTCCTGGCACATGGATACAAATAGCTTGTCTGCCTTGCTCATATGCCGCCCCTTTACTTGCGCTTGTACTGATCGTTCATACGCATGAGCTTGTCCATGTCGGTCATACCGCCACCAAGGCCGCCCATACCACCCATCTGGTTCATGAGCTTGTTCATGTCCATGCCACCCATACCGGGCATGCGCATCTTCTTTCCCTTTTTGCCCTTCTTGCCCTTTTTGCCGCCCTGCTGCTGGGTCATGGCGCGCATCTTGCCCATCATCTTGTTCATCTCGCCCCACTGCTTCATGAGGACGTTGACGTCGGCGGGCGTCAAACCGCAACCACGTGCGATACGAGCGCGACGCTGGCCGTTGATGATGGAGGGACGGTTGCGCTCCTCGGCGGTCATGGACTGGATGATCGCCTCATGGCGATCGAACACGGCCTCGTCGAGATTGCCACCCATCTGATTGAGGGCCTTCTGGCCACCCGGCAGCATGCCGAGGACGCCCTTCATGCCGCCCATCTTCTTGAGCGCACGCATCTGCTCGAGCATGTCGTTCATCGTAAAGCCGTCGCGGAGCATGCGTTCGGCAGCTTCCATCTGCTCGGCCGTGGCGATTTCCTGGGCCTTCTCGATGATGCCCACGACGTCACCCATGCCCAAGATGCGCTTGGCCATACGCTCGGGATTGAACACCTCGAGCGAATCGGGTTTCTCGCCCATCGAGACGAACTTGATCGGCTTGCCCGTCACCTCGCGAACGGACAGAGCGCCGCCACCACGGGCGTCACCGTCGAGCTTGGAGATGATCACGCCATCGAAGTCGGTACGCTCGGCGAAGGTGGACACCACGTTGACGATGTCCTGACCGGTCATGGCGTCGACCACCATGAGGACCTGGTCGGGCTTGACCGCGCGCTTGATGTCCACGGCCTCCTGCATCATCTGCTCGTCGATCTGCAGACGACCAGCGGTGTCGACGATGACCACGTCGCGCATCTTGTCCACAGCCTCGCGGATAGAAGCAGAGGCGATCTCAACCGGGTTCTTGCCATCGCCGCGGAAGACCGGCACGCCGATCTCGCCGCCAAGCGTAGCAAGCTGATCGGCAGCGGCGGGACGATACACGTCGCACGCGGCGAGCAAGGGACTGCGACCCTGCTTTTTAAGCATGTAGGCGAGTTTCGCGGCAGCGGTCGTCTTACCGGAGCCCTGCAAACCGACAAGCATAATCACGTTGGGGATGCGGCTCGAGAACACCAGCTTGCTCTCCGTACCGCCCAGCAGCTCGGTCAGTTCATCAAGAACGATCTTTACGACGTTTTGCGCAGGGGTGAGCGAGTCCATGACGTCAGCGGTGAGGCAACGCTCTTTGGTACGCGTCACAAAGTCCTTCACCACACGGTAGTTGACGTCAGCCTCGAGCAACGCCATGCGGATTTCGCGCATGGCAACGTTGATATCGGCCTCAGTGAGCTTGCCCTTGCCACGCAGGCGGTCAAATGTGTCGGTCAAACGATCGGAAAGCGATCCGAATGCTGCCATATGCTCTCTCCTCAAACAAAGACTAGAAGGTCGTTTTCATTCGCTCTTATTCAATGCCAACCAGTGCGCGGCAGAAATCGTGAGCATTAAAGCGCTGCAGGTCATCCACCTGCTCGCCCACGCCGATACGATAAATCGGCAACTTGAGCTGGTTGGCAACAGCCAAGGCGATACCGCCCTTTGCCGTGCCATCGAGCTTGGTCATGATAATGCCATCGAGCCCCAAGGCGTCATTGAACTCCTTGGCTTGATTGAGGCCGTTTTGGCCGGTAGCGGCATCGATAACGAGCACCGCGTGCACAGGCATGGGGCCTGCGGTGCAGGCATCCGCGCGCTTACGCGTAACCTTGACCACCTTGGCAAGCTCGCGCATGAGCTCCGGGCTCGAATGCAAACGACCCGCGGTGTCGATGAGCACTAGGTCGCTGTTGCACTTATCCGCCTCGTCAAGCACGTCGTAGCAAACGCTTGCGGGGTCGGAACCGCGGCCGCGCTTGATAACGGGCACGCCTGCACGCTCGCCCCATACGTCCAGCTGCTCAATGGCGGCGGCGCGGAAGGTGTCGGCACTGCCGATCACCACGTTCTTGCCAGCGGTCGCCTCGGCGCTCGCGATCTTGCCCACCGTGGTGGTCTTACCCGCTCCGTTGATGCCTACAAACAGCACGCAGCTCGGCGTATCGTCAAAGATGTCCGACTCGGGTGCGACGAAAAACTCCTCCAGACGCTCGGCAAGCGCGGCACGTAGCTGGTCGGCGGTTCGAAGATTCTTACGCGCGGCCATCTCACGCAGGTCGTCGGTAACGCGCATGGCGATTTCGCCACCCATGTCGCCCATGACGAGCGTGTCTTCGAGCTCCTCCCAGAAGTCCTCGTCGACCTCGCCACCAAAGTAGAAAATCTCGTTGAGCGCCTCACGGCTGCGCTCCAGACCGTGCTTCAGGGAATCAAACAGACCCATTAGGCATTCACGACCTTTCCGGTTTTTCGATCGAGTTTTTGACTGACCACGCGGCTCACGCCGTCTGCCTGCATGGAGACACCGTACAGCACGTCGGCGTCTTCCATGGTACGGCGCTGGTGGGAAATAACGAGCAGCTGCGTAGAATGACGCAGGTAATCGATGGCACCGATGAGCTTGGAGAGGTTCGAGTCGTCAAGCGCGGCCTCGACCTCGTCAAGCACGTAGAACGGCACGGTGCGCGTACGGTAGACGGCGAACAACAGGGCTAGTGCGGTCAGCGACTTCTCGCCGCCGCTCATAAGCGTCATCTTGGTGATGCGTTTGCCGCGCGGCTGCGCAATAACCTCGATACCCGTCTCGGCGGGATGCTCGGGGTCAGTCATCTCCAAATGAGCCTGACCGCCAGGGAAGAGCATGGAGAACACTTCACGGAAGTTCTCGTCAACCTTCTCAAACGTGGTCAGGAAGCTCGCACGCATCTTGCGATCGATTGCAGCGGTGATCTTGGTGAGCGCCTTACGAGCGGTCTCAAGATCTTCAAGCTGGGAGGCGATGTAATCGGCGCGCTTCTTGAGCGTCTCGTACTCCTCCATGGCAACCTGGTTCACGGGTCCCAAATTGTTGATTTGGCGCACCAGGTCGTTCAACTCACGCTGAGCCGCAGCGCGGTCCTCAGGCGCCGGAAGCCTCAAGGCCTCCTCGAGTACCGTCTTACCATCAGCCGTGATGGCCTTCACCGCAGCTTCAACCTGCACTTCCAGCTTGCCGCGAGCAACCTTGGATTCGTTGACCGCCACGTTGGCGAACTCAACCTCCTCCTTGGCACGCAACACCTCGGCGCGAGCGTTCTCGATCGTGCGTTTGAGCGAAGCGGAATCCGCTTCCTCAAGCGATGCCTGGTCGCGCAAGCGCGCCGCCCAATCCATGGCGCGCTCAGAAAGCGCTTGGTAGCGATCATGAAGCGGATCGACACGCAAGCGCAGTACCTCGAGCGAACGCGCTGCTTGCTCGGTACCATGAATGCGACGGTCGATGCTCTCAAGTCGCTTTTCAAGTTCGGGAACTCGTGCCGAAAGGCTGCGCACGCGCTCAGTCGCCTGGGCAAGACGCACCTTGGCATCAGCGAGCTTGGCGCCTGCCTCGGCATCATCACGACGTAGACGCTCAAGGTCGTCGTGCGCAACGTCGAGCTTATCGGCAAGGTCTTTAAGCTTCCCCTGGGCCTCATCGCGCGTTGCAGAGAGCTCATCAAGCTTTGGCTGAGCAGCGCGCACCGACTCCGCCGCCGCCTCACGACGGCGTGTCAGGTTGGTATGCTCGGAGAGCATGCCGGAAAGCGAGTGCTCCATGCGGCCAATCTCAGAAAGCAAAGAACTCTGCTCACCCTCAAGACGCGAGATAGCACCAGCCTTATCGGTCTCGATTGCACGCGCTTCTTCAATGGCAGCTTGCGCCTCAACGACGCGTTCAGCCGCATGTTCAAAAAGCGAAGACACTTCAGGCTCAAGACCTTCAAGCTCTCGAATGCGACGTTTACGCTCAAGTGCTCCGGAGGTTTCGCCGCCACCGTGCCCCACGCGCACCACGCCGCCATCGCGCACGCGTGCACCATCAGGGGTCACATACAACACGCCTGGCACAACAGGTGCGGATAAAGCAGCTGCAAGATCGTCAACAAGGTAGATATGTCCCAACAATGCCGCAACGGCAGGTCCATACCCTTCGCGAACATTGAGAAGCTCGACCAAACGCTTGCCCGCAGCGCCTGCGACGGGCGAAAGCACATCAATATCACGGGCGAGCAACAATGCTTCACCAGACGCATCCGTTGCCTCAAGCGCAAAATGGGCGGCATCGGCAAGCCCTGCCATATCGTTGCACACAAGGGCATCGATATCATGAGAGAGCAAACTCTCAACAAGCGCCTCAAGCTCGGCAGGAGCCTCAATCGCGTCACCTAAACGACCTGCAAAGCGGTCAGAACGCTCATGCGCCACGCGTGCGACAAGCGGAGAGGCATCAGCCATGCTTGCATCGAGTTTCTTCAAGCTGGCAAGTTCCGAGCGAACATCGGACAGCTTGCCGCGTGCAGTCTGTTCTTTCTCGCGAAGGTCATTTAAAGCAGCAAGTGCGACCTCGACAGCTGCCTTGGCTTCATCGCGCGCAGAACGAGCGGCTTCAAGCTCGCTTTCAAGCTCCTCAGTGCGAGCACGGCGGCTCTCCAAAGACGCCATAAGCGTCTGCGTCTCGTCATCGATCTGATCGAGGCGCTTGGCATACATGCTATCCTCGAGCTCGGCGTTCGAAAGCGTCTCCTTCACCTTGACCAGCTCGAGAGCGGCGGTATCGGCAGTACGCTGAACCTCGCGCTGCGTGCGCGTGAGAGTGGAAATAAGCTCATCCAACTCAACGCGGCGAGTATGCAACTCGTCAGCCGCAGGCTCAAAGTTTTCAACATCGCCACGTGCCACTTCCGCAGCAGCACGCTCCCCGTCAAGCTGACGGTTGATATCGGAGAGCTCCTCAACGGTTCGACGGCGCTGATGCTCCGAGCCGGACAGCGTTCCACGCATCTCAGAGAGACGCGAAACCATGTTGCGACCCTTTTCCTCAAGCAAGCGCATGTCGGAGCCGATGCGACCCACGACGTCCTGCATATGGCGGCGCTGCTCACCGAGGTCGCCCACGAACAGGCCCTTTTCCTCGAGCATCACCTGCAGCTTCTCGAGTTCGCGTTCCTTTTCGCTCAAGCGATAGCGGGCGAGCTCCAAGGCAGCGGAACTCTCTTTAGAGGAAGACTCAAGGTCCGCCCACTGCGTCTGCAGTTGGCGGAGCTCATCGACAGCGAGAATCTGCGTGAGCTCAGTCGCACGGCTCGACAGGTCGCGATATTTACGTGCACGGTCGACCTGACGCTCGAGGGGCTTAAGCTGACGCGAGATCTCTCGATTGATATCACGGGCACGCGTGAGATGCTCGTCCATGTTTTTCAGCTTGCGCAGCGCGCGCTCCTTGCGGCGCTTGTGTTTGGAGATGCCCGCAGCCTCCTCAATCAAAGAGCGACGCTCCTCAGGGCGGCTCTGCAAAATCGCGTCGAGTTTGCCCTGAGAAATAATGGAGTGCGTGTCTTTACCCAAGCCCGAATCATGCAGGATATCCTGGATATCCATCAGGCGGCATGGGCTGGAATTGATAAGGTATTCGCTTTCGCCAGAACGATACATGCGGCGCGTGATCGCAACCTCGTTGAAATCGACGGGCAGCATATGGTCCGAGTTATCCAGCACAAGCGTGACTTCCGCCACGCCAACAGGCTGGCGTGCAGAAGAACCGGAGAAGATGACATCTTCCATGGCCTGACCACGCAGTTGTTTGGCGCTCTGCTCGCCCAGAACCCATAGGATGGCATCGGAGATGTTCGATTTACCGGATCCGTTAGGGCCGACGATGACCGTAAGGCCGGGCTCGAATGACATGTGCGCGCGGTCTGCAAAAGATTTAAACCCTTTGAGGGTGAGAGATTTTAAGAACACGTGCCCTCGCTATCCGAGCTTCTTCTTGAGAATGACGCCATTGGTGGTATACCCCATACGTTCAAGCGCATCGAGCGCTGCGGCAGCCTCAGCTTCCTTCTTCGAAGATCCGGTCCCACGGCCACGGCGAATGCCATCGACGATGGCAACCGCGGTGAACGTGGGCTGATGTGCCGGACCCGACTCCCCCACCACTTTATACGAAGGAGGGTCAAGGCGGTCGGACTGCACACATTCCTGCAGGTAGCTCTTAGGATTCGAAGGATGTTCAGCACGCTCGGAGGCCAGATGGGGCTTGAGGGTGCGCAGGATGAAGTCCTCGGCAACATCCCAACCGCCATCGAGATACAGCGCACCAACCAACGCCTCGTACACGTTTTCAAGCGCAGAGTGCATGCCACGCGCACCGGTTCCCTGCTCAGAGGCACCCAGGATGATCACGTTGTTGATACCGAGCTCTTCTCCCACATCGGAAAGCGTGGAGCCGGCAACGAGGGACACCTTGAGACGCGTGAGCTTGCCTTCGTCGAAATCGCCATACGTGCGAAACAACGAAAGCGCGACCACGCTGCCCAAGATGGAATCACCCAAAAACTCCAAGCGTTCATAGGAGGCAGAAACAGGCTCACCCTCCACAGCGGAAGGGTGCGTTACGGCGCTCCTAAGAAGTTTTTTATCGGAAAAGGTGTATCCGCAGATCTCCTCTGCGGCGGCGAGTTTCTCGCTAATCGACAAAACCTTACCCCTCCAGCGTTTCCTCAATCGCGTCGATAGCCTCGGAAACCGAATTGATCTCCATGAGCTTATCGTCGTCGATCTCGATATCGAACTCGTCCTCCATGGCAGTTACCAGCTGAAGACGATCGAGCGAGTTAGCGTCAAGGTCGTCAAACGTGGTCTCATTGGTAAGTTCATCAGCTTCGATACCCAGCACGTCAGAGGCGATATCGCAGATCTTTGCGTAAATCTCGTCACGATTCATAGCCATGGGATGCTCCCTTCAGCAAGACGGAAAACACGACGCTCCCGCCATTCACAGACGCTAATCATTTTAGCGGCATATCTAGGTCCACTCAACAACACGACATCTCATGGATGGGGGTGTTTGCACAAGCGCTCCCATGGATTCAGCCACGCGCTCCACAAGGCCCTGTCGTGCTGCGTCGGCCACCGCGAGCGTACCGTTCTTCACGGCCTCCACGCTCGTAGCGCCGTGTCCAATAACCACGACCCCTCGCAAGCCCAGCAAAACGGCACCGCCCTTGGCATCGCCCGAAAGCTTAGCTTTGAGCCCATGCAAGGTGTCTTTAAACAAAAGGGCGGCGAGTTTAGTTTTGAGCGAGCTCATGAATCCGGCTTTGAGCTCTTGCATCATGAACTTGGCAGCACCTTCGATGGATTTCAGCGCGATGTTGCCCGAAAAGCCGTCGCACACCACCACATCGACATTTCCGCTCGTCACATCCGTGCCCTCGCAATTCCCCGCAAAACCGGGAACCTGCTCGCGCATGAGCGGATAACATGCCTGCGTAAAAGCGTTGCCCTTGTGTTCCTCGGTGCCGTTGGCCAGCAAGCCGACGCGCGGATGCTCGATACCGAGCACGCAGGTGGCATAGGCAGCACCCATCTGTGCAAAGCGGACGACGTCCTGCGGTTCAACATCGGGATTGGCACCCATATCGCACAAGACGGTCAGACCACCCTTGCGATTGGGCAAAGCGTTGGTGAGGCACGGACGCACCGGACTGCGCTTGCCGTCGGCCTCTACTTTATAAGGTGTCACATATGCAGTCCCCGCTGCGGTAACTGCTCCCGTCGAGCCGGCGGAGAAGAAGCCCGCAGCCTGACCCTTTTTAACCGCACGGCATCCCAGCACAATGGACGACTTGCGCTTTTTCATAACGGCGGCAATCGGGTCGTCTTCCATGGTGATGACATCGGGGGCGATCAAGGCCTCGGCACGCTCGTGCGCGTCGCAGAACGGCACCACGACGTCCTCAGGTCCGGCAACGAGCACCTCAAGCTCGGAATCCGCCTCCAACGCGGCAGCAATGCCTTGCAGAACCGTCTCGGGCGGTTCGTCGCCGCCAACTGCATCAACGCAAACACGCACCTTGCTCATGAGCAACCCCTCTATACAGAAATGGCCGACTCACCGAGCCGGCCATAACAACTCAACGTAACCGCCAGTCGAGTTACTCGACGACGATGACCTCGCGGTCCTTGTAGAAACCGCAATTGGGGCACACGTGGTGCGGGAGCTTCACAGCACCGCAACGAGGGCAGGTGGACTGAGCAGCAGCGTTGATCTTCATGTTCGTCGAACGACGAGAGTGCGTCTTAGCGCGACCCTTTTTTTGCTTAGGTACTGGCATGATGACCTTCCTTATGAACTCTGTACTGGCGGCGATTACGCGCAAGCAACGATATTAACAGAAAACACCTGCATACACAAAACATTTGCAAGAAAAATCATATGAAACAGAAGCTTTGGACCTGCGCATTATGCCCAAAGCAAGCTACTCGTCAAATTTAAGGTTCTTAAGCGCAGCGAAGGGATTCTCATCAGACTCGACCCAGGCATCTTCCGCCTTGGCTGAGCAGCCACAATCCCCCTCATTGAGGTTGGCACCGCACGTGGGGCACAGGCCAAGACAATCAGGCTGGCAGAGCACCACAAACGGCGTATCCATAATCACGGCATCGGAAATGGCATCGCCCAAATCGATAACGCGATCTTCGCCCACGAGCTCAAATCCATCCTCGTATGCCTCGGAATCCTCGGGCTCTTCGAACAGGAAGTACTCTTCGATCTCACCGGAAACCTCAAACGAAGCGGGCTCGAGACAACGGTCGCACTCCCCTTCCACCGTGGCGCGCACAATGCCCGTCACCAAAATACCATCGCCGGCGTTGGTGAGAACGACATCGTACTTGGGGTTCGCAGGCAGCGAAAACGTCTTCTCGCCCACCGTATACTCAGATGCTTCGATAGCGCCGGTAAGCTGGATGGAGTCACCGGGATCCTCGAGGCGCTCGGACAAGTCGACGGGGATGGAGCCAAAACAGCTCATGACTTACCAGCCCTGATTCATGTTCTGAGAAGCAGTGTCGGTCAATTGCTGACGGCAACGCGCAACGGTGCTCGTCAAAGACTTGAGGTTCTCCTCAAGATGCGTGAAGACCTGCTCGGCGTAATCCTCAGCGGCATAACGGGTCTCGCGCTCATACTGATTGGCGCGATCGGTGATCTCGTCGGCCTGAGACTGTGCAAGACGGACGATCTCCTGCTCAGAGGCAATGGTAAGCGCTTGCTGCTGTGCGTCGGCGATAATCGAATCGGCCTGAGCGGCGGCGCTGGCCAGAAGTTCGTCACGCTCCTTGAGAATACGACGGGACTTCATCCACTCCTCGGGATAGCTCATGCGAATCTCATCGAGGATATTGAGGAAGACGTCGCTCTCGATAACCTTGAGCTGACCGCCCTTGCCCCACGGCGATTTGGACTCCGCGATGATGCCCTCGAGCTCATCGACGAGGCTTTCGATGCGCTCGCCAGGAAGGTTCTCACCCGGCATGAGGACTCCTTTCACATTAGGTACATTCTAGTGGCTAATAGTACCACAACACTTTGTTACAACCGAAGCGCAGGTACCGGATGCAAAATGACGCTACTTGAAGCTCTTTGCGCAAAGGCGCCACGCGAAGTGCCAGACGTTGATTCGAAGCTTCCTCACGTTCCACAACGTCACACACTACATAAAACGTTCGTGTAAAGCCTCTGTCACACATGCGGGAACGAAATCGCTCACATCCCCACCCATCGAAGCGAGCTGGCGCACCACCGAGCTCGACAGATACCCATACTCGGGGGCGCTCATGACGAACATGGATTCCAAACGCGGGTTGAGTCGATAGTTGAGGTCTGCCTGCTGCAGCTCGTATTCAAAGTCGGTCATCGCGCGCAATCCCTTGACCACGCCCTGAGCGTCGACCTCACGGGCAAAATCAACGAGAAGGCCCGTGAAGGGAAGCACGTCCACACCGTCAAGGCCATCGAGCGCTTCGCGTGCCAACGCAACGCGCTCTTCCAGCGAAAACGTGGTTCCGACACCGTTTTTCCCCAAGCTTTCGGCCACAGCCACGGTCACATGCGGACAGATGCGCCGCGCACGCCGCACGACATCCATGTGGCCATAGGTAATGGGATCGAAAGTACCCGGAACCAACACATGTTGAATAGCATCGGACATGCTATTTCCTCCTCAACACATCGATAGACGTCTGACCGTATCGTTTTTCCTTGACATGCTCAAAACCTGCCACCTCAAGCGCGGGCGTAGTCGAGGTGCGCTCGAAAATCACAACGGCACGTGGAGAAAGCAGGTCATGCTCAAGGAGAGACGCAAGCAGCTGCTCAGCGAGGGCAGTACCAAGGGCGTAGGGTGGGTCGATGAGAACCACGTCAAAGGGAGCCCCAGGCAAACGACCGCGTTTGGCACTCAAGAGCACATCGCCGCGCACGACGTGAAAACGCGCGGGCGAACAGGTCACCTTTTCGAGGTTGTGTTTGACGAGCGCAGCTGCCGAGCGATCGATATCGAAAAACGTGGCATGCGCCGCCTCGCGTGAAAGCAACTCGATGCCCATGGCCCCCGAACCTGCAAAGGCGTCGAGTACACGCGTGCCCTCAATGCCGCTATCGATGGCAGAATCGAGCACGGAAGCGATGGCTTCACGCACTCGATCGGTCGTGGGGCGACTCACATCGCGGCCCTTTGGCGGGTCGATGGGACGCCCGCGCCACTGCCCTCCAACGATTCTCATCCTCCACTTACCTCCTTGAATACATCGCCATAACGCGCAATGACCTCATGACGCAACGGCAATACGGCAGTTGCGTTGAGGCTAGGCGCATAGCGCAAAAGCTCCACGGCATCATGGTGCGCCGCTTCGATAAGATCCGTATCGTCATCAAGGTCGACGAACTGCAAGGACACGCCTCCATGTTGGCGCAATCCCAAAATCTCGCCCTCATGGCGCAGGCGCAAGTCCATCTCGGCGAGCTCAAAGCCGTCCGTCGAATGCTCAAGGGCTTCCAAGCGCTCAATTGAAGGGGAACGCTTACCGCGCTTGGCGCGCAACTCGGTAATGACATAGCAGGTGCCCGAGAGCTTTCCGCGTCCCACACGACCGCGAAGCTGGTGCAGGGTCGCCAAGCCAAAACGCTCGCCGTTTTCGATGATCATCAGCGTGGCATTGGGAACATCGACACCGACCTCAACCACCGTCGTGGAAACGAGCACGTCGATATCGCCCGCTCGAAACGCATCGATAACCTCGTCTTTTTCACGAGCGTTCATCCGGCCGTGCAGCGCCTCGATGCGAGCCTCGGGAAGCAAAGCTCGCATGCGATCGACTTCGGTCGCAACATCATGCAGCGTCATCGCCTGCTTGGCACGGCCCTCTTCATCGATATCCAACCCGGGGACATCCTCAAGCTCGTCAGTACCCTCTTGCGGTGCCACAAGCGGACAGATGACGTAACCCTGCCTGCCATTCCCTATCGCCTCACGCAGGGCATCGTATGCGATATCGCGGTTCGCGCTCTCCAAAACTTCGGTCGCAACGCCGGCGCCGGGAACAGGGCGATGCCGGATGATGCTCGTGTCCAAGTCTCCATATACGGAAAGCGCCAAAGTGCGCGGAATGGGGGTTGCAGTCATCACAAGCAAATCAGCGCCGGGGCCCTTCGAGCGCAGGGCATTTCGCTGCCCCACGCCAAACCGATGCTGCTCGTCAATCACCACGAGGGACAAGCGCTTGAAGCGCACATCATCATCGAGCACCGCGTGCGTACCGAAGAGAACTGTGAGCTCTCCATTTTCCAAACGGCGGAATATCTCGGCACGCTCCGAAGTGGGCGTGGCGCCCGTGAGCAATGCCCAGCTAACCCTAGCGCTCGCAAGTAGAGGTCCGGTCTTCACCGCATATTGTTGCGCCAGTACGCTTGTGGGCGCCATCACACACGTCTGCGTGCCTGAGTCTGCAACGGCGGCAAGTGCAACGCAAGCAACTGCGGTCTTACCCGTACCGACGTCACCGAGCAACAAGCGGTTCATAACGCGGTCGGGGTTTGACATGTCCGCCAAAATCTCATCGGCAGCCTGCTGTTGCTCGTCGGACAGCGAAAAGGGCAGCGCACCATAGAGAGCTTCAACATGTGCACCCGGCGTGTGCGCAAGCGGCGCTACGTTCAGCAAATTCGAATCGTTGCGCAGGCGGAGCGCAAGCTGAAGATACATGAGCTCATCATAGGCAAGACGCCGGCGGGCAAAGGGAACCTCGGCCATGGTACGCGGGAAGTGAATGGTTCGCAGCGCGCGAGACAGGCTCATGAGGCCGTTACGTGCGCGCAGCGGTGCCGGCATGGGATCAGGAAAACTCCCAACCGTCCAGCGCCACGGAAGCCAAACGCCGCATCCAAGCCTGGGACAAGCCTTCGGTCACACGATGAACAGGCAGTATCGTGCCCACGCCACTTGAAGCATCGAGTTTCTCATAATGGGGCGAAGCCATCTGTTTGAAGCCATAGGCGAACTCGACTTTACCGATCACGGCAAGGCGATCTCCCTGCGCCAATTCTCGCGCGATCCACGGTTGCTTGAAAAAAGCGAC
>OLVZ01001605.1_pt1 | contig 18901 bp, 9 predicted proteins | sample 1673341 | NCBI WGS metagenome assembly OLVZ01 (sample SAMEA3178944, study PRJEB25190) | human gut metagenome | biome: human gut; feature: human-associated habitat; material: faeces | place: Austria | collected 2013 | reverse complement strand
ACAACCTATAACAGGATTTTTTTAATACACAGTCAACCAAAATCAGGACGAGACATATTTGATTTTGTGATAGATGTGTGATAGATGAAAACGCCATCTATCACACATCTCACGCTTTAATTAACAAAGCACACAGGCAAAAGCGTGATAGAGTGATAGAGATTTATGAACATCATGAATTCTTCGTCATGGCAATTACATATTATTATACCATACCGGTCCCGGCCGGTTGCCCATTTCAAACTCCAATGTGTCACCATTCATAATCTGCTCATGGGTAATATAGCTCTTGTCATACGGTCGGCCATTCAACTTCACAGATTGAACATAGATATTTTCACGGCTTACAGCCGGAGCCAAGACCGCAAAAGTTTTGCCGTTTGCCAAATGCATCTTCACTTCTGGAAATATCGGAGTTCCGATCTCATACTTGCCACTGATCGGATCAACCGGATAGAAGCCCATCGAACTGAATACGAACCAAGCCGACATCTGTCCGCAATCTTCATTCCCACAAATACCGTCCGGAGCATTCTGATATAGGTTGTGCAGGACCTCCGCCACATACTTCTGCGTCTTCCAGGGCTGTCCTACTTTATTATATAAATAAATCACATGATGGCTCGGTTCGTTGCCATGTGCGTATTGCCCGATCATACCGGTACTGAAGATCGGCAGGTCTTCTGTCGATTTCGGAACATAGGTGAACATACTGTCCAGTTTCTCAGCGAAACGCTCCTTGCTTCCGACCAGGCCGACCAGACCGTCCAGATCCTGAGGTACAGACCAGAAATATTGCCAGCCATTACTTTCACATATATCTTCGGTATAGTCGTCGGGGCTGAAGTTTGCAGCGAAGTTTCCTTTCTCGTCACGCGGCTGCATGAAAGAAGTGGCCGGATTATAAACATTCCGGTAGTTCTGAGCACGTTTGTAGAATTCATCGGCGATCTCTTTCTTGCCCATCTTCTTTGCCATTGTTGCAATACAATAATCATCATAAGCATATTCCAATGTCTTGGATAACGACCAGTTCTCCCATTTCTTGGGATCGCCGTAGGCCGGGACATACCCTAACTTCTTGTAATCACCGATTCCCCGGTAATCATCACGGTTGGCCGTAGCAATACAAGCCTCAAGTGCTTTTTCCGGATCGAAATTGCCGATACCTTTCAGATACGCATCCACAATTACGGGAACGGCATGATATCCGATCATCATATTGGTTTCCCAGCCATACAAATTCCACAATGGCAAAGCCCCGTTCTGTTCATAGAATTTCAAGAAACCTTTGATCATATCATTTGCACGTTCCGGTTCGGTATAGGTAAATAGCGGATGAGAAGCGCGATAAGTATCCCACAACGAGAAAGTGGAATAGTTCGTCCATCCGTCCGCTTTATGGATCTGCTGATCCGGGCCGTAATAGGAACCATCCACATCACTGTAAATTGTCGGAGCGATCATGGAATGGTACAAAGCAGTATAGAACTTCACCAGATCATCAGTATCCGAGCTTTTCACCTCTATTTTAGAAAGCTGCTTGTTCCATGTTTTGGCAGCCTGCACTTGATAATAATCGAAATCGTCTTTCGAAACCTCCGCACGCAGGTTCTTGCCTGCTCCTTCCATACTGACACCGGATATACCTGTCGTTACTAAAATTTCCTCATCTTTCTCCGTATTGAAATCGAAACGGGCAATATAGGCCGTACCGATCCTGCCACGATCTTTCGTTACGATAGAAGTTGTGTCCATATGGCAAGCCATGAAAGGTTTCGAGAAACGAGTCTCAAAATAAACATGCTGCAAAGGAGACCAGCCTTGCGAGAAACGATATCCCCGGATCGTCATCGAATCGACCACTTCTATATACGAATCCAACGTGAAGTCCCAGTTCATCGCCTTTTTGAGGTTCAAGAATACGGATGCCTCTGCTTTGGGGAACGTATAACGCTGAATACCGCAACGTTCAGTCGCGGTCAACTCGACATTAATATTGTAATCTTTCAGCAGCACACGGTAATAGCCAGCCGAAGCCATCTCGTCATTGTGCGAAAAAGTCGAATAGACGCCCAAAGGAGCAGGTGCCTCCTTATACGGACGAGTCACCGGCATGAAAGAGATATCGTACAAATCGCCCGCACCTGTCCCTGACAAATGGGTATGGCTGAAACCGGCGATAGTCGTGTCGGGATAAAAATAACCGGAAATACGGTCCCAACCGGGAAGCCCGTTGTCAGGACTCAACTGAACCATTCCGAAAGGGACTTGCGCTCCCGGATAGGTATTACCCGTAAAGTCTGTCCCGATAAAAGGATTTACATATTGTGTATAATCATCCGCCTCCTGTTGTTTTTCCGGCGTGCAGGCTGCCAGAGCCAGCAAGGAGACCGCCAATAAAGATATGTGCCTCATGTTTACTTTATGTTTTAGTCTTGACAAAGATAAAAAAAGAGACGTACAATAAAAACTGTACGTCTCTTCTATAACTATTTTACGATGTCCGTAGTTTTAGGCTGGTGCGATTTCCGTACTATCTTCATCCTCGTCATCTGCATCTCCATTCGTGTCATTCTTCACAAAGAACGCACTCAATTCGAACAATCCATACAGCGGGAAGAATACGATACCCAATGTGAACGGGTCACTACTTGGGGTGATAAATGCAGCAGCAACCAACAACCCCACGATAGCATGCCGTCTGTATTTGTGGAAGAACGAACGTTTCAACAAACCGATCTTCGACAACAGCCACGAAACCAACGGCATTTCAAAAACGATTCCCATCACAAAGATCAGCATCAGGAAATTATCCATATACGAATCCAAAGAGACCTGTTCCGTTATATTGGCACTCAACTGATAAGTTGCCAAAAAGCGCAGCGTCATCGGGAATACCATAAAATATCCGACAGCACATCCGATAAAGAACATGATTGTTCCCAAAAGAAATACCCATTTGACATTTTTCTTCTCATTCTCATACAAAGCCGGACTAATGAACTTCCAGATTTCCCACATCAGATAAGGGAAAGTAAGCACAAGTGCCAACCAGAACGAGGTGGTCATGTGAGTAAAGAACTGAGATGCCAATCTGATATTAAACACATCCACATGAAAATTATCATTACAGAAATCAGGCAGAACATCAAACCACGGACTGACATTGACCAACCACTGGTTCAAATCGCACAACCATCTGTAAAAGATAAAATCGGAATAACAGGGTGCCAATACTACGCGGTCAAATATACCATCGCTACCACGCATAAAGGCAAAACTGCCTATCGCAAAGATAAAGAGCGCTAAAAAAGAACGGAACAGAGTCCAACGAAGTGCCTCCAGGTGGTCCCAGAAGGACATTTCTTCTTGTTCTAATTCTGCCATCTTTTACTTTTTATCGGTATCGTCTATCTTAATGTCGTCTTCTAATCCTTTTACACCGTCTTTAAAGTTTTTCACACCTTTACCGATACCTTTCATCAGTTCAGGTATTTTTTTACCACCGAAAAGTAACAAAACAATAATGGCAATGATGATAATCTCGCCAGTTCCTAAATTTCCAAGAAATAATAATTGATCCATGATATTGTATAAATTAGTCGTTAATATTCCTGTTATCGATGGGGCAAAGATACAATTTGTAATGAATAGTACCCCAATTATTCTAAATTTATTACCTTTGCGCCATCTTAAAAAACTGAAATTAGAAAAAGATTAGAAAAAATGAAAGCGTATGTATTTCCCGGTCAGGGTGCCCAGTTTGTCGGAATGGGAAAAGACCTTTATGAAAACAATCCTCTTGCAAAAGAGATGTTTGAAAAGGCTAACGAAATCCTCGGTTTCCGCATCACGGATCTGATGTTCGCCGGAACAGACGAAGATCTGCGCCAGACAAAAGTGACACAGCCTGCCATTTTCTTACACTCAGTCATTCTTGCAAAAACATTAGGTGACCAGTTCAAACCGGATATGACAGCCGGACACTCTTTAGGAGAATTCTCCGCGCTTGTTGCAGCCGGAGCCTTGTCTTTCGAAGACGGACTTGTTCTGGTATCCAAACGTGCTATGGCGATGCAGAAAGCCTGCGAAGCCACACCCTCGACAATGGCTGCCGTTCTGGCATTGCCGGACGAAAAAGTAGAAGAGATCTGCGCAAGCATCGAAGGTGAAGTCGTCGTATGTGCAAATTACAACTGTCCGGGACAGCTTGTCATCTCCGGCTCCGTACCCGGTATCGATGCCGCATGTGAAAAGATGCTGGCTGCCGGTGCAAAACGCGCACTGAAGTTGAAAGTCGGCGGTGCATTCCACTCTCCTCTGATGGAACCGGCTCGTGCAGAACTGGCTGCCGCTATCGAAGCGACTCCGATCCACAAACCGTCTTGCCCTGTTTACCAAAACGTAAGCACGAAAGGAGAAACCTGCCCTGAAACAATCAAGACTAACCTGATTGCCCAGCTGACCGCCCCGGTCCGTTGGACACAGAGCGTTCAGAACATGATTGCCGACGGTGCCGATCATTTCATCGAACTAGGTCCGGGCGCTGTACTTCAAGGATTAGTGAAAAAGATCAATAAGGAAGTAACGACAGAAGGCATGCAATAAACAGTTTGCTTCATTCATATAAAAAGGTTGGTAGGAAAGTTCTTCATCGAACACCTACCAACCTTTTCTCATATCACTACTTCAGATTCCACCACAAGGCAGTCTCCACCACATCCGGTCCGCCCAACAGTTCGAGGGCTTTATTATAACCTTCCAGGTTGTTCGTCTGGATATTGGCCGGATAGCGATAACGCTTCGGATAAAACTCCAAACGGCATTCTTTTGAAGTGGCAACTGTCAAGGGAACCTGGTTCAACGGGTTATAGTCTTTTTCGACAGCCTGATTCTCGAAAAAAGGCAAACCGATACGGCGATGGTCGCTCCAAACTTCCTCGGGCAACCAGGGAACCTGAGCAATATATTTCTGTGTGAAGATCTTCGTCATCGCATCGTTATTATATGCACCGCCACAATAGATGGAATTTTTCGGATATGTATAAGTCATCGTCTTGTTCTCTTTTGTGTACGGATCAACATAGTTTACGATATAAGGCTTTGCCTCCGTTGTATGGTCGAAACTGACAGATGTCCCGATCCGATTATATTCGGTAGAAGACAGATAAGCACCGACTTCACTCAACAAGCCGTGGTACTCGAAGCTCGCAGTCACTCCGTTCTCGTAGTTCGATTTGGGAGAACCCGGAACATCCCAACCACGCACGCCGGCTTCAGCCAGCAAGAAATAACTTTCCCAAGGACCGAAATAGACACGTTTCTGAGTACTCATGCGGTATTGCTTCGACATGGACGGATAGTTATAGTTTTTTCCGGTCAATTCGGTAGCCAAACTACCTTTCACATCCCATTCACCGGCCACCCATGTTCCCCAAGTATATCTAGGATCGATTGTCAGCATCGGCTTCGTGTTATCATCCGGATCGAACAGGGAGACCGGTTTCACCTCGCTGGCCGCCCCGATATAATCGGAATAAACCACACCATCGTTCCATCCTACTACACTAAATAACTTCGGTGCACGTGGATCGACATATTGTGGAACGCCGTCGAAATAAAATCCGGCACACGGATCGTTCGTCGTCAACGGAAAATGCCTATCCAAATACAAGCCCATGTAAGTATGCGGGTTCTTCAGATGTGCTTTCAATGAATCAGGTAGTGGAAATTCGTTACTTCCCAAGCCGACCACGAGATTCTTGAATGTAACGGACATCGCCTGTGCATTCCAGGTACGGGACATAACGCTGGTCAGGTCGCTCCATCCGTCCTTTTCCTGTACACCGGCAAGTTCGGAAAGTGAAGAAATATATCCTTTGGAAGCGGCATCTTCAAACTCTCTTTCAGCCAGCTGCGGGTTTGCATTCACGATACGCATTGCCAGGCGCATACGCAGAGAATTGGCATATTTCTTCCACATATTCACATTTCCGGCATAGAAAGCGTCTTCAGCCGACATCGGAGACATATCAATTGACGGGTCGAGCGCGGCTTCCGCCTCCTTTAGTTCTTTGAGAATAAAAGTATAAATCGCTTCTACACTGTCGTACTCGCCCGGAACGCCCGAAAAAGCATCCAACGCCGGAATCGGCCCGAACCCGTCAGAGACCTCCGAGTTCAGGTAAGCCCGCCAGATACGCGCCATCTGGATCACATTTTTATAATACGGATAGAGATCAGATTCACCATCGGCCACTTTCTTCTCGCCCAGTTGAACGGCTTTAGTCGCCTGATTTAACCATTTCACGGCATAGTCGTTGCTCAGGTAGCGCGTGATATAATCATTATTATCCGTACCGATCGTGAAACCGCTTCCCCGATTGAAACGAGACGCCCGGTTCCAAGTCAGGATAAACATACGTTCGGCGATCTCCGGATTCATCTGGTCACCGACGATCGAGGCATTCAAGAACCATTCAGGCTTTACCTTGCTTTCATCCACCTGGTTCGGATCTTCATTTATCTCCTGAAAATCGTTACAGGAAGAAAACAATGCCGCCATAGAGAATAGGCCTGCTAATATTTTATTTTTTGTGTTCATATTATGTTGTTTCTTTTTATATCCTTTACAAAATGATTGCAAATTATCAAAAACCGACCATCCGGTCTTCCGGAAAGGTTTTGTAAGCTTTTTAAAACCCGACCGTTACGTTAAACGTGAACGAACGGCTCGTCGGAGCGGCCCCGTTTTCGAAACCAGTCGCATTCGTGTTGGTTGCCGAAACGGATTCGGGGTCAATACCTGGCAAATTGTAATGGATCATCCATACATTGTTGCAGGTAGCAGACAGATTCAAACGCTGGAACGGCGTCTTTTTCAGCATCGCTCTGTTGAACGTATATCCTAAAGTAATGTTACGTAGACGAATATTGGTTGCGTCATATGTGAAAACCTCCGGCAAACCGTAATTACCGGTCGATCCGATCCGCTCCCAATAGTTCTGGTGAGTGACCGGAACATTGTTTTCCACATATCCTCCGTCTTTCTTGACAACCGTGTTAGGCACGACAAAATCCTGACGTTCACCGTTCACAACCGTTCCGGCTGCATTACCACGGACAAATAGGTTGGAAGCTGTTGCCGAATAGATGTCGCCACCGATACGGAAATCGACCAGGAAACTCAAGTTAAACCCTTTATATGAAAAACTGTTCGTCAAACCCAGCATCCAGTCCGGACTTTGGTTACCCACCTTGCTCTTTTCAGCAGAGATCAGAGGTAGGCCGTCGTCTCCCACAATCACTTTGCCATAATGCGGACTGTCCTTGTCCGTCACACGCAGAAAGGTCTGTCCGTAAATATCACCATAATAACTGCCTTGTGCCGCCACGATCTGGATCGCATCCAATGTCTTGATGTCATAAAGCGTCACGCCCGGATACAGGTCGATGATCTTATTGCGATTCAAGGAGAACTGGGCTGTCGCTTTCCAGTTGAATCCCTGCATGTCCGGACTCTGGAAAATGGCACCGTTCAACGAGATTTCCAGACCTTCGTTCTGGATATTACCGGCGTTCACCTTGCGGGAACTATACCCGGCAAACGGGTCGAGCGGCAGGTTCAGCAACTGGCGGGTCGCATTCGTCTTATACCAGGCGAAATCCAAACCCAAGCGGTTCTGCAGGAAACGCACGTCGAGACCGGCTTCCCATGATTTGATCAACTCGCTTCGTACGCTCGAATCAAACAAGATTTGGCCGGGAGCAGCCGTCGTATTCCCGTTTTCGTCTTTTCCTACCGTGTAATTATTGTACAATTGATAGGGATCAAGATCATTACCGACTTCCGCATAAGAAGCCCTCACCTTTGCAAAGGTGAACCACTCCGGCATGTTTCCGCCGATCTTAGGTAACATATCCGAGATCACACCGGAGAGACTGACCGAAGGATAGAAATAAGAGCGATTGTCTTTGGACATAGTAGATGACCAGTCGTTACGGGCTGTCACGTCTAAAAACAGATAGCCGTCCCAGTTCAGTTGCAATGATCCATAAAGGGAATTCATCTTCCGGCGGATCAACTCGGAGGTAACGGTCGGTTTATTAATGCCGTTGTTCAAGGAGAAAAGGTCTGGAACCAGCAATTCACCAGCCGAAGCGTTCATCTTGGTTCGCTGCTGCATCATCAGGTTACCTCCGAATGTCACGAAACCGCCCAAGCGGTCCAGCAGGTTGTCTTTGCGTGCGGTAGCCAGGAAGCTGTAGTTATTTTCGTAGAATGTCTCAGAACCTTCATTATACAGGCCGCGGGGCGAGGTGTTACCGCCGGCATATACTTTCTCATTTTTGGTCGTCGTATAATAGTCGGTACCGCCACGCAGTTCGATATCGAACCAGTTGGTCGGCGCATACTTCAACGATACGTTACCCAACAGACGGTTACGGGTATCATTGTTCTGCCGGTATTTGGTCACCCAGTACGGGTTTTCCTGCGGGTTCTTGGAGGCATCCCACCAGATCATATTGCCTTCTTCATCCACGCTGCTCTTAAATTCCTTAACATTCAAGGAACGAGGCAGACCGTATATCGTGTTGAACGCATTTGACGGGTTCACGCCTTGGATCGGGCGGTTATGGGCATTCATATTTATATAGTTCACTTTGGCATCCACCTTCCATTTCTCCGCCTTATCGAGAAACGTGGTGGCACGCAACGTAACGTTCGTCTTATTCAGTTTCGATTCCGGTGTGATACCGGCATCATCCGAACGGTTAATAGATGCGAAGACAGAAGTTCCGTTAACATTCTGCTGGAAACTGACGCCTTCGTTAAAAGAGGTTCCTGTATGGAAGAAAGCATCGATATTATCATATGTCTGGAGAGGCACTTGGCGTCCGAGCCAATCCGTCACAGTCTGGCCTTCAGCTTTCGGTCCCCAACTCAAACGGGACTGGTTGTCATAAACTCCGACCGATCCTTGTCCGAAGCTGTTTTGCATATCCGGTTTCAAGAAAATGGATTCAGCCGTGATACCAGCATTCACCGTAATCCCCAGCCCTTCGTTTTTCCGTCCCGATTTGGTCGTGATCAGGATCACGCCGTTACCGGCCCTCGAACCGTAAAGTGCAGCTGCCGAAGCTCCTTTCAGGACCGTCATCGATTCGATATCTTCAGGGTTAATATCAGAAAGGCCGTTACCCATATCGGCTCCGGAATTACCCCAAACATCATCCACACCGCCTGTAAAATTATCCATCGGCGTACCGTCCACCACGATCAATGGCTGATTGCTACCGGTCAGCGAACTGTTACCACGGAGCACGATCTTCGAAGAACCTCCCACCCCGTTACTGGAGCGTACAATCTGTAAACCGGAAACTTTACCAGACAACGAATTGGCCAAATTTGGTTCGCGGGAAGACAACAACTCGTCTCCCTTCAATTCCTGCATGGCGTAACCTAACGCTTTTTTATCACGCTTCATACCCAAAGCAGTCACGACTACTTCATCCAATTTTTGGGTGTCTTCTTTCAGACTGACTTTGATCGTTTGTTCTCCATTGTATTTGATCTCTTGGGTCAAATAACCAATAAATGAGATAACGATTACATCTCCCTTTTTTACTTCCAGGACAAAATTACCGTTCATGTCGGTAACAGTACCGTTTGTAGTGCCTTTTACAACTACCGAAGCTCCTGCTACAGGGCCGAACTCGTCTTCAACGACACCTTTCAAACTTGCTTGCTGCTGAGAAATGCCAACTTTGGGAGTCGTAGTTTCGTTGGCGGCAAATATCACCCCTGATGAACAAAGGGCTACAGACAACAGCAAAAAACTGACTGGTCTTGCGATTTTCAACATACTAATTGTTTTTTGTTTAATAATAGTTAGATATAATAGGCTTTAAGAGGATCTGTTTTCTTCTACAGCTCACACTTACTTGCTTATTTTTAGTAATTAGGGTCAAAGTTTATGCTTGCACATGCGTAGTTCTTGTAGGACCATGACTTATTGTAAGAAATATAAAGCTGTATAGGCAAAAAGGAGGATTTTTTGTATGAAGTTCTTGTAGGACTACGTCCTTTGACGGGGCAAATGTAATACATTTATTTATTATCTTGCATGTTTTTTTAGAAAAAATTAGCAAGAATACTATTGAATGTATTTTAATACCGTTTTTATACATTGAGACAAATATATTAAAATATTTTACTAATACAAATGATATTAATCGTTATTTTCTTTTACTACCTCTATTCTTTACCCTAAATCCTTTGAAAATTCGACAATATGGTTGTATTGTGCAAGATGCATGAATCCATAGTTTGTTTCATATATATCCCGAAGCTCTCAGGAATTTCAACCAAGTACACATCTTAAAATGTTAATTAACAATTAAGCGTTTCCGAGTGTTATTTTCTAAACCTATCAGATTTTCTTGCTTTTTTTCTATATACTTATTGTATAGATCTAAATTTATATGGATAGATTCTAATCAATAATTTAATTTGCTATGTAATCGTCTGCTTCCCGCTATATATATTACTTTGGTTATAAATAACTGATAAATAGCATGATGGGATAAATATTTCCACATATTAAAGTAATCTGTCTATTAGCTGAAGATTGTATACTTTCCGGTTGATAATCATAGACCACATAACTTACTAACATCAACAGATTAATTACTAGGAAAATCAGGTTTACTCCCAAGGTTTTCTACAAGAAACAGACTGGTAATTCTGATGTTTTGGTACAAATTCGTATAACTTAATCATAGTCCTACAAGAACTATGTTCTCATTTGCATGGCAAATGTATGACAGATGTTAGGAATCATACCATGAATGTAAAGAATCTATAAGTAAGGTGGTTATCACCTCCTTGGATCTTATTCATATAGTGACTATTATTATTAAACAAAAAACAATTAGTATGTTGAAAATTGCAAGACCAGTCAGCTTTTTGCTGTTGTCTGCTGCTTTATGTTCCTCAGGAACAGTGTTCGCAGCTAATGAGACAGCAACTCCTAAAGTTGGTATTTCTCAGCAACAGAAAAGTTTGAAAGGAACAGTTAATGATGTACTGGGCCCCGTAGCAGGTGCTTCAGTTGTCGTAAAAGGTACGACGAACGGTACGGTTACTGACATGGACGGTAACTTTGTTTTGGAAGTGAATAACGGTGATGTTCTTCAAATCTCTTTCATCGGTTATGTAACACAGGAAATCAAGTACACCGGACAAGCGACTTTGACTGTGAATCTGATGGAAGATACTCAGAAACTGGAAGAAGTCGTAGTTGTCGGTTACGGTACACAAAAGAAAGTGAACATGACCGGGGCTGTTGCACAGATTGACAGCAAAGCGTTAGAAAATCGCCCGGTTCAGAACGTTTCTACCGCATTGCAAGGTACTATGCCGGGTGTTCAGGTTACTTCCGGCGGTGGCCGTCCCGGACAGGATGGTGGTACGATTCGCGTGCGTGGTGTTGGTACATTAAACACGGCTGATCCTTATATTTTGGTGGATGGTATCGAAACTGGAACGATGAACTCGGTTGATCCGAACGATATCGAAAGTATTTCTGTATTGAAAGATGCTGCTTCTGCTGCGATCTATGGTTCGAAGGCGTCAAATGGTGTAATCTTGATTACGACAAAACGTGGTAAGACAGGTAAACCACGTATCTCTTATAATGGATATGTAGGTTTCCAGAAACCGACGGAAATGATTGACCGTATCAGCTCTTATGACTATGCGCGCTTGTATAGCCAGTCTATGATCGATGAAGGCTTGAATCCCCGTTTCAATGAAACTGATATTGAGAATTTCAGAAATGGTACTTCTCCTAACACGGATTGGTATGATGAAGCCTATAGAACCGGTGTACAGCATTCTCATAATGTAAGTGTGAGCGGTGGTACGGAAAATGCGAAGTATATGGGATCTGTCGGCTATTTGGGACAGACCGGTATTTTACCGAATGCGGACAGACAGCAATTTAATGCTCGTACAAATTTGGATCTGAAGCTGAATTCCAGATTGACGGTTCGTTTGAATTTGGCATATATCAAGAATGACTATTCCGACCCAATTTCTTCTTATGCATCTGGTATAAGTGAAACTGGTGATCCGAATAGTGCTGCCAGCTCTGATCAGATTATCCGTCAGTTGAACCGTATTGCTCCGTGGATTGTAGGTCGTGCTGAAGACGGTACTTATGGTACTATTGGAGATGGTAACCCACTTGCGTGGTTGGATGTTAACCAAACTGTTGACCGTAAAAATCAGAATTTCTCTGGTACCCTGTCTGCCGATTATAAAATCATCGACGGTTTAGTTGCAACAGTGACGGGTTCTTATGTTAACAATCAACAACACTATCGTGCATTTCAAAAATATATTCAGTACAATCCGAATAAGGAAACAGAACCGAATCGTTTGGAAGAACGTTTTACCGGTTGGCATCGTGCAAACTTTGATGCATTGTTGAATTTTGACAGACAATTCGGTGAACACGGTTTGAAAGCAATGGCAGGTTGGCATACGGAAAAGTATGACTATACCTATAACCAGCAGTTCCGTAAGAATTTTCCGACTAATGATCTGACCGATATCGCGGCTGGAGATGCTGCTACTCAGAAGAACAATGGCTATACACGTGAGTTGGCGATGATTTCTTGGTTCGGACGTATTAACTATGATTATGCCGGCAAATATTTGTTGGAAGGTAATATCCGTTCTGATGCTTCTTCCCGTTTTGCTGATGGTAATCGTTGGGGATATTTCCCTTCTTTCTCTGCTGCATGGCGTATTAGTGAAGAAGGTTTCATGGAAAATACGAAAGATTGGTTGAACAACTTGAAGATTCGCGGATCATGGGGGTTACTGGGTAATCAAGATGCATTGACTGATTATTATCCTTGGATGAATACCTATAATCTAGATGCAAGTTATCCGTTAGGAGGTGCTTTGCAGTCGGGGTATTATCAGAAAGCATATAAGCTGTCTTCTATCTCTTGGGAAAAATCTCGTACATGGGGACTTGGTTTTGATGCGACAGTCAATAACAAGATCAATGTGACATTTGACTACTATGACCGTAGGACAACAGGTATTATCATGGATGTTCCGGTTCCGGCAGAATTTGGTTTGGATGCTTATAAAGATAATGTAGGTGAAATGTCCAATCGAGGTGTTGAAGTGATTCTGAGCTACAACAACAAATGGGGGGATTGGTCGTTTGGTGCAACCGGAAACTTCTCGTACAACAAAAACGAATTATTGGATTTAGGTTTGAGTCCGGATGCCGGAGGTGTAACGGCTGATCCGAACAATGGCAATAAGGTTCGTAAGATTGGTGAAGCGCTGAACACATATCGTGTTTATAAAGCAGATGGTTTCTTTGAATCGGATGAAGCAGCTCAGGCTTGGATGGATAAATATTCCACACAGGCAGGTTATCCGTTTGGAACTAAAAAGTTCAAGGGAGGTGATCTGATCTATCAGGATGCAAACGGTGATGGTAAAATGACGGCTGATGACCGCGTCCTTGCAGGTTCTTCAGATCCTAAATTTACGTTTGGTTTGAATCTGAATGCTGCTTATAAAGGCTTCGACTTATCCATGTTGTTTACGGGCGCGGCTGGCGTGCATCGTTTGATCAACCAGGAAGTAACAGGCTATTTCGGTGGCGATGACTCACATCCGGCAACTGTATGGTTGGATGCTTGGACACCGGAAAACAAAGATGCAACGATGCCACGTGTGGCTTATGATGTAACATCTCCGAGTCTGTCATCTAATGTCGTGTCTACATTCTGGTTGCAGAATTCCAGCTATTTGCGTATGAAGAACCTGCAATTCGGTTATACACTTCCGAAGAATGTGATCAAATCGGTTGGAATTGAAAACGTACGTTTCTACTACTCTGTAGAAAACCTGTTTACTATCCATAATATGCTTGTCAATGTGGATCCGGAAATCGGAGATGAACGCGGTTCCAGTTTCCCGTTAACTCAGACACATGCTTTTGGTGTGAATGTGACATTCTGATAAGAACGATTGTTTAAGATTAAAATTAAAGAATAAAATATGAAACGTGTATTAGTATATATGCTGGCCGGGATGGCATTGGTCGGGACTTCCTGTTCGGACTTTTTGGATACGATTCCCCATGACGCACTGTCTCCCAGCACAACTTGGCAAACAGAAAAGGATGCTGAAAAGTTTTTGATTGGTTGTTATGACGGTTGGGCTGATGAAACGGGTATTCTGTATTGGGATTGTGCTTCCGATTTCGGTTTCAATTTCCATGTCCATGAAAATTATCGGAATATCGGAAATGGTAGTATGACTGCCAGCAACGCAGTTGCAGATTATTATAAATTTGGAATGATCCGTCGTTGTAACGATTTCTTGACCAATATCCAAAATATTGAATTTGCGGATGCAAAGAAGAAAGACAATATGATTGGTCAGGTGAAAACGATCCGGGCTTATACTTATTTCAATATGAACTGGCAGTATGGCGGTGTACCTATTATCGATTCTTATGAAACAGCTGAAGAAGCACAAGTTCCCCGCAATACGGAAGAAGAGGTGAAAAAGTATATCTACGACGAGTTGGATGCTGCTATCCCGATGTTAGATGATGCTCCTGCCGCAAGTGGTTATATTGCCAAAGGTACGGCTTTGGCTATCAAGATGCGTTCAGCCCTTTATTATGCCGACTATCAGCGTGCGAAAGAGGCTGCAAAAGCTATTATGGATTTAGGACAGTATGAACTGGATCCGAGCTTTGAAAATATATTTATGGTGAGCGGACAGAATTCGAAAGAAATCATAGCTGCTGTGCAACATGATGAAAATCTGTATTCAAATTGGATGATCGCCACGATGTATAACAATTCGGATGCAGGTTGGTCTTCTATGGTTCCATCCAAAAATCTGATTGATGCGTATGAAATGAGTAATGGTTTGACAAAAGAAGAGGCTGGTAGTGGTTACGATCCTGTTCATCCTTTTGCAAATCGTGACCCGCGTATGGCAATGACGGTTCTTTATCCGGGTATGGATTGGGTTAATTATAAGGGAGAAGAAACGATCATTAACACATTGGATAAGGAGGTGAATGGTAAAACGAATCCGGATCATCCGGGTACGGCCAACAACTCTTCGAAGACGGGTTTGACTTGGGCTAAATATTTGGCTCCGATGTCTCAATATGGAGATGTTTGGTCTTCGAATGCGCAGACGATCATTTTCCGGTATGCAGAAGTATTATTGACATATGTGGAAGCTGAGAACGAATTGAACGGCCCGTCTGCTGAAATATACGATATGTTGGATCAGATTCGTACGCGTGTAGGTATGCCGAAAGTAGATCAGAGTAAATATGGTACTAAAGAAACATTGCGTGAATTGATTCGTCGCGAACGTTCTATCGAGTTAGCTGGTGAAGGCCTTCGTCGTGCCGATATTCTTCGTTGGAAAGATGCAAGTGGCAAGATGGTTGCTGAAACGGTATTGAATGCTCCTTTGGAAAGCTTCACCGGAACGATCAATTATGATGAAAAAGATCCGTACAAACGTGCAGTCATAAGTGGTGTCGAATTAGTTGAAAACCGTTCGTTCGCTCCTCATAACCGGTATTTACCGATCAAGCAGGATGCACTTGATAAAAACAAGCAATTGAAACAGAATGACGGTTATTAATAAGAACTGATATATTTATCATGTTTTAAGAGGGATATATTGGATCATTTCCAATATATCCCTTTCCTTTGTACAGAAAAACACTAACATAGCATGAAGCATTATCGAATTTTCTCTTTTATCTTGTTGTTCATTTGTGCTGCATTCGGACAAAGTTGCAGTATCTCCTCTTCCGGCCGGGAAGTCCTGGACATGAATACCGACTGGGCTTTTTATCGGGGGGATGTGGTGGAAGGGAGCCGGACGGATCTGGATGATTCAGGATGGATACCTGTCGCACTACCCCATATCATGCAACTGGAAATGAAACATTGCGGCGGGAACTCCATTTATGACGGGATTGGTTGGTATCGCCGTTATTTCAAACTGCCTGCGAAGTATAAGGATAAACGGATTGTAGTCTCTTTTGAAGGAGTGATGACGAATTGCGATGTTTATCTGAACGGCCAAAAAGTGACGGAGCATCACGGCGGTTATATGGGATTTGTCGCTGACCTTACGAACCGTATCGATTGGAACGGTAACAATGTGCTGGCTGTCAGGGTGTCTGCCGAGCCAGACCCGCTGACACCTCCGGGAAAGCCGCAGGACAAAATGGATTTCTATTATTATAGTGGGATTTATCGGGATGTCCGGATGGTGATTACGGACAAAGTATATATCACCGACCCGTTAGAGGAAGATCTTGTTGCCGGTGGAGGTCAGTTTGTGACGTATCCCGAAGTGACAAAAGACAAGGCGAGGGCACATCTTGCGACTCATGTCCGGAATTTGACGGATAAAGATCAGACATTGTCTGTTTTCTCGCAACTGGTCGATTCGGCTGGCCACGTTATTGCTGAGGCTGAAACACCGGTCACCTTGCACAAGCAATCGGACAGAACGGTGGAGCAGGACCTCATTGTCAACCAGCCTGCTTTATGGCATCCTTATACGCCTAATCTCTATACCTTGCGTACGCAATTATTATCGGAAGATAAAGTGCTCGACGAAACCACCCGGAAAATCGGTATTCGTACGATCCGGTACACGGCCGAGGAAGGATTCTTTATCAATGGTGAAAAACTGTATATGCGCGGAGCCAACCGTCACCAGGCTTTTGCCAATGTTGGGGATGCGGCTTCCAACTCAATGCAGGTACGGGATGTGATCGACCTGAAACGGGGTGGTTATAATGCGGTTCGCGCCGCCCATTATCCGAATGACCCGGCTTTCTTGGAGGCGTGTGACCGGTATGGACTGTTAGTGGTGGAGTGTATTCCCGGATGGCAGTTCTATAATCCGGATTCAATCTTTATTGAACGTTTGTATGAAATCGGACGCCAGATGATCCGCCGTGACCGGAATCATCCTTCTGTTGTCCTTTGGGAAACGGCTTTGAACGAATCCCGTTATCCGGTCTCTTTGGCAAAAGAGATTTTCGAACTGTCTCATGCCGAATATCCGGGCGATCAGATGTACACGGCAGGTGATTACTTCGGGCATGCGGAAATGGAGCCCTATTATGATGTCTTTTATAAACAGGTTTCCAAATTCCCGAAAGACGGGGATGTGATGAGTAATTATCCGGAAGATTTTATAGTAGTCAAGCCGTTGTTTACCCGCGAATGGGGAGATGGCGTGGGCGAAAAGCCACGTGTCAGCTTGAAAGAAAGCGAGGAAGAACAGATGCGCCAGTGCCGCAGCCGTATCGAGCAGTTGAATGGTAAAGGCTATTTTGACTGGTGCATGCTGGATGCCAATCCACATATGGGTGGACATTTCGTTTGGAGCTACAATGACTATGCACGGGGCAGCCAGGATGAAACGATGTATAGCGGTGTGGTGGATATCAACCGGTATCCGAAATTCAGCTACTTCATGTTGCAGAGTATGAGGGACAAAGCAGTTTCACAACCCGGATTGTATGAAGGGCCGATGGTCTTTATCGCTTCCTATAATGCTTCGGGAGATTTCGCCTCGTCTACAACAGATATAACGGTTTTTTCCAACTGCGACGAAGTCCGTCTTTATCGTAATGAGAAGTTGATCGGAACTCAGACACGGGAAGAACGGACACCTCTGTTTCGTTCGATTGTCGAGAAAGGCGGCAGTCCAATGTTCGTCTTTAATGCCGGGGAATATGAAACTGGAACGTTAAAGGCGGAAGCGCTGGTTGACGGAAAGATTGTGGCAACCCACAGTGTGAGCACTCCGGGAAAAGCCGATCGTCTGGTTGTGGACATTAAGACGGATGGCATTGTTCCTGTTGCCGACGGCTCGGATATGATTCCTGTCTACTTTAAGGTCTGTGACAAGAACGGTTCTTTGATCTACAACTCTGGACAGGAAATCCGGATTCTGGTGTCTGGTGAAGGAGTGCTGGTCGGAGATACGATCAGCCGTATCGGTATCAATCCTCAGAAGGTGGAAGGTGGCGTTGGTTTCGCATTTGTCCGCACGACGAAGAAAGCCGGTAAGATTACGGTGAAAGCGACAGCAGAGGGTTTGTTCGCCGGTGAAGCGGAAATCAGCACGAAGCCGTTTGAAGGGAAGTCTCTGCCTGATGGAAAACATGCTCTGTTTACGGGGAAAGAGGAAGACAATGTTGTGGTAAAACCTTCTTCCTGGCAGAAGCGTATCTTGGAGAAACCTCGCCTGAAAATCGCGTCGGTTCAGGTTGGAAGCAGCCAGGACGGGTATCCTGCTTCCAATATAATCGACAATGACGATCATACTTGGTGGATTGCCGGAGAAGACCGGTTGCCACAGGTAGTCACTTTGATGCTGGACCGTCCGACATACGTGGCTGCCAGCCGTATCCTTTTCCAGAAAGACAGTTCTTCCTATAAGCATAAGGTAGAGACTTCTGAGGATGGCGAACGGTGGGAACTCTTGTATGAGCGTGAATGTACGGGCTGGGAATTTAAGCCGATGACGGTTGACCGGGAAGTGAAATATCTCCGCTTGACAATCGAGAATGTTTCCGAAGGGCGTGCCGGCCTGGGGGAAATCTCGCTCTATTAATATATTATATAATGTATAACACGTCTAATCTGAATAGCATGAAAAGAATAGTATATATGTTGGCAGTCCTGTTCTACGGGACAAGCCTTTTTGCACAAGACAAGCCGTTCGACATTGAGCATGCGCCGGCTCCTTTGTTCCGTTGTCCTATCTATGACGGCCCTACCGACC
>OLVZ01001590.1_pt1 | contig 19048 bp, 19 predicted proteins | sample 1673341 | NCBI WGS metagenome assembly OLVZ01 (sample SAMEA3178944, study PRJEB25190) | human gut metagenome | biome: human gut; feature: human-associated habitat; material: faeces | place: Austria | collected 2013 | reverse complement strand
TCGACGTCGACTACCGCATCGAGGCCATTCAGCATCGCAAGATCCCCCGCATCTTCGCCGAAGAGGGCGAGGAGGGCTTTCGCCGCATCGAGACCGAGACGCTTGCCGGGCTCAAGTACGAAGGGCGTTCGATCATCTCGTGCGGGGGAGGCATCGTCTGCAATCCGGCGAATCGCCCCATACTCGAGTCATTGGGCACGGTCATCTTCCTTGACGTTCCTCTCGAGGAGGCCATCGGGCGCATCTCGAACCCCACGACCCGCCCGCTGCTTTCGGGCGAGCGCCCCGTCGAGGAGATATACGCGGAGCGCATGGTATCGCGAGGTGGCCGACATCACCATCAAGTCATCGGGCAAGACCGTCTACCAGGTCGCCAACCAATGCAAAAAGGCTCTCGAACGGGAGGGGCTGCTATGAGCAGGGACCGCATAATCCACGTGGCACTGCCGAGCGGGCACGTCTACGACATCCGCATCGGCAGCGGGGCGCTTTCCGCGCTCTCGTCGACGGCGCGTGATCTCAAGGAATGCAAGCGCGCACTCGTCATATCAGACGAGAACGTGGGGTCCGCCTACGGAAAGCTCGTGAAGAAGCGCCTGGAGGAGGCCGGATTCGAGGTCTACGACCTGCTCGTCCCACCGGGCGAGAACTCGAAGTCAGTCGAGCTGGCAAACGAGCTGTGGGAGGCCGTCGCGCGCTACGGCTTCACGCGTGACGACTTCATCGTCGCCTGTGGCGGCGGGGTGGTGGGCGATCTGGCCGGTTTTGCCGCTTCCATCTACATGCGGGGCATCGACTTCATCAACTGCCCCACCACCACCCTTTCCATGATCGATTCCTCCATCGGCGGCAAGACCGCCGTGGATCTGGGCGATACCAAAAACATCGTGGGTGCCTTCTGGCAGCCCAAGCTGGTCATCGTGGACCCGGACACCCTTGCCACCCTGCCCCGCCGCCACTTCATCAACGGTCTGGCAGAAGCCGTCAAGGCCAGCCTGCTGGCAGACCCTGAGCTGTTCGCGATCTTTGAAAATGGCGATGTGGATGCCCAGATCGGCGAGATCATCTGCCGCAGCCTGCGGTTCAAGAAGAATATCGTGGAGCAGGACGAGACCGAGCAGGGTATGCGCAAGGCGCTGAACTTCGTGCTTGCCGACAAGGTCGATACAGTTCTGGAGACCGCGCTCGTCCATAAGGACACGGACAATAAGCATGAGGTCATAATGCCTGTTTCGGGCAAAAAAAGCCGCTCGGAAATAAGACAGTAGGTGAAGCATGGCAGAACTTAATATAAACAAGGCCGAGTTTATTAAAAGCGCGGCGGCACCTTCGGGCTTTATCCGCGATGCGCTTCCCAATATCGTTTTTTCCGGCAAGTCAAATGTCGGCAAATCCTCGGTCATAAACAGACTTTTAAATAGGAAAAACTTTGCGCGAGTCGGCCAGTCGCCCGGAAAGACCATTCATGTAAACTATTTTCTCATCGATAAAAAGGTTTACTTCGTCGATCTGCCCGGCTACGGCTATGCCAAGGTCTCGAAGGCAGAGCGCGAGCGCTGGGGTAAGCTCATGGAGCAGTTTTTTGCCATTGACGGACTTATTGACCTCGGTGTAATGATAGTTGATTCGCGCCATAAGCCCACGGCAGACGACGTTACGATGGCCGAGTGGTTCAAAAGCACCGGCTGTCCGCTCGTCGTTGTCGCAAACAAGGCCGATAAGCTTAAAAAAAGCGAGATCGAGCCTAATCTTGAACTTATACGGCTTACGCTCGGCCTTGACGATTCAACTCCGCTTATTCTGTTCTCGGCTGAGAAGGGGAGCGGACGCGAAGCGCTTATGTCACAGATACTCAATTACGTTTAAGGTAGCTTCTTATGAATTCTTTTGGCGATGTAATGCGAAATCTCGACTGGTCTGTCCCGATGGAAATACTAATGTCGATAATCCCGGCGCTTGTGTGCATAACGCTGCATGAGCTGAGCCACGGCTTTGTTGCCTACAAGTTGGGAGATAATACGGCCAAAAACATGGGCAGGCTTACGCTTAACCCCATAAAGCATATCGACATATTCGGCCTTGTTATGATGGTCGCCTTCAAATTCGGCTGGGCAAAGCCGGTGCCTGTTGATATGCGGAATTTTAAGCATCCGAAGCGCGATATGGCAATAACCGCTCTTGCAGGCCCCGTGTCAAACGTGCTCATCTGCTGCATTGTTTTGTTCATATACGGCCTTATCTTCTTGCCGTGCAAGCTTTCCGGCAGCTCATTTTTGGACAGTGTGCTCGATATGGTTTACATAACAGCATATCTTAGCATAGCGCTTGCCATATTCAACATTATCCCGATACCGCCGCTTGACGGCTCTAAGGTGCTGTTTTCGCTCATGAGCGATGAGAGCTACTACAAACTCATGCGCTATGAGCGCTACGGAATGATTATACTGCTCGTGCTTATTGCATCGGACGTTCTCGGAGCGCCTCTCCAGACGGTCACTCAGGCCGTGTTTAAATTTTTGTTTGCGTTTGCCGAATGGGGCTTTAGCCTTTCGAGCATACTGTTTTATTGATAATGGATAATCCGACTTTTCATCTTGAAAGCATAGTCAAGGACAAAAACGAGCTTCAGGACTTTGACGGTCCGCTCAGCCTGATCCTTATGCTTTTATCGAAAAACAAAATAGAGATCCGAGATATCAAAATCGCGGAGATACTCGATCAGTATCTTGAGTACCTTGACCGCATGGAGCGGATGGATCTTGAGATAACCAGCGAGTTTGTCCAGATGGCGTCACATCTGCTGTATATCAAGACCAAGACCCTGCTTGCCGGTGAGGAAGAGGTCAGCGAGCTTGAAGAACTCATGACGTCGCTCGAGCAGTTAAAATGCAAGGATATATACACCGCCGTTCAGAAGATAACTCCGGAGCTGAAAAGCGCGTCGGAAAAAGGCCTTTTGTACTACACGAAGCTGCCCGAGCCGCTGCCGAATGTAAAGCGCGAGTATGAGTATCGGCACGAGCCAGCCGATCTTTTCAAGGCGCTGTATGCCGTTATAACACGCGGCGGAAAGCCTACCGAGCCGGAATTTGTCCACCGCATTGCGCCCACGCGCATAGTCTATGAGATACGCACAAAAAGCAGCGAGCTAATAGCCCGGCTCCAGAGCGGCCCGGCAAAGCTGTCCGAGCTTTATTCGGCCTGCCGCAGCAGATCCGAGATCGTTGCAACGTTTATGTCGATTTTGGAGCTGTGCAGCATGGGCAGCGTTGAGCTAAGCGGCGATAAGAGCGATTATACGCTTTCGTTCACGGGAGGAAATGTGAACGAAATTCTTGACAGAATAGTAGAGTAGGATATGTAATGGAAACAGAGAATATAAAGTCAGCCGTTGAGGCAATACTTTTTGCAGCCGGCGAACCCGTGCCGACGGCGCGCATATCACTTATCCTCGAGGTGAGCGAGGATGAGGTTCTCGCCGCAGCAAAGGAGCTTTCCGATGAATACAGCTTCAACAGGCGCGGCATTCGGATACTGACGCTGGATAATAAGCTCCAGATGTGCTCGTCGCCGGAATATGCGGCGGTCATAAGCAAAACGCTCGAGCAGCGCAAGCCGCCGATGCTCTCGCAGCCGGCGCTGGAAACCCTTGCTGTAGTTGCGTACTTCCAGCCCGTCACAAGGGCGTATATTGACCAGGTGCGAGGAGTTGACAGCTCGTATACCGTCGGTGTTCTCATTGACCGCGGCCTTATCGAGCGCTGCGGAAAGCTTGACGTTCCGGGCAGACCCTCGCTTTTGCGCACGACGGATGCATTCCTGCGCACTATGGGTGTGAGCAGGCTTGAAGATCTGCCCGAGCTTCCGGATATAAGCTCGGGAGACGGAGTCAAAAAGCTCGAGGATGCTATAGAAAAGCTCAATACGGTCGGAAATAATCAGATCAGGATGGAAGAGCTTAAATAATTCATCGAGGTGGTGCGCTTGATCGCGCTTATTATCATCTTAATAATTCTTGCGGCGATCATGCTCATTCCGCTCGGTGTCAACGTTGTCTGCCGCGAAGGCGAGTTTACAGTCGCGGCAAGCGCGTGGTTTTATAAGCTCAGGCTGTATCCGGTAAAGAAAAAAGCCAAAGAGAGCGAAGAAAAAACAGAGGCCGAAATCGATGATAAGCCACAGAAAAACTTCGATCTCGGCTTTGCGCTCGATGACTGGCTGAAGCTTATAAGGGTTGCGCTGCGCGCGCTCGGCCGATTTAAAAACGGGGTGTATTTCGGGTATATATACCTGCACGCAGTTGTATCCGCTCCGGATCCGTATGACGCGGTTATTAGATATAACGCCGTAAACGGCTTTGTCGGTTCTATAATACCGTTTTTTGAAAACGGATTTAAGGTAAAAAGGAAAGATATATATATCGGCCTTGATATGAACGGAGAAAAAAGCAAAGCCGAATTTGAGGTCTCGGCATCCGTAAGACTTGGATGCGTGATCGCGGTCGGCCTTGCGGCAGGCTTTGGGTTTCTGAAAATTCTGATAAAAAACAGGATACAGCGTATCCGTGAAAGGGTGGCACGCAATGGAAAACAACAAACTGAGCGAAATGATGCAGTCAACGATGAACAACATCAAGAACCTTGTTGAGGTAAACAACATAGTAGGCGAGCCCATCGTCACGCCCGACGGGCAGACGATCATACCCGTATCAAAGCTCAGCTTTGGATTCGGCGGCGCCGGCGGAGACTCGCTCGGCGGCAGCAAGCAGGGCTACGGCGGCGGCAGCGCGGCTGCTGTCAAGATCGAGCCGATAGGCTTTCTTGTCGTCAAGGATGACGGCGTGCGTATGATAAATGTCGCTCCTCCGGCCAAAAACGGAGTTGACCGCATAATCGACCTCGTGCCCGATGTTATGGATAAGATCGAGAGCATCGCAAATACTAATAAGAAAACCGATTAAAACAGTTTGTTTTCGTCAATAATAAGCACTGCCCGGAAAGGTGGTGCTTATTTTCATGAAGAAAATCGTTTCAGCAATTATAGTTGGGGCAGTCATATCGGCAATGCTGCCGATATCGGCTCTTGCAGATGAGGAGCACGAGCTTAGTGCCCACAGCGCGATTGTCCTGTGCGCCGACACAGGCGACGTTATTTTTGAGCAAAACGCCGACGAGCGAATGCTAATTGCAAGCATAACAAAGATTATGACTGCTATCGTGGTCATAGAAAACGCCGATCTTGACGCGCAGATAGTAATAAAGCCCGAATGGAGCGCCATAGAAGGTTCGAGCATGTATGCAAATCCCGGGCAGAGCTACACGGTAAGAGAACTGCTTTACGGAATGATGCTAAATTCCGGCAATGACGCAGCTGAGGCTCTTGCCTGCACCGTTTGCGGCGACGAAAGCACGTTCGTTGAAAAAATGAACGAAACAGCCTCCCGGCTCGGCATGGAAAACTCGTCTTTCCGCAATCCGCACGGCTTGGATGAGGACGGACATTATTCAACAGCCCGAGATATGGCGCGCCTGACGGCATACTGCATGGAAAACGACGATTTTCGTGACATTGCATCAACAAACTGCGCCGTCATTAAGGGTGTGACATACTATAATCACAACCGCCTTCTGCGCGAGTACGATGGCTGCATAGGCGTAAAAACCGGCTATACGATGGCAGCCGGCAGAACTCTCGTAAGCTGTGCCGAGCGAAACGGCATGCGCCTTGTGTGCGTAACGCTCAGCGCTCCAGATGACTGGAATGACCACAAGTACCTTCTGGACAAGGCGTTTTCAGACTACCGCATTGCGTCATACAGCCCGGACAGCTTCAAGGTAACGCTCGACGTGGCCTCCTCTGCGGCGAGCACGGCCGAGGCAATACCACAAAACGAAATTAAGCTTCTTGTGCGCTCGGATGACGAGCTTGATATCAAGCTCGAGGCGCCGCGCATACTTTTTGCCGGCGGAATTGAGGGGGAACGGATTGGAAAGATAAGCCTGTTTGTAAACGGCTCTCTTGCGGCGCAGGAGAATTTGGTTTATACTGAGGACGTTAAAACAGACCTCGCTCAGCGGCTCACGCCGGGCGAGAGAATATTGAGAATATTTGATACGGCGCTCAGACCGTATTATATCGAAGGAGAGGCAAAATGAAGCAGCGCCTTCAAAAGCTCATATCTGCGGCCGGACTTACCTCGCGCCGCAAAAGCGAAGAGCTTATAAAAATGGGGAAGGTCACCGTCAACGGCATTCCTGCCGCGCTTGGAGACAGTGCAGACCCCGATACCGATATTATCTGCGTAGACGGAAAGCTCCTTGCAAAATGTGAGGAGCGGACGTACATAATGCTGTATAAGCCGCGCGGCTATGTTACCACGCTTAAGGACGAAAAAAACCGCCGCTGCGTAAGCGAGCTTGTCAAAGACCTTGGCGTGCGTCTTTATCCGGTCGGAAGGCTTGATATGTACTCTGAGGGCTTGCTCATAATGACCGATGACGGCGACTTTGCAAACCGGCTCATGCATCCCTCGTCGGAAACAAGCAAGACCTATCATGCCTGGATAAGCGGAAAGTGCAGCGAAATCGCGCTTAAGGTTCTGCGCAGTCCGCTTATAATAGACGGCTATAAAATTGAGCCGGCTAAGGTTGACATAATATTTGAAACTGACGATTACACTCAGCTTTCAATATGCATCCACGAGGGAAGAAACCGCCAGATACGGAAGATGTGCGAATGCGCAGGCGTGAAGCTCACAAAGCTCAAGCGCGTTTCTGAGGGACCGCTTTCTCTCGGCGACTTAAAGCCGGGGCAGTGGAGACACCTGACGGAAGCAGAATTGCAAGATTTGCAGCTGTAATGAAGCCTCAAAAGCGGCGAAGTTTTATTCGCGTGCACCAAATACACCGAAATTTGCAAGTTTAGTCTAAAAAAATTGCAAAATGCTATTGCAATTAAAGCAATTTGAAAGTAAAATGAGGTTTATGTTTTAACATGGAGATGATCAATGTGGAAAATGATCTTCTGAGTGTGCTTTCTAAGGGCAGCAACAAGTTCTCAAAGGGACAGAGAATCATTGCAAAATACATTTTGAATAACTATGTCAAGGCGGCGTTCATGACTGCCGGAAGGCTCGGCAAGATCGTCGGCGTCAGCGAATCGACGGTCGTTCGCTTTGCGGCCGAGCTTGGCTATGACGGATATCCGAGCATGCGCAAGGCCTTGCAGGAGATGATACGCAACCGCCTTACATCCGTGCAGCGCATTGAGGTTGCAAAAAGCATGATAGACGATAATGATATCGTGCGCTCGATAATAGGCAGCGATATTCAGAATCTTCAGGCGACCCTCGAGATATTAGAGCAGGAAAGCTTCAATAAGTTTGTCGATTCTATCATTGAGGCAAAGAATATCTACATTGTCGGTATGCGCACGTCAACGTCGCTCTCAAGCTTTTTGGGCCTGTATCTTAATCTTCTGCGCAGCAACGTAAGCGTTATCCACGACACTGCGGCAAGCGAGGTGTTCGAGCAGATAATAAGAATAGGCGAAGGCGATCTGTTTATAGCGATAAGCTTTCCGCGCTATTCAAGCCATACCGTTGACGCAATGGAGTTTGCGAAGAAAATGGGCGCTATGACCGCTGCAATTACCGACGGTCCTGCCTCGCCGCTCAACGGCATTGCCGACGTTTGCCTGCACGCAAAAAGCGACATGGTCTCGTTCCTTGATTCGCTCGTGGCTCCGATGAGCCTTATAAACGCGATCATTATTGCCGTCGGAATTAAAAACAAGGAAAACCTCTCGAAAACATTCGAGCGTCTGGAGACCATATGGAGCGAAAATAAGGTCTATGAGCAGACCGAACACGGCGGTACGACATGACAAAATTAAGTGCGGACGCGGTTGTTATCGGCGGCGGAGCCGCCGGAATGATGTGCAGCCTTGTAGCTGCGCAGCGCGGCCTTGACGTTATCCTGCTTGAGCCGAACAAAACGCTCGGGCGCAAGCTGCGCATAACGGGCAAGGGCCGCTGCAACGTGACCAACAACTGCGACATAAAAGATTTTCTTACCAACATACCCGGCGACGGCAGGTTTCTGTACAGTGCGCTCAACAGGCTCTCGCCGCGAGAAACAATGCAGTTTTTCGAGTCGCTCGGGCTTCCTCTTAAAACCGAGCGCGGCAACCGCGTGTTTCCCGTGTCCGACAACGCAAACGACGTTGCCGGAACGCTCGCGCGCAATCTCGAGCGCAGCGGAGTGCGTCACATACGCGAAAGCGCAAAGCATATTATTACGGAAAACGGCGAAGTCACCGGCGTAAAGACCGACAGCGGAGTTATATCCTGCCGCGCCGCCGTTATCTGCACCGGCGGACTTTCGTATCCGCTCACAGGCTCTACCGGAGCAGGCTATAAAATGGCTCGGGAGCTCGGACACAGTATAGCACCGTGCCGGCCGTCGCTCGTTCCGCTTGAGAGCGACGATGAATATTGCGCGCAGATGCAGGGATTTTCGCTTAAAAACGTGACACTTTCGGCGTATGAAAACGATAAGCTGATTTTTCGCGAGCTTGGTGAAATGCTGTTTACGCATTTCGGAGTATCGGGGCCGCTTGTGCTCTCGGCAAGCTCTCATATGCGCAATTTCGGCAGTGCTAAGTATTGGCTGAGCATTGATCTTAAGCCTGCGCTTGACGAAAAAAAGCTCGACGCGCGGCTTCTGCGCGATTTTGAAAAATACGCAAACCGCGATTTTGCAAATTCGCTGTGCGATCTTGCCGGCAAAACTATGATCCCGGTGCTTGTTGAACTGTCGGGTATTCCGGCCGAGGAGAAGGTAAACTCAATAACCCGGCAGCAGCGGCATGATCTTTTGCGGCTGTTTAAGGAATTCCCGATCTCAATCAGTGGGCCGCGCCCGATAGATGAGGCAATAGTCACCTCAGGCGGTGTTTTGACCAAGGAGATTAATCCGCGCACCATGGAGTCAAAGCTGGTCTCCGGCCTGTATTTTGCAGGTGAAGTTATGGATATTGACGCTTACACAGGCGGATTTAATCTTCAGATAGCATGGTCAACGGCATATGTTGCCGCAAATTCGATTTAAGGATGGATAGCTTATGATCTCAATAGCCATCGACGGCCCGTCCGGCGCCGGAAAGAGCACAATATCACGAAAAGCAGCCGAAAAATTCGGCTTTATATATGTTGATACCGGAGCCATATACAGAACCATCGGCCTTGCGACCAAAATACGCGGCGTGAGCCTCGACGATACCGCTGCTGTAGTTGCGCTGCTTCCGACGCTTGAGATCGAGCTTAAATATAACGATGCAGGCGAGCAGCACATGTATCTTGACGGAAACGATGTTTCACGGGATATAAGGCTGCCGGAGGTGTCGATGCTTGCGTCAAAAGTCTCGGCCATTCCCGAGGTCAGGGCGTTTCTTGTTGATATGCAGCGCGGCATGGCCGAAAAATACGACGTGATCATGGACGGCCGCGATATAGGTACCGTTATCCTGCCGAATGCCGAGCTGAAGATATTCCTCACTGCCGATGTCCGGGATCGCGCACGCCGCCGCTATGAAGAGCAGTGTGCCAAGGGCATGGAAAAGCCTTTTGATGAAGTACTGGCGGAAATGGAGCAGCGCGACGAGCAGGATACGAAGCGCGCAGCAGCTCCGCTCAAAGCCGCTGAAGATGCGGTCCTGCTCGATACGAGCGGAAATACGCTCGAAGAGAGCATAGACGAGGTCTGCCGCTTAATAAGCGAAAAGACGGGGCGTGCAATATGAAAAATTTTATCGTTGCAAAAAGTGCCGGTTTCTGCTTCGGTGTCAGCCGATCAGTGGAAATGGCGCAGCAGCTTCTTGAAAACGGCAGCGCGTATTCGCTCGGCCAGCTTATACACAATGACGATGTTGTGCGAAAATTTGAAGATCAAGGGCTTAAGGTTGTAAATTCTCCCGATGAGCTGCCGGCCGGCGCAAGAGTCATGATACGCTCGCATGGTGTGTCGAAGGCGGTGTACGCTCAGCTCGAAGAGCGCGGCGCAGACATAACGGACGCAACATGTCCGAAGGTAAAGCGCATACATGAGCTTGTCCGCAAGGCACAGGAGGACGGAAGATTTGTAGTCATCATCGGAATGCACGATCACCCCGAGGTCGAGGCCGTAAAAGGCTGGTGCGGCGACTGCGTGATATGCGAAAATGCCGCCGAATTGGAAGAGTGGTACGGAAAATTCGGCAAATTGTTGACTAAACCGATAACGATGGTAGTCCAAACGACCCAAACTCGTAGTAATTTTACCGAATGTGCAAGTTTCTTAAAAAAAAGATGTACAAATCTTCAAATCTTTGATACAATATGTGGTGCAACATCCATGCGTCAGGAAGAAGCCGCAAAATTGGCGGCAGAGTGCGATGCAATGGTCGTTGTAGGCGGAAAACACAGCGCAAACAGCGTCCACCTTTCGGTGATATGCAGCGAGGTTTGTCCGAACGTTCAGTTTATCGAAAATGCCGGTGAGCTGGACATGGACAGGCTCAAGAGCGCCGACACCGTCGGAATCACGGCAGGAGCGTCCACGCCTGCGTGGATAATTAAGGAGGTAAGTAACACGATGAGCGAAGAAATCAAAACTGATGCAATCCCGGCAGAAGAGAAGGAGATGTCCTTCGACGAAATGCTGGAGGAATCCATCAAGACTATATATAATGGAGATAAGGTAACCGGCTATGTCGTTGCTATTACCGGCACTGAAGTCAGTGTCGATATCGGCACCAAGTATTCTGGCTTCATTCCCACCACCGAGTTTACCGATGACGGCATCAAGGTAGAAGACGCTGTCAAGGTCGGTGATACCATCGAAGCAGTTGTTGTCCGCGTTAACGATGTCGAAGGCACCGTTATGCTCTCCAAGAAGCGTCTTGATGCCGCAAAGAGCTGGACGATGGTCGAAGAAGCAGTTGAGAGCGGCGAGTTCCTCGAAGGCACCGTTACCGAGATCAACAAGGGCGGCGTAGTCGTTAACGTCAAGGGCGTTCGCGTATTCGTTCCCGCATCACAGTCCGGCCTGCCCAAGGAGGCCGACATGAACCAGCTGCTCAAGCAGAAGGTCCGCGTTAAGATCACCGAGGTCAACCGCAGCCGCAAGCGCGTTGTCGGTTCCATCCGTGCCGTCGCTCAGAAAGAGCGCCGCGAGAAGGCTGAGGCTATCTGGAACGAGATGGAGGTCGGCAATAAGTATCACGGTGTCGTAAAGTCCATGACCAGCTACGGTGCATTCGTCGATATCGGCGGCATCGACGGTATGGTTCACGTCTCCGAGATGAGCTGGAGCCGCATCAAGAATCCTGCCGAAGTATTCAATATCGGCGACGAGGTCGATGTCTATGTCATCAGCTTCGACAAGGAGAAGAAAAAGATCTCCCTCGGTTATAAGGATCCCAACGAGAATCCCTGGGTCAAGTTTACCACCAACTACAATGTCGGCGATACCGCTGAGGTCAAGATCGTAAAGCTCATGACCTTCGGTGCATTTGCAGAAGTCCTGCCCGGCGTTGACGGCCTGATCCACATTTCTCAGATCGCAAACCGCCGCATCGGCAAGCCTGAAGAGGTCCTCTCCGTCGGCGATGTTGTCGAGGCAAAGATCACTGCTATCGACACCGAGAATCACAAGATCTCCCTGTCCATCCGCGCACTTGCAGAGCCTGCAGCAGCAAAAGTTGAAGAAGCTCCTGAGGTTGAGGACAATGGCGAGGACGCACTTGTCTACGAAGTATCCACCAATGGCGAAGCCAAGGGCGAGATAGTCGAAGAGTAATACAGTTTTACAGTCTGTAATAGCCTGTCGCATATGCGGCAGGCTATTTTCGTTGAATTATCAAGGAAAACTCGTTAATTTCCTTGCAAAAATTCAACAATTTGTGTATAATTATATTAAAATATAATAAAAGAGTCTAAGGAGGAGTAGTCTTGTTCAAGATTGGCGATTACATTGCACATCCGATGCACGGCGCAGGCGTTATTGAGAGTATAGTGACGAAAAAAATTAACGGCTCGCAGCGGGACTACTATGTCCTTAAGCTCCCGGTCGGTGATATGGTCGTTATGGTGCCTGTCTCCGGCTGCGAGAATATCGGCGTGCGCTCGATAATATCACGCAGCGAGGCCGAAAAACTGTTCAGCGCTTTTTCTGAAATCGAGATTTCCATGACTCAGAATTGGAATAAGCGCTATCGAGAAAATATGGATAAGATAAAAAGCGGCAATCTTTTAGATGTTGCGTCCGTTGTCAAAGGTCTCATGTGCCGCGACAGTGAGCGCGGACTTTCCACCGGCGAGCGCAAGATGCTGCACTCTGCAAAGCAGATACTCATATCCGAGCTTGTGATTGCAACGAATATGGATTATGACGGTGTGGAAAAAAGACTGTGTGCCGCACTTGAAGAGAGGTAATGGACGTGTCGTTTATAAATAAACTGTTCAAATCGAAATCAAATGATGATTTTTGCACTGCGGTCGTGCTTGCAGCCGGAAATTCGCAGCGCATGGGTAAGGATAAGATCCTCATGCCGCTCGGCGGAGCGCCTGTAATTGCGCACACGCTTAAGGCGCTGCAAAGCGCCGAGTGCATCGACGAGATCGTTGTTGTCACAAAATATGAAAGCCTCCAGGAGCTTGCGGATATATGCAATGACCACGGCATAAGCAAGGCAAGCAAGGTCGTTGTCGGCGGCAAGACAAGGCTTGAATCATCACTCATCGGCGTAAGTAATGCCGATGAAAGGGCAAAATACATTGCTATACACGACGGAGCAAGGCCGTTTGTCACAAACAGCCTCATTGAGCGCGTTGTTCACTCTGCGCATCAGCACGGTGCATCGGCGCCTGCCGTGTCAGCAACCGATACCGTGCGCATTCTGAACGCAAAGGGCGCGGTAGTCGAAACTCCGTCGCGTGATCTCGTTGCGCTTATGCAGACGCCGCAGGTGTTCCTGACAGAGATGATAAAGGCGGCCTTGACGCGTGCGCAGCAGAAGGGCACTAAACTTACCGATGACTGTTCAGCGGTCGAAGCAATGGGATACAAGGTCACGGTTGTTGCCGGTAATCCGGATAATATAAAGCTCACTACCGCTCGCGACCTGTACATTGCCGAGGGTATCCTCTCCGAAAGGAGCGGCAAATGATGCGTATCGGACACGGCTATGATGTGCATAAGCTCGTCGAGGGACGAAAGTTGATTCTCGGAGGTGTTGAAATACCGTATGATAAAGGCTTGCTCGGCCATTCCGACGCCGACGTTTTGACGCATGCGCTCATGGATGCGCTGCTCGGCGCGGCCGCCCTTGGCGATATTGGCGGTCTCTTTCCTGATAATGACGACGCGTACCTCGGCGCAGACAGCATTGAGCTGCTGAAAACCGTTGCACGCTTGCTGCACGATAAGGGCTACGGAGTAGTAAATGTCGACTGCACGGTCATTGCCCAGCGTCCGAAGCTCAAGCCGCATATCGAGAGTATGCGCCGGGTGCTGGCCTCGGCCATGGGCGTTGAGCTTGATGCCGTTAGCGTGAAAGCGACCACCGAGGAGCACCTCGGCTTCACAGGCGAGGGACTCGGCATTGCCGCGCACGCAGTTGTACTAATAAACTGATCATATCAGGCAGCTATTCCGGCTGCCTGATAATTTTAACCGTCAAGCCCCACGGCGCATAAGATGTAGCAAAAAAGAAGGGGTCAATTATGCGCTATGTATTTATGTGCCGGTCGCTGACGTATGCCCAGTCTGCGGCTCGGATGCTTGAAAAAAACGCGATATCGGCGTCCGTCAAAAAAGCTCCGACAGGGCTGAGCGGCAGCGGATGCAGCTACAGTGTCAGCGTTTCATATATGAAAGGAACTGCGGCGGCAGGCGTTCTGCGCCGCGAGGGGCTTTTGCAGGGCAAGGTATTCCTGAGGTGTGATGACGGAAGTTATACCGAGGTGGTCTTGTGATCTATCTCGACTCTGCAGCAACAAGCTTTTTAAAGCCTCCGGGCGTCAAAGCGGCTATGATGTACGCTATGGACACCATGTCAAGCCCGGGCAGGGGGGCGTACAATGCAGCGATGCACGCTGCGGATAAGGTCTATGAATGCAGGGAGCTTGCGTGCAGACTGTTTAATTTCGATAAGCCGGAGCATGTCGTTTTCACGCTGAATGCAACTCACGCTTTGAATATTGCGATAAAAACGCTTGCACGGAGAGAAAGCCGAGTCGTTATATCGGGATATGAGCACAATTCAGTTACCCGGCCGCTGCGTGAAGCCGGCGCGAAAGTATCAGTTGCGGCAGGCAGGCTTTTTGACCGAAACAGCGCTCTGGCAGCATTTGAAGAAAAAATTCCGGGTGCTGATCTTGTCGTGTGTAATCATGTCTCAAACGTTTTCGGCTTTATTCAGCCGGTGTATGAAATATCGGAGATATGCAGCCGCTTCGGTGTACCGCTTATTATCGACGCATCGCAGTCAGCCGGCATTGAAGAGCTGGACGCGGAGAGGCTTAATGCAGACTTCATAGCGATGCCGGGGCACAAGGGACTGCTCGGACCACAGGGAACAGGCATACTCCTTTGCAAAGCACAGCCGGCACCGCTTATAAGCGGCGGAACTGGCTCGGAAAGCATCATTCAGAGTATGCCGGAATATCTGCCGGACAGAGCCGAGGCCGGAACACATAACGTTGTCGGAATATCCGGTCTGTGTGAGGGAATAAGATACGTTCTCGGCAAAGGCGTGAATAAAATCGGCGGCTATGAAGCTGAGCTTTGCGGCACTGCGGCAGAACGCCTAAGCCGCGTTCCGTCGCTTGAAGTGTTCTGCGGAAAAGCAGGAGTTCAGGCCGGTGTGCTCTCATTCAGGCACGCTTCCATTGATTGTGAGGCCTTTTGCGAAAAGCTCGGCTCACGCGGAATTGCCGCAAGATGCGGACTTCACTGCGCGCCGCTTGCGCATAAAACTGTTGGGACCGACAAAACCGGCACTGTGCGCATCAGCTTTTCGCCGTTTACGCAGCGTCGCCAGGTAATTCATGCCTGCACCGTCATAGAAAAGATAGCAAACGGAGAAATTTAATTAATATTTAATTGCCTTTTGGCCGTATATATTATATAATATAGTGATTAAAAATACAGCAAAGAGCGGACTGCGCCCGCAGTCCGCAGAAAATACGATTGGGGATTATAATGCAGGACTTTTCGAGTTACTTTTTGAGAATGCTCAATTACCTATCGACAATAAGCTTTTGGGATGTCATCGACATCCTTATCGTCGCTTATTTGTTTTACAAGGTCATAGATCTTGTGCGCAAGACAAGCTCATATAACCTCGCAAAGGGAATACTTCTGCTGCTTATCTTCCTTTGGCTGTCGGGACCGTCGGTGTTCAATTTGACGATGATTAACTTTATCCTGCGCAAAGCGGTCGAGATAGGGCTTATAGCTTTGGTTATCATATTCCAGCCCGAGCTCAGAAAACTGCTTTCAAGAATGGGCAGTAAGGACTTTTACGGCATCTTTTCGCCAAAAACTCAGATAACGAGCAAGGCTGAGTCTGCCATAACGCAGACGGTTTTGGCCTGCGAGCAGATGTCAAAAACAAAGACCGGCGCGCTTATCATCTTCGAGCGCAACATGAAGCTCAGTGATATAATGACAACCGGCACGATCATAAATGCTGATATAACCGCCGAGCTTTTGAAAAACATATTTTATCCTAAGGCTCCACTGCATGACGGTGCGCTTATTATCCGAAACTTTCGTATAGCGGCCGCAGGCTGTGTGCTTCCGCTTACGGCCAAGACTAACCTGAGCAAGGATCTTGGCATGCGCCACCGCGCGGGAATCGGCGCAAGCGAGATTTCCGACGCAATAACCGTCATCGTTTCTGAAGAAACCGGCGGCATATCCGTCGCCATTGAGGGTATGCTCAAGCGCAACCTCTCCGTTGCCATGCTCGAACAGATCCTGCGTAAAGAGCTGGTGGTTGAAGAAACAAAGAAGAGTACCGCAGCTGAAGTTTTTTCTCGTTTTTTTGATAAGCATAAGGTGAACAAAGATGGAACAGAAAAAAAGAACTAAGAAAATATACGACAGCAAGGTATTCTGGATGATCATTTCGCTGCTGTGTTCACTTATGATGTGGGCATATGTTACCAGCCAGGATACGACCGATAAGAATCTGACCTTCACGGGCATTCAAATTGAGTTCCAGGGCCAGGAGGAGCTGCTGAGCGAGAGAAATCTGTCAATAACCGATGTCAGCGCGGATTCCGTGAGCATCGTTGTTAAAGGAAACCGCAGCACTATATCTAAGCTCAAAGCCTCGGACATTAAGGCTGTTATCGACGTAAGCGGCATAACTGCGCCGAATAATATGACATGGACATACAAGCTCGTTTTTCCGAACTATGTCAATGAAAACGAGATAAGCGTTGTGCGCAAAAACCCAGATACTATCAATTTCACCGTTATCAAAAACGGCAGCAAAACGGTCGATATTAAGGGCAGCTTTGAAGGGACCATTGCCGAGGGCTGCGTAGCCGAGGAATTTGTTTTTGATCCCAAAACACTCACGATTGACGGGCCGGAGGAGATAATAAACAAGATAGACCATGTATGGGTCGAGTTCGGCAAGAATCAGACCATTGACTCTGCCTATGTCGAGGAAGCGGAGTTTACGCTGCGCGATAAGAACGATAACATTATCCCGAAGGATGGTCTGCGTCTCTCGGAAGAGACCGTCACGGCGACCCAGCCGATATTGAAAACCAAAGAGCTGCCGCTCAACGTGCGGTTTATATCCGGCGGGGGTATAACCGAAAGCGATTGTGATGTCACGATCGATCCGAGCAGCATAAAGGTTGCCGGAGATTCGAGAATTATTGACGATATGGAAAGCATTGAGATCGGAACGATCGACCTTTCCTCGTTCAGCAGTGGATATGAGCACACGTTCGCGATCGAGCTTCCCGACGGCGTTCAGAACCTGACTGGCGTTTCCGAGGCAAAGGTGACCGTGGAGATAAACGGCTCGCATACCAAGACGTTTACAACGTCAAACATTGCGTGCAAGGGCGTTTCCAATGGCTATCACGCAACTATCGACACCAAGGAGATCGAGGTTACGCTCCGAGCACTGAGTCAGGATGCGCTCAACAGAATTAAGCCCGAGGACATCACAGTTGTTGCCGATCTGTCCGATTACGGTTCGACGACCGGACAGATAATAGTCAATGCTAAGGTCTCTGTTGCCGGGCACGATAACGTTGGTGCGGTAGGCGATGTGAGAGTGACTGTCACCATATACAAGGATTAAGACGGGAGGTCTTTACTAATGACTCAGGATGCAGTGGTCACCAAGGTTTTTCCGAACGGTATGGCCGAGGTCGTCGTAGCGCGCGGCACGGCATGCGGAAGCAACTGCGGCAATTGTGAAAGCTGTGTTTTCCAGAATGAGATAAAAGCGTTTGCCAAAAACTCGGTTCATGCAAAGCCGGGCGAAAAGGTCGTGATCGAAAGCCTTAGCTCCAGAATATTCGGAGCGGCATTCATTGTTTATATCGTTCCTATGCTGGTGTTTGTTATCGGCTATATAATCGCGGCTAGCTGCGGACTGAGCGAGGGCATGAGCGTGCTTTGCAGCTTTATAGCTTTCTGCGCCGCCGTTGCGGTGATCGTAGTTTATCAGCGCCGCAGCAAACGAAAAAATCCCATAAAATTCGAGATAGTCAAGCTGCGTTGAGGTGATAAAATGATTAAAAGTATGACTGGCTACGGCAGTGCAAAAGGCACTGTCGAGGGCATAGAAGTTAGCGTTGAGCTTAAAAGCGTAAACAATAAGTTTTTAGACACGTCGATAAGACTGCCGCGCAGCTTCCTGTTTGCCGAAGAAACGATAAAGCAGGCTGTAAGCTCGCACATAAGCCGCGGCAAGGTCGATGTTTTCGTGACGATCGACAGCTCGATGGCCGATGACATGGTCGTAAGGGTAAACGAGCCGCTTTTGAAGGGATACCTGGATGCGCTCAACTCCATTGCGGACAAGTATGGGCTTGCAAACGACGCAAGCGTTATGAACGTAAGCCGCCTTCCGGACGTGCTTTCGGTCGAGAAAAAAGAGCTTGACGCAGATGCTGTGGCGGAGGGTATGCGCGCTATTGCCGAGCAGGCGCTGTGCGACTTTGACCGCATGCGTATCGTAGAGGGCGAAAAGCTCAAAGCCGACGTGCTTTCAAAGCTTGAGAATATAGAAAATTATGTTTCGGTGATTGAGAAAAACTCGCCCGTTACGGTCGAGCAGTATCGCGAAAGGCTTCTCGGTAAGCTCAACGAAGTTCTTGGCTCATCAGGTATAGACGAATCCCGTATCCTCACCGAGGCTGCGATATTTGCCGACAAGATCGCCGTTGATGAAGAGACCGTGCGCCTGCGCAGTCATATATCTCAGCTCCGTCAGATGCTTGAAACAGGCTCTCCTATAGGCAGAAAGATCGACTTTTTGCTTCAGGAGTTTAACCGCGAGGCTAACACTACCGGCTCGAAGTGCCAGAATTCCGATATTGCACACACGGTAGTTGATCTGAAATCCGAGATCGAAAAGATCCGTGAGCAGATTCAGAATATTGAGTGAGGGCAGCATGACGCTCATAAATATAGGATTTGGAAACATGGTAAGCGCACAGCGCGTTATTGCCATGGTAAGCCCTGAATCGGCGCCGATAAAGCGAATGATTCAGGACGTGAGAGATAAGGGGTTATTAATTGACGCATCCTTCGGCAGAAGCACGAAGGCTGCGCTTATAATGGACAGCGGAAACGTTATCCTGTCCGCGCTCACGCCGGAGGTTCTGGCGGCGCGAATGTCAAATAAGAATGAGGAAGGTGCAGCAAATGGCTAAACAGAGAGGAAAGCTTATAGTTATATCCGGACCGTCCGGAGCAGGGAAGAGCACGGTCGTTTTCAAGGCTCTGGAGGGACGAAACGACATATG
>OLVZ01001580.1_pt1 | contig 19148 bp, 32 predicted proteins | sample 1673341 | NCBI WGS metagenome assembly OLVZ01 (sample SAMEA3178944, study PRJEB25190) | human gut metagenome | biome: human gut; feature: human-associated habitat; material: faeces | place: Austria | collected 2013 | reverse complement strand
GCGCAGCAGGAGAGGGCTGGTACGGTAATTGTAATTTTCCTGTGTCATAAGTGATTCTCCCATTCAATGATTTAAAGAATACAAAAATACATATCTAATAAATTTATTAACAGCTATATTTCTTTAATAGCTTTCAGTTAATAAATAAAAAATATTTACAGAAAGGAAGAAAGATAATGGAATATACAAAAAATATTGTAAAAACAAATGAAAGAGCTGCAATAAATAGAATAAGAAATATCTATAGAAAAGAAAGCAGAACAAAGGATGAAATGTTATTATCACTAGGAATTGCATTTATGGCTGGATTAGAAAAAGGTCAAAATGAAAAAGAACATTAGAAATCTAGGAATAATAATATAAAAACGCAAGTATAAATACATAGAGGTGGAAAAATGATTAGAGTAATTATAGTTGAACCTAATATTACAAAGGAAGAAAACGAAAGAAATTTAAAAAGAGTTGAAGAGGTTTTAACTAAGATAGTTAGAAAAGCATCACCAGAAAAGTTAGAGAAGCTAAGAAATAATCAACTTTAATTAATCAAATTGGATGAATAGGCTGAATAGCCTTAAGACATTGAACGCTACTTAATAAAGAATAGGTTTAATTATTTTTTTAGCTAAAATGTCGAAAAATGCTGTGGGAAAAAGGTGAACAATAAATGATAAAGCATTTAAAGGAAGAATTACATAGAGCAATACAGGTATATGGTATTGCTCATGAAAAAACTATAGAGATAAGCCAAAGGCTTGATATAGAAATAGTTAAAGAGCAGAAGGAGAGGATGAAAAAATGATAAAAAAAGTTAATGTACTAATAAGTGGAAATGTATCAGATATAAAGGATGCAAATACAATCATAGAAAAAAATATTGAATATTGTGCAGAAAATAAAGTTCTTTCTAGGGTTGAAACAGAAATAACATTCAATATATCGATAGGGAGAAGAAGATTTGATTAAAAAAATAGGACAAAATAAATTTGCCCTATAAAATTATTAATTAGTTATTTAAACTGTTGCTGATTGGTAATTTTGAAACTCTACATATTCGATAGATATAGCATTTATAGCTACACATGAAGAATCTCCAATAAAATTAAGTAATTCATTATTTAAAATATAGAATTCAGAAAAATTAGTAATAGAAGAATTTGGAGTATCAATAGACTTAAGATTATTAATTATTATATTTTGACCAGACTTTAAAACTATATTTGCGGTTACAGCCATAATAACACTTCCTTTCTATTTTTTTAATTAGTATAACCAAGAATATTTTACCATAGATTTATTACAAAAGTCTACAAAATATTACAAAATTAGAAAGGGAGTTTTAAATATGAAATTAACACCATTAAGAAAAAGAAGAGTTAAAGCTGGAATATCTCAAGATGTAGTAGCTGATTATTTAGGAATTACAAAAGGATCATTATCAATGATAGAAAGAGGTCATGACAATTTAAGATTAGAGTATGCAGCTAAACTTAGTAAATTATATAAATGTACAGTAGATGATATATGTAGAGATTTGGGGGTGTTGTAGTGGGAAAGATAAAAGAATTAAATGATGTAGTTGACACAGCTAAAGAGATAATGAAAAAAGATAAAAATATTGGTTGGCTTGCAGCTATAGAAGAAGCAAAGAAAATTATATTTAAAGATAAGGAAGCAAAAACAGATATAGATAATGGAATTGTATATGATATAGAAACTGGTGAAAATATTATAGAGTTATGAAAAATAATACCAAAAATAAAAACACATTACTAAGCAACTTGGCAGGAGATTAGTAATGTGTAAAGCATGATAATTGAATTAAAAAGTTTTTTAAAATTACTTTTTTTAATACAAGAAAATTATAAATAAATAATCATAAAAAGTCAAATTAGACTTATTTTTTTAAAGCTTTTTTAGAGCATTTAGAGGGCTTGTATTAGGTATTAATAAATCGGACATCTATATATTTAAATAAAGAAAATATGAGGTTTAGACATGAATAGAAAGAAACTAAAGAAGTTATATGAAGAGTATGATTATGAATCAATTTATGATAAGCAGATTAAGAACTTAGAAGATTATGAAAATTTAAGATTAAATAGTGAGTATGTATATGTAATTAAAACTATAAAAGCAGGAAGTATGGTTGAGAAAGAATTATATTGTATACCAAAGGGAAGAGATTATAAAAGAACTATAAAGAAAAGAAAATCTTCAAAAGCTCAAGAGAAATTAAATAAGAAGAATAGAATAAAAAATACAATAAGATTAGTTAATGCTAATTTTAAACAAGGTGATTTATATATAACTCTTACATATAAGAAAGCAACTTTAGTTGATGAAGATAGAGCAAAGAAAGATATAGATAACTATATAAAAAAGCTTAAAAGATGGTTTAAGAAAAATAGACCTAATGAAGAGTTTAAATATATTCATGTTATAGACTTTGTAGATGATCCAAAGAAAAGTAAAAGAACTAGAATACATCATCATTTGATAGTGAGTGAAATGGATAGAGATGTAGCAGAAGAAAAGTGGGGATTAGGAGTTGTTAATGCTAAGAGATTACAACCTAATGAATTTCAATTTGAAGAGGTAGCTACATATATAGCAGCACAAGCAAAAAGAAGAATTGGGCATTCAAAAAATTTAAAGAAGCCTATTATAACTATAGATAGTACAAGCCTTACAAGAAGAAAAGTTGAGAGACTTGCAATTGAAGAGTATTCACATAAAGAATTCTTTGAAAAGAAAAATAAGAATTATAAATTTTTAAAAAGTGATACATATATCTCTGATGATTTTGGAGGAATTTATATATATGCAAAAATGTCAAGAAGGGAGAATGGAAAGGAATGACGGTAGCAAGAATAAAAAGAACAACATCAAGTGAAAGCCAAGAACAAAAAGCACTGTTTCAATGGGCTGGTTTAGCAGAACAAAAATATCCAGAGCTTAAATTACTACATCATATACCAAATGGGGGAATAAGAGATATTAGAACTGCTGCAAATTTAAAAAAAGAAGGTGTTAAAAGAGGTGTTCCAGATATATGTTTACCAGTGTCAAGAGGTAAATATCATGGATTATACATAGAAATGAAAGTGGGTAAGAATAAGCCAAGTAAAGAACAGAAAGAATGGATTAATTCACTTCAAGAAGAGGGATATGTAGCTTGTGTATGTTATGGATGGCTAGAAGCAAGAGAAGTTATAGAAAAATATTTATCAGAGCCTAGAAACTTTATGTTTTTATGAGTAGATCTAGCAAAAGGGGAAGAAAAAAATGTTAGAAATAACTTGTATATATAAAGAGCTATGGAATGAAGTTGTCAAAGATAAAAAGTTTGATAGTTTTGAAGTGTTTGGTAAGTGGGTAGCAGATAATGCTACAGAAATAGCAATATTAGATGTTATTGAAGAAGAGGAATAGGGAGTGGAGAACATGAAGGTAGTATCAATAATAAATCTTAAAGGTGGAGTAGGTAAAACTATATCATCAGCTAATATAGGTTATATACTGGCTGAATTACATAATTATAAAGTTTTATTAATAGATAATGATAAGCAAGGAAATTTAAGTAAGATATTTAATAGGCATAATTATGAACTTCCTGGAGTGGAAGAAATAATGACAAATAGAAATGTTGATGTATTTGATTTAATTCAAAATACAGAATATAAAAATTTAGATATTATATCAGCTAATATGAAGTTGCTTACTGCAAATTTAGAAGTAATGTTAGATCAAGTAAGACCACAGCAAACAAGAATAAAACAAGCTATAAAACAAGTAGAGCAGTATTATGATTACTGCATAATAGACAATGCTCCAGACATAAATATATCAACAATAAATGCTTTGGTAGCTTCAAATGAAGTAATGATACCTATTAAGATAGATGAATTTGCTTTTGATGGACTTAAAGAACTTGTAGATCAAATAAATAATACTAAAGTTGATTTAAATGAAAATTTAGTATTTAGAGGGTGTTTTGTTACCTCATATGTAAACAATGAAGTTAATAGGCAAGGTAAAGAGTGGCTTAAAGAAAGTAATTATAAAGTATTTGATAGCCATATAAGAAGAACTGAAAAGATAGATGAAAGTACATTTGCTAAAAGGCCAATAAATCTTTATTCAAAAAGATGTGGAGCAGCAGTAGATTATAAAAGATTAGTAGAAGAGTATTTGAGTGAATATTTATTTAGTAATTAAATAATGAATAAATTGAAATTATTGTGAGGAAAGGAGCTTAAAAAATGAAGTTGCATAAATTGAAAATATTACCTAAGTATTATGAAAAAGTTATATCTAAAGAAAAGAGATTTGAAATAAGAAAAGATGATAGAAACTTTAAAGTTGGAGATATTATAAGACTTTGTGAACATGATGGTAAAGAGTTTACTGGTAGAGATAGCTTATATAATATTGATTATAAATTAAATGGTGGAGAACATGGATTAGAGGAGGGATATTGCATTTTGTCAATAAGTCCTTATGAAGAAGTAAATAAAAATCAAATAGAATAGCGAACAATTTGATTATATTGCGAACTAAATTGATCTTTGAAAATTGAATAGTACGGTATTTAATAGATGAATTGTCATAATTTATAATAATATTGTATAATAGGGTTATATTGGTATATAGAAAGGGTGATAATGATGGCAGGAGTAGTTTTAAGTGTAATTTTAATTATGGCATTAATTTTAGGTGTCTATATATTTGGAGTATATACTGCAAGTAGAGAAGATAGTGAAATGCACATAGAAAAAGAAAATAAAGATAAAAATGTTATTATAGAAATATTTTTTGAGGTAATATTATCATTTATAATTGTATTTTCATTTATGTTTTTATTTGAACTTATTGGGTTCAAACAAGAGCAAACAGGTATTGCAGTTTCTATTATAGTTGTTTTTACTATTATTTTTTGTACAAATAAAATTATTAATGAAATAAGAAAAATAAATAGATAGATTTCTAATAAACCAATTTAAACTTTTATGATTAAAAATTAAATATTAATAATTATACCGTATTATTCAAAAAGAATATGCGGTATTTTTTAGTGCGCAATTCAAAAAATGTGTCCAATTTGGGCACATTTTAGAAAAAGGGGTGAAGAGGAAAGTGGCATTTAATTTAATGCAATTATTAAATAGCAATTCAAGAGAAGTAAATAAAAGTGAAGAAGAGGAAATGAAAACTTTGAATTTTAATATAAAGAATATAGATATAGATCATATAGTACCAGCTAAAGAAAACTTTTATAGTGTAGATGATATAGAGAATATAAAGCAATCAATAGAGCTGTTAGGAATAGAACAAAATCTTATAGTAGAAAGAATAGATAGAGATAATTATAAGCTTGTAGCAGGACATAGAAGATACTTTGCATCAAAAGCATTAGTGGAAGAAGGTAAAGAAAAGTTTAGAATATTACCTTGTACAGTTAAGACAAAAAGTGAAGATAATACTCTTTTAAATAAGTTAACTATGATAATGACAAATTCAACTACAAGAGAGTTAAGTGACTGGGAAAAGATGCAGCAATCTATAGAAGTAGAAGAGATAATAAATCAGCTTAAAAAAGAAAATAACATAAAGGGTAGAACAAGAGATTTATTATCAGAAATATTAAATATATCATCAAGCCAATTAGGAAGATATAAAGCTATAAATAATAATCTTATAGATGAATTAAAAGAAGAGTTTAAGAATAATAATATAAATTATTCTGTAGCATATAAAGCATCACAATTAACCAAAGAGTATCAGTTAAAAGCATTTATAAAGTTACAAGAAGAGGGAAGTATTACAACAAATGATATAGATGTATTAAAAGCTAAAGAAGAATATACAAGACCATTAGAGTGTCAAATTACAATAGATGATAACTTACATGATGAAGAAGTAACTATAGGCATAGAAGATAGTGAATATAGTGAAGAGATAGAAGAAAACAAAGAGGCGTATGTTGAAGATGTTGAAAGAACTGAAGAAATTACTGAAGAAGTTTCAATAAATACAGAAGAGGAAGAAGAAAAAGAAGAAGTTCAAAGTGAAATACATAAAAATATAGAAGTTCAACAATTAAAAAATGAGCATAAGGATATATGTACTTTTTGTAGAGAAAATACAAATTCAACTTTAGTAGATAAGGATAACAAAATATTATTATATTTTGATTCATCTACAAGAGAAATAGGAATAACAAATAAGGATACTGGAGAAATAAATTTTATTAGATTTAAATATTGCCCAGAGTGTGGAAGAAAGATTTATTAGGAGAATATATGAAATACAAAAGTTTAGCAAGTATAAGAATAAAAGTGATTTTAGATAAGAAGGGATTAAAAAATGTTGATATAGTAAGAAGAATAAGAAATAATTCAACAGGTGGATTAAGAAGAATATGTAATATAGATTTAAAAAGATTAGAAGAGATATTAGATGGAGATAAAGTAACATTCTTAGAAGCGAGTTTAATAATGCAAGCTATAAATGAAGATATTAGTAGGGTGTTTGGAGTATGATTAATTTAAGAGATATAGAAACCAAAGATTTAATAAATGAACTTCTATTAAGAGAAGAAGTAAGATCTATGAATATAGAAAAAGGGGAAACAGTTAAATCAATAGTATTTTTAACTGAAAATCAAAATAGTGAATATGGGACAAGATACCTAAGGGGATATGGTCCAAGTATAATATTAGAAATAGAAATGAAGTGAGGTAATAAAAATGGAATTAAGAGATAGAAATTTTATATTAATTGATACAGAAACAACAGGATTTGATGAAAAGAAACATCAGATTTTAGAAGTTGGAATTTTAGTTATTAAAGATTTAAAAGTTATAGATAAATTTGAAGTAAAAATAAAGCATAGAGAGTACACTATAACAGCTAAAGCTATGGAAGTTAATAATATAAATATAGTTGAACATGAGAAAGAAGCATTATTTGAAAAAGAAGCAACAGAGAGAATGTTAGAGTTTTTAAATAAACATAAATGTGAAAGTGATGAAGGATATATTGTTATTGGTCAAAATGTAGCGTTTGATATTAAGTTTTTAGAAGAAATGTTCTTACGAACATATAAGATAAAAGAATATAGACAAGTTATTAGTTATAGAAATTTAGATATAATGCAATTAGCGATGATAAAGAATATTGAAGGTAAGATAAGTTTAGAAAAACAAGATTTAGATAGTATTTTAAAAGAATTAGAGATAGAAATACCTGAAAATCGTCATAGAGCACTAACTGATTGCTACTTAGAATTTAAAGCTATGTGTACATTACTGAATATGTAATATCTTAATTTAAGTTGATATAAAAGTTTTATTGTAGATAAGATAAAAGAAGTTATTAATATGCTATAAGCATTTAATATATATAAATTACACTAAACAGTATCAATGGATTACAAAATGCTAAAGTTAAGGTGGTAGAGGAGGAAACTCCTCTTTTTATAGATATTAGGAGAATAATAAATATGAATTATGAAAAAGAATATCAAGAAGAGGTAAAGATATTAAATGATATATATAAAAGATATGATAATTTAAGTGAAGAGGATATAGCAGGAGCTTTCCAACTACAAAAGGATGCAATACAAGCTTATTTTAGATGGTCTAGTATTAAGTATGATATAAAGAAAGATTTAAAGAGAGGACAAGCAACAGCAATAAAAGAAAGGTTAGAAGATATATGCTCATATCTTAAATACATATATACATCTAGTAAATCAGTATGGTTAAAAGCAAAAGAAGATATAAGGCATGTGTGATATTAAAGAAGTATTAGAAGAGGTAATAAAAATAAGTTAAAGTGAAAGGATGAACGATATGGAAAATACAGATGAGATTATTAGATTAGTAGCTAAGGAAGCCATAAAAGAATTTGATAAAGAGCAAAAAGAAAAGAAAAAAAAGAAAGTATTTCATAATACTAAATTATTATTAAAGCATTATAATAGTTTAAAAACTCATGTAGAGGAGGCTATAGATGATGTTAAGAAAATACATGTTGATTCTGAAATAGATGATATATGTAGTGATGAATTATATATTGCAAGTATAAAAAGAAGTAAAAGCAAAACACTTATAATGATTGCTCATATAGATATGGCTTTAGAACAATTGAAATGTAAGCAGATAAAAAAAGGTACAGTAGATAAATATAATGCACTGACAAAACATTATATAGATGAAAAAAATTATGAGGAAATATCAGAAGAACTTAAATGTAGTGTTATAACTCCAAGAAGATGGATTAATGAAATGATTGATGAATTAAGTGTTTTGTTGTTTGGAATTGATTCAAATAAATTTGAAATGATATAAAGATGATAAAAAGTTGATATTTTAATGATAAATTAAATGTGTTATAATGATATTGTCCAAAATAATATTTAGATGCTTTAGTGCATTGTTACTTCGTGTTTAGGAGAAGTTAGGTGTAATTTTATATCTAGCTTCTTTTTTTATACAGCTAATTCTAGGAGGAGAAGATATGGCTAGAGAGTTTAGCAGAGCATTTTATAAAAGTAAAGAATGGAAGAAGGCAAGAGAATATATATTTAAACAATATAATGGTATATGTCAGGATTGTTTGGATAAAGGAACTTTAACTCCTGGAAAAGAGGTTCATCATATAATACATTTAGATGAAATAAATATAAATATTCCAGAAGTGGCTTTGGGATCAGATAACTTAATATTATTATGTAAAGAGTGTCATCATAAAAGGCATAAGAATAATAAAATAACAAGTGATGATTTGATATTTAATGAAAATGGAGAACTAATAATGAAGCAAGCCCCCCCATATTAATTTTATGATTTTCACTATGGGGACCGAGGAGGGGAACATAAAAATAACACACAGGAGTTTTTGCAGTACCCCCTCCCCTTTATTTTTATATATTTTGGAAGAAGGTGAAAGTAAATGGAGAAAAATAAAAGAATTAAAAAAGAAGAGAACAGACTTAAAAAGATTTATAAAAATATAGAAGATAATAAAAAAGAAACTGTTATAGGATTAATTCAAAGAGTTGCTTATTTGCGAGTAACCTTAGAAGATTTTGAAAAAGATTTAGATGAAAATGGATTTGTGGAATTATTTCAACAAGGGGAAAAACAAGCTCCTTATGAAAGAAAAAGACCAGTAGCAGACCTGTATAACACAATGAATACTTCATACCAAAAAGGGATAAAGCAACTTACAGATTTACTACCAAAAGAAGTTAAGGCATTAGAAGATGATGATGGTTTTGAGGAATTTGTAAATAGTAAATGAGTAAGGCAATAAGAAATATAATATATGAATTAACTTATAATCCTATTTTAGAATATTGGGAATTAATAAAATATAAGCCTATATTTCAAAAGGTAGAAGGTTTAAAAAAAGAACTAAACTTTATTAAAAAAGATAAAAATAATGATGAAATATCAATTAAAATTAAAGAAAAAGAGTTAGAAAATGCTAATAAAGAACTTAATGAAGTAAAGTTAAAAGGTGCTATAAATTCAAGTTACAAAGTATATAGAGTATATAAGGAAATTGTTGAAAATATCATAAATAACGAAGAAAGTATATGGGAATATGATTCACATAAGGCTAATCATGCTATTGAATTTATAGAAAATTATTGTAAACACTCAAAAGGGAAAATGGGTGGAAAGCCTTTCATATTAGAAGTGTGGCAGAAAGCGTTAGTAGCAGTTACATTTGGTATAGTTCATAAAATATCAGGACTTAGAAAATATAAAGAAGTATTATTAGTTGTTGCAAGAAAAAATGGAAAATCTACATTAGCTGCTGGAATAGGTCTTTATATGCAGTTAGCAGATGGAGAACCTGGAGCAGAAATATATGCATGTGCAACTAAGAAAGATCAAGCAAAAATAATATGGCTAGAAAGCAAGAGAATGGTTAAAAAGTCTAAATCATTACTTAGAAGGGTTAAACCTTTAGTTGGTGAATTAGTGGCTGATTTTAACGATTCTTTTTTTAGGCCCTTAGGAAGAGATTCAGATAGCTTAGATGGATTGAATGTTCATTGTGCATTATTAGATGAAATTCATGCTTGGACTGATAAAAATTTATATGATGTTATAGTTGATGGGACTACAGCAAGAGAAGAGCCATTAATATTTATAACAACTACAGCAGGAACTGTTAGAGAGTGTGTATATGATATAAAGTATGATGAAGCTGAAAGAGTTATAAATGGATATGATGATAATGATGGATATAAAGATGATACGTTATTACCTATAATATACGAGCTTGATAGCAGAATAGAATGGCTTGATGAAGAATGTCATATAAAAGCTAATCCGGGTCTAGGAACTATTAAAAGAGTTGATCAATTAAATAATAAAGTTAATAAGGCTAAAGCTAATCCTTTATTAGTTAAAAATTTATTATGTAAGGATTTTAATATAAGAGAAACCTCAAGTGAAGCATGGTTGACATTTGAACAAATTAACAATAATAAGAAATTTGATGTTTTATCATTAAAACCACGTTATGGCATTGGAGGAGCTGACTTATCATCTACTACTGATTTAACATGTGCAACTATATTATTTAAAGTTCCTGGTAATGAAGAAATATATACAATGCAAATGTATTTCTTGCCAGAAGATTTATTAGAGAAAAGAGTTGAAGAGGATAAAATACCATATGATATTTGGCGTGATCAAGGTTTATTAAGAACCACTCCAGGAAATAAAGTACATTATAAACATGTTACAGAGTGGTTTTTAGAAGTTCAAAACGAATATGATATTTACATTTTTTCTGGTGGGTATGATTCTTGGAGTGCTAATTATTGGATTGAAGATATGAAAAATACCTTTGGTCAAGAAACTTGGCAACCAGTTATCCAGGGAAAGAAAACACTTTCAGGACCTATGAAAAATTTAGGAGCTGATTTAGAAAAGAAAATTATTAATTATAATAATAATCCAATTCTTAAATGGTGTTTGACTAATACAGCTATTGATATAGATAAAAATAATAATATACAACCTATAAAAACAAGTAATTCAAGAAGAAGAATTGACGGTTTGGCATCATTATTAAATGCATATGTTCAACTTGAAAGAGTTTATGATAATTATATGTCAGTTATTTAGAAAGAAGGTGAAGAATCATAGGACTTTTTAATAATCCATTCAAGAAATTACTTACAAATAAAAATAAATCAGTACAAACAAGATTTGAAATGATTGAGGATAAAGGAAATGGATTTTATTTATGGGATGGATTAATCTATAAATCAGATATTGTTAGAGCTTGTATAAGACCTAAAGTAAAAGCTATAGGTAAACTAATTCCACAACATATAAGAAATAGTAAAGAAGGATTTACTGTTAATCCTGAGCCGTATATTAAATTTTTATATGAAGAACCTAATCCATATATGAGTGGTCATGTATTTAGAGAAAAGATGGCAACTCAATTAGCTTTAAATAATAATGCATTTGCTTTAATAGTTAGAGATGAAAATGGATTTCCTGTTGAAATGTATAATATTCCATGTGTTGGAGTAGAAGCTAAATATGATTCACAAGGAGAGTTGTATTTAAAATTTACAAACAGAAATGGAGTAGTAGTTACGTATCCATACACCGATATAATTCATTTAAGACAAGATATAAATGAAAATGATATATTTGGGGATAGTCCTAAAGAGGCTTTACTACCATTAATGGAAGTAGTATCTACAACTGACCAGGGGATAGTAAAAGCTATAACAAATTCAAGCGTAGTTAGATGGTTATTAAAATTTACAACATCTATGCGACCTGAAGATGTAAAATCGCAAACAAAAGCTTTTGTAGATTCATTTTTAAGTGTTGAAAATGGAGTTGGAGCAGCTGGGGTTGACGCTAAAGCTGATGCAAAACAAATTGATCCTAAGGATTATGTTCCAAATGCAGCAGTAATAGACAGAACAACTCAACGTATTTATAGCTTTTTTAATACAAATGACAATATAGTTCAATCTAAATATACAGAAGATGAATGGAATGCTTATTATGAAAGTGAAATAGAACCAATTGCTATGCAGTGGAGTAGTGAAGATAGTAGAAAACTATTCACTAGAAGAGAGAGGGGATTTGGCAATAAAATTATTTATTCAGCCAATAATCTTCAATATGCATCTATGAGTACTAAGCTAGGGTTACAAGCTATGGTAGATAGAGGATCTATGACACCAAATGAATGGAGAGAAGTATTAAATCTTCCGCCAGTTGAAGGTGGAGATAATCCATTAAGAAGATTAGATACTATAGCTATAGGTAAAGGGGGTGAAAAATAGTGAATTATATTGATATAAAAGGTCAAGTTGTACCTAGTGGTAATGAGTGGATTTATGAATGGTATGGAATACAAGCTACATCACCTAAACAAGTTATAAGAGCATTGAAAAATGCTAATGGAGAACCAGTAACTATTAAGATAAATAGTGGTGGGGGAGATGTATTTGCTGGATGTGAAATATATAATGAATTAAAAAATTATAGTGGCGAAGTATCAATTGAAATTCATGGATTATGTGCAAGTATAGCTAGTGTAATTGCTATGGCTGGAAAGTGTAAAATGTCTCCTTTAGCTGAAATTATGATACATAATGTATCTACAAATACAAGTGGAGATTATAGAGATATGGAGCATGCTGCTGAAGTTTTAAAAAAAGCTAATAAAACTATTGCTAATGCATATGTTTTGAAAACTGGAATGAAAGCAGAAGAAGCTTATAAATTAATGGATAAAGAAACTTGGTTTACTGCTGATGAAGCACTAGAAATAGGATTAATAGATGAAATACTTTATTCAGATGAAAAAGTAGACAAGCAATTACTTAATTCGTTAAAAAATAGTGCTATTACATTTTGTAATAATATAGGATCAATAAATGATATAGCATTACAAAAATTAAAAAATTATACGCCAATTCAGCCTAAAGAAAATTTTAAGGCTGATTTTTTTGTTCAAGAAAAAATGAAGGCTAAATTAAAACTAATGAAATTAAAAGGAGAAATTAAATAATGGAAAGAGAAGAATATTTACAATTAAGAAATGGACTTTATTCAGAAGCTGAACAATTAATTAATGAAGGGAAAATTGAAGAGGGAGAAGTAAAAATGCAAGAAATTACTGATCTTGATAATAGATTTGATAATGAAGCTAAAGCTTTAGCTAATTTAAATGCTTTAAAAGATAATATTAAAATATCAAATACATTCCCAGTAAACACTCAAAATAAAATAGGTGAAATTGCTGATGAAGATTTTTCAAATACTACAGAATATAGAAAAGCCTTTATGAATTATGTAATAAAAGGAACTTCTATACCTGGAGAATTTAAAAACTCTGAAAAAACAAAAACTACAGATGTTGGAGCTGTTATTCCTCAAACAGTATTATCAAAAATAATTGAGAAAATGGAAGCTACAGGAATGATACTTCCATTAGTTACTAGAACATCATTTAAAGGTGGATTAACTATACCTACATCAACTGTTAAGCCAACAGCAACTTGGGTAGCAGAAGGAGAAGGTTCAAATACAATTAAGAAAACAACTGGTACAATTACATTTGCTTATCATAAGTTAAGATGTGCTATAGCGAATACATTAGAAGTAGATACAATGGCATTACAAGTATTTGAAACTACTTTTATAAATAATGTAGTTGAAGCTATGACTAAAGCGATAGAAAAAGCTATTATAAGTGGAACTGGAACAAATCAGCCTAAAGGTATACTAACGGAAACAGTTGAAGTTGGACAAAATATTGATATAGCAGCTGCGGCTAAATTATCATATGACATATTAGTAAAAGCAGAAGCGGCCTTACCACTAGCTTATGAAAATGAAGCTGTATGGTTTATGACTAAAAAGACATTTATGGGATTTGTAGGACTTGTTGATGGAGCTGGTCAACCAATTGCAAGAACTAATTATGGATTAAGTGGTAAGCCTGAAAGAATATTATTAGGAAGAAAAGTAATATTAAATGATTATATGGATTCATATGCTGATACTGTTGATTCTGATAAGAAAGTAGCATTTTTGTTTAATCCTAAAGATTATGTCCTTAATACTAATTTAAATATGACTATAAAAAGATATGAAGATAATGATACTGATGATGTGGTAACAAAAGCCTTAATGTTAGTTGATGGTAAAGTTGTAGATAAAAATTCTTTAGTAACTATAACTAAAAAAAACTCTTAATTAAAGCGGATGTATATTCAGAAATAAATTATGAAGATAAAACTGTAGCAGAACTTAAAAAAATAGCTAAAGATAAAAATATAAATGGATATTATAACATGAATAAATCTGAACTTATTAAAACACTTAGCATTATAGGAGAATAATATGTTACAAAAGGTTAAATTAGCACTAAGGATAAAATCTAATAAGTTTGATGATGAAATACAAGATTTAATATCAGCTTGTAAAATAGATTTAAGTATTTCTGGGGTTAGAAAAGTAAGGGAAGATGATCCAATAATACAACGAGTAATAATATTATATGTTAAAGCTAACTTTGGATTAGATAATAATGATAGTGAGAAATATTATAAATCTTACTTATTATTAAAACAAAGTTTAAGTTTGTGTGGTGATTATAATGTGGCTACATGAGTTAACATTAATAAAAGAAAGTTATGAATTTGATAGTGTTGGTAATCAAACTATTAAAGAAATAAAGACAGAAGTATTTTGTAGTTGTAAATCTATAACTAGAAGTGAATTTTATAATGCTGCAACAACAGGATTTAAGCCTTCAATAGTTTTTGTAATAAATTCTTTTGAATACAACAATGAAGAAAAAGTTGAATTTGAAGAAGAGGTATATAAAGTAATAAGAACTTATTTAAATTCTACTGATAGAATAGAGTTGATATGTGAGAAGGTGTTAGGAATTGGCTAAAAAAAATGTTGGAAATGAAATTACAAGATATTTAACAGCTTATATAAATGGAGTGGAAAGAGGGATGTTATCTGCAAGAGAAAGTATATCTAAAGAGGCTGTTAAAAAATTAAGAGAAAAAAGTCCAAAGAAAACTGGTGATTATAAAAAAGGCTGGAGAGTAACAACTGAAAAAAGAGGTAAAAAGATAGTTCATAATAAAACGGATTACCAATTAACTCATTTATTAGAATTTGGTCATGCTAATGCTAATGGGGGAAGAACTCCAGCAAAAGTACATATAAGACCAGTAGCTGAAGAAGCTGTTGAGAAGTATATTAAAGAAACAGAGAGATTAATAAGAAAATGACATTAGAAGAACTTAATAATATTTTAAAAGAAACAGGGTATCCAGTTGCATATTCTCATTTTAAACAAAGACAAACATTACCTTTTATAACTTATCTAGTTGAAGGTACAAGTAATTTTTTTGCAGATGATAAAGTTTTATTAAAAGTAGAACAAATTAATATTGAGTTATATACTTCTAAAAAAGATTTAGAAGCTGAAAATAAATTAGAAAATTTATTGGATAAAAATAATATTTGCTATGAAGTATTTGAAGATTTTATAGCAGAAGAAAAAGTTTTTAGAAGAACATATGAAATGGAGATGATTTAATGAGTAATAAAGTTACATTTGGGTTAAAGAATGTACATTATGCTAAAAGAACTAATGAAACTACTTATGAAACTCCAGTTCCTATTCCTGGAGCAGTAGAAATTAGTTTAGAACCAAAAGGAGAAGGAGCTGAATTTTATGCTGATGATGTACTATATTATTCAGCACCAAATAATCAAGGATATGATGGAACACTAACTATAGCTAATATTCCAGAACAATTTGCTATTGATTGTCTTGGAGAAACTAAAGATAATAAAAATGTTATTTTGGAAAAGTCATCTAGTGTAGGTTCAGCATTTGCATTATTATTTGAATTTGATGGAGATGTTAAAGCAACAAGACATGTTTTATATAATTGTACAGCTAGTAGACCAACGGTAAGTTCAGCAACAAGAACAAATTCTAAAGAACCAAATACAAATGAGCTTACATTTGTTGCTGCTCCTAAAGTCGATGGAGTTGTTAAAGGTAGAACTTCATCAGCTGCAAGTAATGGAACAGATACTAATACATATAATAACTGGTATACAAAAGTATATGTAACTGCGGGGTAAATTAAATGGAAAAGATAATTAAAATAGATGGTAGAGATATAAAATTTAAATCAACTGCTGCAACTCCACTTAAGTATAAAGCACAGTTTAAAACAGACTTTTTTGCAGACTTAATAAAATTGAGTAATATGCAAAGTGAAAAAACAAATAAAAATGAAATTGAAATGTTACAAAGTATAGACTTTGATATATTTTATAGAATTATTTGGATATTAGCTAAAACTGCTGATTCATCTATTCCACCAATGATTGAATGGTTAGATGGATTTGATGAATTTCCAACAGTGGATATATTTCCAGAATTACAAGAACTCATTTTATCTAGCATAAGCACTAAAAAAAAATAGAAGATGAAGGGGATAATGATGTTATGACAACAGAATTATTCCTTTTTTTATGCAAAAAAGTAGAATTAAGCATTAGTGATTTAGAATTAATGACTATAGCTATGTGTTTAGATTACATTGATGCATATATAGAATTCAATTCAGATAATAAGAAAAAGAAAGTAAGAAAAGCTACTCAAGAAGATTTTGATAATTTTTAAAATTTAAAGGTGGTGATTAAATATGGCTAGTAATAGTAGAATCAAAGGAATTACTATAGAACTAGATGGTGAAACTACTGGATTAGAGAAGGCTTTAAAAGATGTAACTAAATATTCTTTTGAATTACAAGGTGAATTAAGAGATGTTGAAAGATTATTAAAATTTGATCCTGGAAATGTTGAAGCATTGTCTCAAAAACAACAATTACTTACAAAGCAAATAGAAAATACAACTGCTAAATTAAATAAGTTAAAAGAAGCTCAAGATGAAGTAGAAAGAAAGTTTCAAAGTGGAGAAATTGGTGAAAAACAATATAGATCATTTAGAAGAGAGATAGAATATACAGAAACATCTATAAGGAATTTAAATGATAAATTAAAGCAAATGGATACTGCACAAGTTACAGAAACAACCATACAAATGAATAGGCTTGAATCAGCTTCTGAAGATGCAAAAGAAGATATTAAAAATTTAGGTAATGAATTAGTTGGATTAGTGGCAGGTGCTGGAGTAGTTTCAGGCATTGGAGATGTAATAGAAAAAGCGTTAGATACTTCAAGTGTGAATACAAAAATAGAGTTAACTTTTGATATACCAAAGGAATCAATAAGTACAGTTAAAGAAGCTATAAATACTGTAAAGAGCTATGGTATTGATGGAGAAGAAGCGTTAGAAGGAGTACGTAGACAATGGGCTTTAAATAAAAATGCTACAGATGAGAGTAATGCTTCAATTATAGCAGCTGCTGGAACTATAGCAACTGCTTATTCAGGAATAGATTTTACTGAACTTATACAAGAAAATTATGAAATTGCTAAAAGTTTTAATATAAGTAATGAAGAGGCGTTAGGATTAGTTAATTCATTATTAAAAGTAGGATTTCCACCAGATCAGCTTGATATAATCGCAGAATATGGAACTCAATTACATAATGCTGGATTTAATGCTCAAGAGATACAAGCAATAATGAAAGCAGGAGTTGAAACTGGTACATGGAATATAGACATTCTATTAGATGGGTTAAAAGAAGGTAGAATAGTATTAGCAGAATTTGGAGCAGAACTTGATGGTGCAACTGCTGAATTATTTGAAAAAGTAGGAGTTTCAAGTGAACAAATTGAAAGTTGGGGAAGAGCCGTAGCAGAAGGCGGAAAAGAAGGAACTATAGCAATGCAGGAAGTTGCTAAGGTATTAAGTGAAGTAGAAGATAAGACACTACAAAATCAACTTGGTACTAAAGTTTTTGGTACGCTTTGGGAAGAGAATGGAACTAATATTACAGATACTATATTAAATATGAATTCTCATTTAACTACTACTGCTGAAAATCAAGAACAATTAAATTCTACAGTAGAAGGCTTAAACAGTGATCCAGCGGTTGTTATGAATCAAGCTATGTTAGCATTAAAAGAAGCGTTAGCTCCTTTATTAACAGAACTAGCAAATATAATAAAAATAGTAGCTCAGTGGGTAAAAGAAAATCAAACTTTAGCAGCTATAATTACTGTAATAATAAGTGTAGTTGGTGTTTTAGCAGGTATATTTTTATCATTAGCACCAATAATAACAACTATAACAACGTTATCTGGAATATTAGGAGTTGCAGTTGGAACTATAGCAACACCAGTTTTGGCAGTAATAGCAGTAATAACAGCACTTATAGCTATTGGAGTGCTATTATATAAAAATTGGGATGAAATTAAATCTAAATGTATAGAAGTGTGGAATAGTATAAAGGAATTTTTCAGCAACTTTTGGGAGCAAACAAAAGTAATATTTAGTAATGCACTTAATTCTATAAAAGGTTTTATTTCAAATTCTTTTGACACAGTAAAACAAACAATAATAAATATATGGAATAGTATAAAGGATTTCTTTAGTAATATATTCTCTAATATATTAAGTGTGGTTAAAGAGAAATTTACTGCTATGCAAAGTTCAGTTTCAGATACAATGAATAGTATTAAAAATGTAGTTTCGAGTATTTGGAATAGTGTTGTAGCCTTCTTTGGGAGTATTAATTTATTTGAAATAGGTAAAAATATTATCCAAGGTCTTGTTAATGGTATAAAAAGTATGGCTAGTAGTGTAGTTGATGGAATAAAAGGTGTTGTTAATGGAGCGATAGAGGGTGCTAAAAATCTTTTAGGTATTCATTCACCATCTAAATTATTTACTGAATTTGGTGAATATACTGGTGAAGGATTTGTTAATGGTATTAATTCAATGAAAAAAGCAGTATCAAAGGCAGGACAAGATATGGCAAATGCATCTATTCCTGAATTAAATATTAATGAATATGGCAATGCTCAATTAAGTGGTGGAAGTAATATAAATCAAACTGTTAATATATATAGTCCTAAAGCTTTAACTCCAAGTGAAACTGCAAGACAGAATAAAAGAATGTTAC
>OLVZ01001573.1_pt1 | contig 19195 bp, 18 predicted proteins | sample 1673341 | NCBI WGS metagenome assembly OLVZ01 (sample SAMEA3178944, study PRJEB25190) | human gut metagenome | biome: human gut; feature: human-associated habitat; material: faeces | place: Austria | collected 2013 | reverse complement strand
GCTGTACTAACCCCAACACCAATGAGTAATTTGGGGACGGGTGCAGAATTGCACATTCGACAAGAAGGCACGTCATGGCACGCAAGCAGTATCCACTCCGTATAGACCCCGCTATCTGGGATGCCGTCCAACGCTGGGCGGACGATGAGATGCGCAGCGCCAACGGTCAGGTGGAATGGATCTTGCGAGACGCCCTCAAACGCGCGGGAAGGCTGCCAAAGAAAGAGCCCTCGTTCAAGGGCACGCCCAAAGGCGAGGAGGGCTAAGCTGGGGAGACAGGGCTCGGGCGCGGCCGACATCGGGGCAAAGCCGCGCTCTGCCTCGCCGCGCCGAGGCAGAGCTGAGCCCCGCCGCTCCAAAGTCGAGCCGAGCGGTGGGGCCAACACCAACCCAAAGCAAGCTCGCCCCCTCTATACGCACCAACCGGTCCCCGGAGGCATCCGCCTTTGGGGACCGTTCTTTTCCCAGCTAGATGTCGTATATAAAGCCTTTTGACAGTTCGATTTTGCCCCGTGGGGGTCAAATATAAAGACCTTTGATGGTACGATGCTCGCGTCAATGACATGGTGGCTCTCGACAGGGGTCACCCCGACCCTCTAGGGAGCAAACGCATGGAGCTGGGCTCGCACATCAAGGAGCATCGCACGGAGCTCGGACTCTCCCAAGACGATCTGGCGGAGCGCATCTACGTGTCGCGCCAGACCATCAGCAACTGGGAGTGCGGCCGTACGTATCCGGATGTCCAGAGCCTGCTGCTGCTTTCCAACGTGTTCGGGGTGACCGTGGACTCCCTCATCAAAGGAGATGTGGAAACCATGGCACAGGTAATGAACGAAGCGGTCAAGAAGTACAACGCCCTCTCCACGATCACGGTCGTGAGCGCGGTCGTGTTCCTGGCGCTGAGCGCGTGGGCGGCGTTCCAGTTCGAATGGGGCTGGGGCATGCACATCGCGCCCACCGCGGCGTTTGCCGCCGTGGCGCTCGTCGTGATGCTCGTGGCGTTCGTGTATATGGAACGCATGAAGAAGCAGCACGACCTCGTCACGTACCGCGAGGTGTTGGCGTTTAGCCGCGGCGAGCAGGTCGATCGCGACACGCTCGAGGGGCGCCGTGAGCGCGAGATGAACCCTTGGGTCAAGGGCACGCGCAACGCGGTGCAGATCATCATCGGCGCCATCGCCGGCGGACTGGTGGGCGTCGGCATCGGCATGCTCGCCAAGATGCTGAGTTAAAAGCGCTGGTACGCACCCGTTCCCCGAAATGGTATCCCCCTTAGCCCCCATTCTGAAGATGTATGCCAGAATGGGGGCGATTCCCGTTAGGAGGTGCCCCATGAACGTCACCGTGCGCGCGTCCCTCATCGCATTGATCGCAATCGTTGGCGCCTGCTGGGCAATCCCCGCCCTCCTGGTGAGCTTCGTCCCATCCGATGCCGGTATGACCGCCATGATGGCGCTGATCTACCTCGTGCTCCCCGTAACTGCGATCGCCCTCGGCCTGCTCGCCGCAAACTCCGCGAGGACGCTCTTCTGGGTACCCGCGGCGCTCGGAATCGGACCCGCGGTCCTGTTTCCCCTCGCGGTCGAGGGCAGCCAGGACCTTGCGTTCCATGGGGTTGCCTATACCGCAATCGGCTACGCCGCCATGGGCCTGTACACTTGGATGACTGCTCGACAACATCGCTAAGCCATCGCCCCGCAAGCCTCCACAAGCCAGATCTCCCCACGGCGATGGCACGCATCGCAGCAACAATCATGCAGGTAAACCCCGTGCAAAACAGTTTTGCAGCGGTCGGCGGGCCTTGCCGCATATGATGTACAACAGATTCGATAGCGCACCCGATGTGTTCGCGGGACGCTCCTTCACGACCGGGAGGTGACGATGGACATCAGCAACCAGATAAAGACGAGGCGCGAGGCGATGGGGCTCTCCCAAGAACAGCTCGCCGAGAAACTCTACGTGTCGCGTCAGACGATCTCGAACTGGGAGCGGGACAAGACGTATCCGGACGTCCAGAGCCTGCTCATGCTGAGCATCCTATTCGGCACCTCCATAGACACGCTCGTGAAGGGAGACGTGACCGTTATGGAAGAGGCAGTCGAAAGAGATCGCAAGCGCATGGGAACGCGGATGCTATGGCTGGCCGTGCTGATGCTCGCGTTGCTGGCGGTGGCGTTCGCACTGATCCTGTCGCCGGCGTTTAACTGGATGGAGGGCACCTGGGGCGCCGGCGTCGCCGCGGCTGCGGCGTTCCTGCCGGCGATAGCGGCGCTTGTTGTCGCGACCGTCCTCGAGCGCATCAAGCGCGAGAACGACCTGGTGACATACCGCGAGATCCTCGCCTTCATGAACGGCGAGGAGAACATCGAGCGCGATCCGCGGGCACTCCCCCGCCGCGCGTGGCCGACGAAACATCGACTGGCGTACGACTTGCTGACCTTCTTCGCCGCGGCCGCCATCGGCGGAGCACTCGGCTTTGCCGTGTGGGGGCTGCTGAACTAGAGGCAGCATCTGCCGAAGTCCGCATCACGCGCGTCAAGAATCAGCGTTTTTGGGCGCCAGCGTTGCGCTCGTGATGCGGACTCGAAGGTGCCCGCAGCCGAAGACTTCAAATTGACGGCAAGAACTAGCTTGAGGCCCGCTCCACGCCGGCAATACAGCACCACCCAGCAAAATGCGGGCGGCCCCGGCACACCCGAGGCCGCCCGCTTCATTCAGACGGATGTCTTCGAACGCCTCTACTCCCTATCGCCGCATGCAGCCGCATCATTCTCATCGTCATCGTCGATAACGATAAGGGCGATAGCGGAGCCCAAGCTACCGACGACCCACGGGAGCCAGAACAGGCCGCCGATCCCCTCGGACGCATCCATGGCAGCACCGACGAACAGCCAGATGAGCGCGATGATGGTGGAGGCGAGCATGATCACGACGCAAGCCCTCTTCTTGCGCGCCGCTGTACGGCGATACTTGGGATTGCACGCGCGCAGATACGCCTCGCGGCTCTGGGGATCCAGCTGCGACAGCTCCTCCGCACTCAATTCGACCGTCTCGAGCCACTCCTTGTTGTACTCCGCGACATCCATGCGGCCCCACAGCATGCCCCAGTGGACAATCACCCCAACACCGACGGCGACCAGGACCATCATCAGCGTGTCGCCATATACCTGGACGTTCGCCTCCACCTCAAACAGCGCCGATACGGCGATGCCAAGAAGGATGATCGCGATACCCGAAACGATCGCGATCGAAGCACGACGACGCTCTGCCGCCTTTTGCTCTGCGGTGTAAAAGTCCGCAACATACGGATGGGCTTCCACAAAAGCCGCGTGCTCCATGCCGGATGGAATAAGGAATCCCAAGCCAGCGGCAACGAGCGCGAACAACGCCATGAGGACGATTCCGTCTGAGCGCAGGACCTCATCGGTGAAGACCGCGGCGGCGACCCCCAGGATGATGAGCGCCACACCGAGTGCGACCTTGCGGGCAAATGCGACCATGTGCTCGTCATAGCCGCATACATCCGTGTTGGGACCGACGGGGATCGCGGGCACAAAGGCGGATCCGATGTCGGACAACGAGTTCCGCCCGTGCGGAGCCTCGACGCGGACGACGGCGTTCCCATCGTTTTGCACGCCATCCGCGGCGCTCTGGCTCACGGCCGCGCGGCGCGACACGTCCCCCTGCACCAGGTCATCGAGCGAGCACTCGAAAATCTGGCACATCTTGATGAGCTTATCCATCTCCGGGTAGGACTTCTCCGCTTCCAAACTTTTTCGGTATTAGATATACTATGCCATAGCTGGGGTTACGCTACTAGGAGGTACGCCAGATGCTACAGAATGACCTCGGATTGGAAACGCCGAAGCGCGCTGCCATCTACTCGCGCATCAGCCAAGACCGCATGGGCAACGAGCTAGGCGTGGAGCGTCAGGAGGAGTACTGCCGCCGCTGGGCCGCTGATAACGGTTGGCCTGTCGTGAGGGTCTATCGGGACAACTCGAAGTCTGCGTACAAGGAGAATGTCGTTCGCGAGCAGTACGAGCAGCTAAAGAATGATATCGAGAACGGCTACATCGACGGTTTAATCTTTTGGGACATCGACCGTCTGACCCGTCAGCCCGACCAACTCGGTTGGTGGTTACGCGCAACGCGCACCTATGGCCTGCTCATGGCCGAAGGAAAAGGCGGTCCCATGGCCCTCGACACTCGCAGCCCCATGGGCATCTACTTCCTCCGCAACCGTGCCGACATGGCCGAATACGAGGCTGGACACAAAGGCGAGCGACAGGTCGCGAGCAACTACGCCCGCGCGAAGAAGGGCATGCTCTTCACGGGTGCGCGTCCGCTCGGATACCGCCGCGAGCGCGGGAAGGTGGTCATCGTTGAGGACGAGGCCCGCGTGGTGCGCGCCGTGTATGCGGCCTTCCTGCGCGGTGTGTCCCTCGATGCGATAGCCCGCGCGCTCTCCGGTAAACCCGACCCCGGCTGCGCCGACATCCCCCGCTGCCCCCGCCCCGCACACATCAAGGCGCTCGAGTACAACGAGGCTCACCCCGAAAACCCGCACGACCTCACCGACCCGAAATACGCTGACGGTGATTGGCACTCAGCTACCGTTCGCCTCATGCTGCGCAACCCCAAATATGCTGCGTACGTCGCCTATACGCCTTCGGCAAAAGGTAACAAGAAGAAGGGCGGCGACGGCTCAGCGAAGTGGTACGGCACCCTCATGCGTGACGATGAGGGCAACCCCGTAGACGCCCAGTGGGAGCCTATCATCGACCGCGACACGTGGTGGGACGCGCAGGACCGCCTCAACGACTCGCAGCGTCGCACGAACATGAACTATCCCCGGCGCAAGCGCCTCGGCAGCGGCCTCTTCCGCTGCGGCGTGTGCGGGCACACCCTCCACTGCGAGGGCGCGAAGGGCGGCAGCTACGTCTGCCCGAACCGCGAGCATGGGAAGCCAGGGCACATCTGCGCCATGGTCCGCTACGTTGACCCGTTCGTAGAGAAGGTCATTGTTGACGTTCTGAGCAGGCCAGACGTTCGCGAGGCCATCCGCTCGAGGGCGGGCAGCGTTCGACCTAGCCGCGACTTCGCGGCTGAGATCGAAGCGCAGCAGCGCCTCATCGAGGAGGGCGAGCGCGACTATGCCGCGGGCTACGTCACCGGCGCGGACCTCGCAGCGCGCCGCGATGCCGCAAATCGCCGCATCGAGTCGATACGCCGCGACCAGCGCCGAGCCGAGCGCGAATACTCCCCCGAACCTCCCGCCCTGTTCAGCCTGCGAGACGTTGAGCCCGCTCAGGCGTTCACGGACGCCGACATCGACACCAAACGCGCCGTCATCGACTTCCTCTGCACCGTGAAAATCAACCCAGTGACGAAGCGGGGCGGCACCGTCAAGGGGAAGCACGGCGGCTGGTTCGATTACGAGCGAATCATCCTTGAATGGAAGACGGGCGTGCAGCCCAGTTAAGGCTTCAAAAGTCCCGTTCAACCGTTTTGGCGAGGAGGCCGACAAGAACCCTTGATACACTTCGAATTACTTAGCTTGTCTCCATGAATAATGGAAAGACCTCATGAGCGGAGGGCGTTATGTCTGTATTTGATTTTATAAATCGGCGCGTCGGCTTTTCCTCTGAAAAACATGGAATCGAGGCTTATAAGGACTTCTTTGACTCAAAGACAACGCTGAAAGGGTCTGAAATCCTGAAAGACCCGCGCACGGGCGGTAAATGTCTAGTCGGTCATTTTGACGGTATACCGTTCTCCTTAATGCCTATGGACGATGGCAAATTCATTGCTGAGCTAATGATGCCCCCGCTTTCCAAGCGTGGAAATGCCGGCAAAACTTCTGTCTATGAATGCGCGCGAGCAGCCGTGAATAGCTTCAAAGCAGCACTCGTCCTCAATGAAAGCATGGAGAGCGGCTTCTTTACGATTGTCTATGCCATTACCGGGTCCGACATACTTCGCGGCTTAATTGTGTTGGATGATGTCGAGAAATACATCATTTCAAGTCGAATCGTTGGGTTGCCCCACGCCCCCGCCCCCGCCACAACTCTCGTTTTGCTTCAGGAATGCTTGGAGTTGCTCGGTGAGTTTGGGCGCCGCGCTCCTTTGTACCGCATCAATCTTCGATAGAGTTGTTTGATAGGGGCGCTCAAAGCCCCTCAGAAGTCAAACGTTAGCCCTCGCAGTTCACACTGCTGCGAGGGCTTTATCGTTCCGTCAGCAGGCTTGAGCGGGCTGAGAGGGCTATAAACCGAACTGCCTATCGTCTTGCTGCGGAGCCTTAGGCGTGTAGCTCACGGACACGCTCGTGACGCCCCGCCCGCGCCGCTCGCGGTCGAACTCCACGAGCTTCTTTTCCATGAACTGACTGAATACCTCGCGAACGTTCTCGCGTGGGTGGTTCTCGATTTCGTCGAGCACATCGGTCGCAGTGCGGAGTACCTCCGCACGCTGCGCCCACGTGTTGCCCGTATCCTTGAGCGCACGCTGCGCACAGAACTGCGCCGCGACTCCGAGCATATGACCGAGGAACCGCAGCGGACCGCCCCAGCGCCTCGTTGTGCGCCTCACCACCTCGTCCGCCTCGGCATCGGCCTCTGCGCGCCGCCCGCTCGCGTAGGAGTCAGCGCTCGCGCGCTGCTCACGGGCGTACTCGTCAGCGCTCTCAATGGTGCGCTTCGCGTCCGAGAGCGCGGGAGCGATCTCGGACAGCTCGCGCTTCGCGGCATCGACCTTTCCGGTGACCTCGCTCAGCTCCTCTCGCTTCGCTTCGAGGTCTCCGAGGTCCGCGAGCGCCTTCTCGTAGCGCTTCTTCTCCGCATCAGCGCCCGCCTGAGCCTGCTGATAGCTCGCGCGCCCCTCTGCGAGACCCTGAGCCCTACCTGCCTCGTGACCCTCCGCCACGGCCTCTGTACGGGCCTTTTCGATGCCCCTCTCTCGCTCTTCCAGCTCGTCCTCGCGCGCATCCAGCTCCTCGCCGCGCTCGACGTTCTGCGCTCGCAGAGCCGCCGCAGCGTTCGCCTGCCGCTGAGCTAACTGCTCGCGTGTTGTCAGGCTTTCCTCGCGCTCGTCGAGCTGTGCCTCTTTCGCTTTGCTCTTCTCCTCACGATGCTTAATCTCGCGCACCTGCGGGCGCAGTTCCTCGTAGATGTCCTCGCGCGCTATCTCACGGGCGCGCTGCTCCTCACGCTCCTTTCGGGCCTTGTAGTCGCTCAGGGATTCGTTCTGCTTGTCTGAGCGCTCGCGGTCGAGCAGCGGCAGACCGTGGGCCGCGAGCCAATCGTCTGAGGCGTCCTCAGCAGCCTGACGAACCAGCGCCGTGAACGTCGCCTGACGGGTGCAGCGGCGCTCGTACTCCTTCGCCGTCTCCTTACGGCTCTTCCCGTTCTTAGTCTTGATGACCCGGCGCTCGGGAGCAGCCTTCCCCACGCCGTGCTCATCTAGCGTCTTATCGAGGTTGAATTTCCCCTCTTTGGTCACGCCCGCCCAGAGGATGTGGGCGTGCGGCGTCGCCTCGTCGAGGTGGACGTCAACCGCGACGATGGTGACGCCGAGTTCCTGCATCTTCTTCATGGTCGCGCGTACGCTCTGCATAAGGCATCGCGGGTCGCCCGGCTCGTCGATGTTTCCGAGACCGACAACGGTCTCGTTCAGGCGATGCTGTTTATCATCGCAGTAATCGTCGAACTCCTTGAAACGGCTCGGGTTCTTCTTCCACGACGTGCTAGCACACTTCTCGTCATACTCAGAGCGAATCGTGTTCTCGTAAAACTGGTCGACAGCCTTACAAGTCATACCGACCTGTTTACCTCCGCTGATGAATGCCTGCCCGTCCTCATAGGGACCGCCGTACATGAACATGTCCCAATGGCCGTTCATCTTACGGCCCTGCTCGAACCGCTCGGTATCGTCGCGGTACATCGAGCCGTCGTTGTGCCAAGGACGATAACCGTGCAAAGCGTGGCGACCGCCACGCTGATTGTGAAAACTCAGCTTCATAGCGAAGCCACCTCCGTTGTGGACAACGTCGGATACAAAACTGCGCGAACCGGGCGGGCGGAGCCCGTCCCGGATCGCGCGCACGTGGCGTGCGAAGCACACCACGTAATAACCCAGTACGTCGTGTGGCTGCGCCCCACGACCGTCATGCGCGCAGCGCATGACGCTGGGCTTCTCCCTCGCTGCGCTCGGGAGAAGACAGCGGGTCCGCCAGCGATGCGACGGGCCCTGAAAGCTCTACGCCTCCGCGCGGCCGTCCTCGGCGCGAGCGGCAGTGGCCTTTGCCGCCGCACGCTTCGCAGCCTCCTCGGCACGCTTCTCGTCGTAGAGCCTCGACAGCAGAGCGCCCACAGGGGCGCTCGCGTCGCAGCCGCGAGCGTTGGCCGCGTCGATGAGCTTTTGCAGCGTCATCGAGTCGGCCTGCTCGGCGATGCCCAGCGCGCGCTTCGCCTGCTCGCGGCGGAGCGCGTCAGCCTTACGCTTACGCAGCTGCTTGAGGCGGGCCTCGCAGTCGGCGATGAGCTCGTCGTCGGTCTTCTTTGCCATTTCCGTTACCTCCAATGCCACAGAACAGATACCGTCACCGAGCGCGACGGCGGGCCGTCGCGGGCGCGTGCGGCGCTCATACCGCGCCGCTCTCGAACAGCGCGACCCACGGCGCGGGGTCGTTAGCGCACATCGCGTCGAACACCTCGTCCAGCAGGTCCTCGGGAATCACCACGTTTCGGTTGCGGCGCTGCACGTTCTTCCATGTGTCGCGGGTGAACTTCCGATAGTGCTTAGAGGTCTTCGGAACGAACCGATTCACCCACGAGACACACCGGTCGATGGAGCCGTCAGACCCATCGTTCAAGGCACGCAGCGGCGGGATGTCGCGACGGCCCATGCGGTAGAGCCCGACCGCAGCTTTCACGAGGGCCCACGCGGGGTCCTTCGCAGCGATGCTGCCGCCCTCCTTGTCGAGAGCCAAGAAGAACCGCAACCAGTCCCCGCGCGTGCGCAGGCACCCGTTGTCGGACGAAATGCGCCGGGCGATGCCCTTCGCCCGCATGTACTCGTTTACGTCGTGCCACGGCTCGGACTCGAAGTTCGCGATGACGTAGCTCACGCCCTCGACGGTCGCGGTCACATCGTGCATCGTGCGGCGCAGCGGGCGCCGCTTCATATCGAAGTCCATCGAGAGGTCGCGGCGCTGGTCGCGGAAATGGAAGTCGGCGCGCTCGGAGCGAGATGACAGCTCGCGGAACCCGGTCGGGCGGGCCTTGTGCGTCTCGACGCGCCCGGTGCGCGACAGTACGGCGACCATGAGCGCGCGGCGGTCTTCGTAGCCGTTCTTTTCGTAACCGGTCACGAGCGAGTTATGCGCGCACACGCCGGGGAGACCGTCGAGCACGGAGTAATCGCCGCCGACGTGCAGCGAGACGTTTCCGCGCGTAGAGAAGTTGAGCAGGTCATCCTGAGCATGCTTGAGCGCCCAGATGGTAGGGTCCTCACCGTCGGTGACGGCGAGGCGGGCGGCATGGAAGGTGCGAGCGATGCCGTAGAGGTCGAGCACCTCCAACTCTTCGAGCGTCGCGTCGGTGATGAAGCCGTCGGTCGTGACTGAGTACACGCACCGGTCCCGCGCGTGCAGCTCGTTCATCGCGGCGGCGAGCAGGGCTCGCACGAGCGCCGTGATCATGCACGCATGGTACGGGCTCGTGATGATGGAGCCCTCAAGGTCCTCCATGACCCCCTTGAATGCGTTGAACGTCTTCTTCAGCGACACGCCCTGGGCGACCTTTCCGTAATTTCCGTTTATTCCCAGCTTCGCGAGGAGCTCGGCGAGCGAGCCCGACCCGAACAGGGCCTTTGCATCGGAGCGAGACTGGACGAACACGCGCACGACCTCCGAGAGGCACATCGAGAACGAGCCGTCATCGCGGCGCAGCGGGCGCAGGCGGACGCCGTGCTTCACGCGCACGCGAGCGCCGAGCTTGAGAGCCAGCCACTGCTCGGGGCCGGAGGCGACCACGCACGCAGCACCCTCACTCGTGAGCGGGAACGTGAGCGCGGTGTCGCAGGTGATGGGGATGCAAGGCTGATAGGTGCCGGCGGGGAACTCGAACTCAATCTCGCACAGCAGGGGCGTCGACGGGCCCAGCGCGCCGTCGAAGTCATCCCACGTGAGGTCGCGGTCGCGGATGTCGGCGAGTATCGGACGGCTCCAGTCGATGTCGACCACCTGCATCATAGCCGTGGGGTAGGCGTTCTGGGCGTCCACGTCGCGGGTCAACTCGGGGTAATACCCGATGAGCGTGGAAGCGTTGAGACCACCCTTGTACGCGACGGAGGACATGTTGAGCACGGTCGCGGCGTCGGTGCTCAGGGGCGCGAGCGTCGTGAATGGCACCATGCCGTCAGGGCCGTAGGCGGTGCCGCCCTGCTTGACGCGGGTGAGCCCGCGATAGCGCTCGTCGAACTCGGCTTTGCTCGACACGCCGAGGTAGCGCTCGATGGATGCGCGGGCGACGCGTGCGGCGGCGCTGTTCGCCGTGACGGGCAGCTCGTTATCGCGCCCGAACAGCGACTTCGCATACAGCAGCGCGATTACCGCGTCGTTGATGCCGTACTCGAGGAAGAGCCCGAACGAGGACAGCATGAGCAGGTCCATGTGCTCCTTCCACTCCTTCGGCACCTCGATTTTCGGCACGCCGATCGCGTCGCCGAGCGCCGCGAGCGTCTTCTTTCCCGCCGGGGCATAGCACATCGTGTCACGGACCTCGAGCAGGACCTGTTGGAAGCAAGTGAAGTCGGTATCGCGGCTCACCTGCACCGCCATGGGCGTGAGCGTCACGAGCCCGCCCTGCACCTTCGACAGGCGCGGCATCAGGTCCTTCTCGCGCTCAGACGAGTCGAACGCGGTGCGGTCGGGCGACCCGAAGTGGCTGATGAGCGTCACGTCGAGCTTCCAGTCGGGGTAGCGCTCACCGGCGGGGTCGCGCCCCACGTCGGTGTAGTCGTTCGTGTAGCCCACGGAGCAGCCGGAGAGGTGCGTGCCCGCGAACACGTCGCGGTAGCGCCTACCTGCCCGAATAGCCTTCTTCTGCTCGTCGGTGTACTCGCCGTCGAGCGTGTCCTCGTCATAGAGCGAGTCGGCGCGCACCAGCCCGCGATAGGTGTAGAGCTCGTCCTCGTCGCGGCAGCAGATGGACTCCGGAACGAAGTACCGGCTGCGAGGGGACATCCATGAAGGGCAGTTCGCGGGCACCGGTGTAGGTGCGAGCAGGGCGTCGCGCTCCTCCTCAGGTATTCGTTCGCACAGGTCGAACAAGGCTTTTATGCGGAGGAGCACCGACTCCTTATCGTTGTAAACAGCGCGCGGCGCATGCACGCTCGTGAGCTTGAGTTCGCCCTCCTCATCGGGCAGGTGGACCCACCAACACTGGTAATCGGCGTACGCGTACGACCGCGACAGGTCGTGAATCACAGGCGCGAGCGCCGCATCACGGGTCAACCGCCAGCCCCAGAGCGGCAGCACAACCCACTCGCGCAGCACGTCGGAGCCGTCATCGTCACGGTCGAGCACGGCGAACTGATACGACAGGATGTGGCGTCCCCCCTGTTCATCCTCGTAGTACTCAGTGTCGTAACCTATCTCGACGTGCGGCCCCTGATACTCGCCGCCGCGCATCATGTCCAGCGCCTCGATGCCGAACCCGCCGGAGAGGCGCGCGATGACCTCGGCCGCGTCGGCCCGCACGAGCGCGGGCAGCGGCGGCAGCGCGGCGACGGCCGGGCTGGTGGTGTCAGTGTCATTTCCTAGGTTGGGCAAACCCAACCGTGGATTTGACACCACCCCCTGAATCAGACAGGTATTTGCGGTCTGACCTGCGGTTTCAGTTCGTTCCGGGGTGTGCAACTCCTGCAACTCCTCAGGGTCGTTAAGGGTGTTAACGACCCCGTCCTGTTGCAGGAGTTGCACGTTTTTGACCGATTTACGGCCCGTTTTCGCACTCTGCGGCGTCGGTTTCGACGATTCGTACACCGCGTCTTCGAGCCTAACCGTGCGCTTGAGCAGCGTGAACGTGTAATCAAACAGGTGCTCCACGTTTTCTCGTGCTGTGTAACCGTGTCCGGGTTCGTAGCAAAACGCCTGCCAACCGGCCTGTTCTGCTTCTCGAAGCTGCGTGTATGAGGGCATCGTCGCATGCGCCGAGTAGCGCTTCCGCCTGCGACGGGACGGCTCGGCCTGCTCAATGACTGTGACCTGCTCGCCCGTGATGGTCGTGATGACGCGCGTGGTTACGTTCGGTTTGATCATCGCGACCACCGCCTACGCGAGCAGCAGCTCGGCGAGCCGCTGCTTCTGCGCATCGGTGAGCGCGGGCATGGTCTGCGCGATGTCGGCCGCAAGCTTGTCCGCGATAGCATCGTTGGTCAGGCCCGCGTAGCCCGCGTCGCGCTCCGCGATGCAGCGCTCGACGTCCTCCACGCACACATAGCGATTGCGCCCGCTCACATACGAGCGGATGCGCTTCTGCTGTGCCCAGCGCATCAGGGTATGACGTGACGCATACCCGCGCTGAACTGCGGTTTTGATGGTGATATAGGTTGTTTTGGTTTGGGTCTTCAAGGTTGCCTCCGAGGAGATAACCAGACACACCGTAGGTGCATCTGGTGACTCCTCGGTTGGGCTTACCTTTTGACTCTTCTTAACCGAGTCACGAGACCAAATCAGTCTCGTGGACCGCATTACTGCCACTGGTCAGCTACCGGACTGGGTACCGTTCGCTCGTGTGCTCCCTGATGCGGTACTTGTTATTCAGTTCGCTCTAACTGTAGCACGTGTAGCTACCTGCGGCAACCTCTAATACCGGAAGATTTGGGAATGTTCGGCCTCCCACTTGGTGACGGACTGGCGGGACACCCCAAGCAGCATGGCGAGCTGCTCCTGAGTCATGTGGCGCTCGGCGCGCAGATATTGAAGGTTGGTACGGAAGCTCATAGTAGGTCCTCTCGTTGGCTGGGAGCGACCGCTCGGGCGTCATGATCTTGGCTCACGGCGACGGCGCGGGCGCGGCATCCCAGCGTTCGGTGCTTTCCTGCCGGCGACTTACACACTACGGTAGCCACATGGCGGAAACCACCAACTTGAGGCTTCATTTTACGCAACCTGCGGGCACCCTATGGTTGCAAACCGCAGGTAGACTGAATGGACGTCAAATGAGAAGGATTGCACCCCAATTCTCCAGGGCGACAAGGTGCAGCAGAAGCGCAATGCGGAATTGCACCGCCCGATGCCGTCAGGACAGGCCGCCACTTACCAACTAGAACATATGTTCGTATTTTATGGTATACTGGACCTAGCGACATGGGCGGTGCCCTCCGAGTCCTTGCAGGGGGTTAGGAGGGTTCCCATGGCGAAATTCACCGCAATGCTGCTCGCAGCTGCTGTGCTCGTTCTATCGATCACGCTACTTGTTCTTGCCGTTTTCTAACGGCCAAGGGGTGAAGCTCGCCATATAAGGGAACAGCCGCCCTGGCCGGAGCGGCTGTTCGTGCGGGTTTCACCCCACTACACAAACTCCAGGAGGGCGTACGCCTCCCTAGTCGCCACCAGTATACCCGCTTTCCGGCGCCCCTGCACGCCACCCGCGGGTTTCTGGGCGGCGCCGGGCTTCGCGAACCCGGCGCCGTTTTTACAACGCCACCGTCAAGACGGGTCAATCAATCTAGATACGAAGAACCTAGCCCTGGTTTCGAAAACCGCGTACGAGAGCGACCAGATTCAAGCCGAACGTCAACACGATGAGCGCGACTGCGCAGGCGACGTAAACATCAATGGTGTCGTACCACGCAGAAGCATTGTCCACGCGAGCGAAATGCTGCAACTGCATCAACACTCCCAAAAGCGACAACGCTGCAGCAAGCCCACTGGCCCCTATGAGCGCCGGCATCGCTTTCGAACGCGCAGCAACAGCCGCTGCAAGTGCGAGAACGACAGCCACCACGCCCGGAAGAAGCTGGGTTGCAACCAAGACAAAACCAGATCCCCAATCAAAAACGCTCATGGCAGCTCCCTTCTCAATTAGGGTCTTTACCAGCTTGTACCCCCTGTGAAATCAAACAATCTTCGCGTACGTTACAACCCGTTGCTTGCGGCAACGGACCATCTGCAGGCAGCATTGCGGTAACGTAGGAACCGGGCGAGAGAAAGGATCCGCCATGCTGAACGAGAACATCCAGGCCCTCAGGAAATCGAAAGGGCTATCGCAGGAGGAGCTCGCGCTCAAGCTGAACGTGGTGAGGCAGACGGTCTCTAAATGGGAGCGTGGGCTCTCGGTGCCCGACGCTGAGATGCTCGTCGCCATCGGAGAGGTGCTCGACACCCCGGTGAGCACGCTGCTGGGCGAGACCGTCCCCGCATCCGAGCCGGAGGGCCTGCAGGCGCTCTCCGAAAAACTCGAGGTGCTGAACGACCAGTTCGCACGAGCGCAGGAATCCAAGCGCCGCACGCTGCACGCCCTTTGCATCGCAATCGGCGTCGCGACGGCCCTTGTCCTCCTCGTGCTTGGGGCAATCGGAGGCTCGTATCTCGAGTGGGATTTCTCGAATCCCGAGTACGCGGTGGCAGGAACGATGCTCCACGGGTTCGAATGGCTCTTTGTGCGGATTGCGCCCGTCGTCCTGCTCGCCGCCGTAACGGGGGCTGTCACCACGAGAAGGAAGGCATAGCGCGGGTATTGCGCTCCGCCTCCTTCCGAGCAACAACCCGTTGCTCGACCAACAAGGAACATGGCAGGATAATCGCAGGAAAACGGCGAGGCCGAACCCCGCCGCCCCGTTCAAAGGAGATTCGCCATGATCCTGCTTAAAGACGCCCTCGCTCAAGCCCGACGCGAACGCGGCCTCACCCAAGAAGAGCTCGCCTCCCGCCTTTTCATCACGCGCCAGGCGGTCAGCCGTTGGGAGACCGGCGCGACCGAGCCCGGCGTCGACATGATCAAACTCATCGCCCGCGAACTCGGCGTACCCGTGACGCGCCTGCTCGACATGCCCGAGCACTACTGCCAAAGCTGCGGCATGATGTTTACAGGGCCGGACCAGCGCGGGCACGAGGCCGATGGCACCGAAACCGACGAGTTCTGCCGCTGGTGCTACGACAACGGCGCGTACACCTACGAGACCACCATGGAAGAGATGATCGAGGACTGCGCACCACGCATGGCTCAGAACATGGACTGGTCCGTGGACGAGTGCGCGTCGCTCTTGGGGGCGATCTTGCCCAATCTGCACAGGTGGAATGCAACGGGTAAGTAAGGCAGGCGCCAACGCAAGCATCACCTTGGAATCATTTAGGACGAAATTCTTCTTGCAATAGGTAACGACGCAGCAATGCCCACCACCGCAGACGCAAGCACGGCGCAAAACGTCCACGCGGTACCAACAGGGGATGCGGCAGGGGCAAGCATTCCGCACACAGCGGTGGATACGGTTCCGCCAAATCCCCTAAAGAACATCGCCGTGGATGTTGCCTTGCCGGCGTCGCGGGCATCTGCCCCCGTCTGCGCCGATAGATTGGAAACAGGCATTCCAACGCCAACTCCCAGACCAAGCGCCGTGGCAAGCAATGTAACAGAGGGCGCGGTCAAGCCTTGCGCCCGAACAATGAATGCTGTGGCAGCGGCTAAGACCAAAGACGAAGATGTCAGCGCGATCGCCCGAAGTCTGCCGCTCTTCCTGAACAGGGCGCCCGATACGTTGCTCCCAAACATGAGGGCAAGCGTCATGGGAATGAGCGCCGCGCCCGATGAGGCGGCGGCGACACCCATCGATTCCTGCAAAAGCCGCGGCAGATACGTCACGCCTGCCATAAGCGCAAACTGCACGCAGAAGCCCGAGATGAATCCTGCGATAACCCGAGGGCGACCGAACAGTCCCATGGGAATCACGGGAGCGCTCGCAGCAGCCTCGGCCTTGTACAGGGCAAATGCAAGAATCACAAATAGTGCCATGAGAGCGGCTGCCTGGGGCGACGCCAAGGGGAACGCGTCACCCGCCAAACTGAAAACGGCAACGAGGCTTAATACGCTCAGCGATGCTAGTACGCTTCCCGCCGCATCGAATTGCGTTGCACGGGACCTTTCGCCCCTACCTGGCAGACTGCTTGACGATAGCGCAAACGCAACAATCGCGATCGGAATGTTCACAACGAATATGACATGCCAGGACAGCCCTTGGGCAACGGCCCCTCCAATCACGGGTCCTATTACGCTCGCCACACCGTACATGGCAGACGCCACTCCAAGATAGGGACCCCTATCGCGCGGCGGAAGCATCATGGCAGCGGCTATGAAAACGCCGGCTTCTAACAAGCCGCCGCCAATACCCTGGAGTAAGCGAAACGCGGCAAGCGCCTCAATGGTGGGAGCAACGGCACACAGTGCAGACGCCGCAGCAAAGAGAGCCAGACCAAACGCATACGTCCGCTTCAAGCCAAAATGAAACGCAAGGCCGCCGCATAGGAGCGTTGACACTGTACTTGAAGCAAGATATGCGGTCATAGGCCAGGCATAATGCGCCGCCCCACCCAAGGCGGCCGAAATCGTTGGCAGCGCCGTTGCCACCACGGTGGAATCAAGCGCAGCTATAAACAACGCGAGCATGAGTCCCGCCATCATCAACCCGCCAACAGATTGATGGACCTCACCGGCACAGGGTTCTTTCATGTTGTATTCCTCCTTCTCCTCGTCCTCATGGACGAACCACGCGGTCAACCCGCAACGAACAGAAGGAAGGATGGCTATGCACCGATCCGCTTCGAGATGGGCATCCATATCTCGCTACGATATGACGTGGACGAGAAATCGCCTTGCGGATACACCTCGATGCTCACGTCTCCCGATAGCTTGTATCCTGACGAGGGCAACCACTCGGAGTAGATCCTGCGATAGCACTCCGCCGTCGCCGTGTCGCAGGGGCCCGTACAATCGAACACGGCCCAAAGACCGGATGGAACATGCATCTCATCCGCCCATACCGGCGCCTCGCGTGATGACACGACGGCTATCTGGTAGCTTTGGCCATCGTCCTTTGACACGTTGACCCCGAGGATTCCTTGAGGGCCCGACCCATCCGCCAGCGCGACAAGCCGCTCGATAACCCCATCTTGCGAAGCCCTCTCCCAAAGATTGCTTAAGCTCTCTCTGCCCGAAGAGGACATTTGAACCAGCGGGTTACCTTGAGCAGCTCCACAGGATGCGGATACTCCCACAAGGCGCATCCCCTGCTGGGGCACAACCCTCCACGGCAAGGGCTCCGCACCCGTAACGGTAAGGGCGAACGTGCACCGCGGGAAGACGAGAAGAGGGGCGCCGGGGCACCTCGCCTCACTGGGAGACATGCCTAAGACCTCTTGAAATGCTCGATTGAACGCCGTTGGCGAAGAGTAGCCATACCGCACTGCCACATCGAGCACGCGCTCGCCCCTTGACAGATCGAGCGCGGCGCACGACAAACGACGTTTGCGCACGTACTCCGCCAGTCCCATCCCCGCGAGATAAGAAAAGATCCTTCGGAACTGACCTTCGGTACAAGACGCAAAAGACGCCGCACGCGCAATATCGACATCGCCATCAAGATGCTCCTCTATGTAATCCACAGAGGCATTCAACCCTTCTATCCAGCCCATAGGGTCACCATCCTTCCGAAAACAAGCATGAGGCAATGTGATTTTTCAATCCTCGCATTAACAGAGCGAATTATGCGAGCTTACTCGAGAGTCCTGCCGGTGGCCCCACCTTCCACTCATCCAGGCAGACCAACCACGTCCCGCGGACAGAGACAGGGACCGTTTACTTCCCGCGGTGCTTGCGGCGTTTCCTTTCGCACCGGCCTTCCCAGCGCGAACGCGCTTCATCCTGACGCCGCACTGCTCGCTCGCTTCGCGATTCATCCTTGACGCGCTCCCGCTCGCGGGCGAGCGCAAGTTGCGAAACAGTCGATGGCCCGCGCTGGTGCATCGCCTTGGCCGCCTCGCGCGCACGACGCTTGGGGTTGCCGGGCAGCCGTCCGACACGTGGCCCAACAGGCTCCGCCTCCACACTCAGGCACAGGCTCGTCCAACGCTCAAGCACCCACGTATAGACCTCTTCATTCGACGGCTCGGCGCCAAACACCACGCGCGCAACGCTCAGCATTCCGTTCTCGACATGCTCAACCACGCCCACCCAGAACTGACCGTCGTGATAGACCGTCAGGGTCGATGAGACCTCACTCTTTCGCATAGCCGCGACCTCCTTCTATGTAGGGCTACGCGAAGAAGGGACAACCAAGGAGGCAGGTTACTGGCAGGCGAGCGCCCACGGCCCGACTACCCGACGGGCGCTGTGTTTTTATCTTCGATGGATATCAGTATAGCGCCATGAAACTCGCCACATAAGGGAACAGCCGCCCTGGCCGGAGCGGCTGTTCGTGCGGGTTTTACCCCACTAGGTCAATCCAGGAGGGCGTACGCCTCCCTAGTCGCTAACAGTATACCCGCTTTCCGGCGCCCTGCACGCCACCCGCGGGCTCCTGGGCGGTGCCGGACTTCGCGAGCTCGGCGCCGTTCTCTGATAATCGGACCTCAGCGTTGCGATGGCATGACTCTGCACAAAATCCCACAAACGAGCCTTCTACGGTCGCCCATCTACGCCCTGCGAATCGGATGCCTGATCACCGTCTTGAGCTTCTCGGGCGCAGTGCGACGGGCATCGTTGAGATAGATCTCGTGATGCAGGCGCTCATCGGAGAAATCCTCGACACAGCCCTGCTCCTCAGCGAACGCGCGCATCAACTCGACGGTCACCGGCTCGTCATCATACGGCCCGATATGCAGGCACTGGACGCACAGCTCAACCATGTCGGAACTGCGGCGCGAAGCGGCCTGCCACGTGTAGTAACCGACGAGTTGCACCATGAAGGGATACCCGGCGGCGGCGGCCGTAAGCGAATCGGACACCCCGGGGGCGACGGATTTGCCCGCGCGTACCATCGTGTCCTCGAACGAATCGCCGACCTCAAAATCCATCAGGCGCTTGAGCTCGATGTGCTTTGCCCGCTGCAGGAACGTCAAGGCCTCGCCAACCACAACGCCGTCGACCGAAGCGGGAAGTCCCGCGAAGGCGAACGCCACGTTCGCGCCCTGGCG
>OLVZ01001570.1_pt1 | contig 19207 bp, 18 predicted proteins | sample 1673341 | NCBI WGS metagenome assembly OLVZ01 (sample SAMEA3178944, study PRJEB25190) | human gut metagenome | biome: human gut; feature: human-associated habitat; material: faeces | place: Austria | collected 2013 | reverse complement strand
ACTTCGCAGAAAAGCATGGGATGTTCCAGTATGAGTATTATGTGGATGACGGCTACACGGGCCGCAATTTCAACCGTCCCTCGTTCCAGCGCATGATCGCTGACATTGAGGCGGGAAAGGTCGGCTGCGTGGTCACGAAAGACCTATCGAGGCTTGGTAGGAATTATATCGAAGCCGGCAGCTATATCGAAATCTTTTTCCCCAAACACAATGTACGCTATATCGCCGTCACGGACGGCGTGGACAGCCTGACCCGTCAGGAGATGGACATCACACCCTTTAAGAATATCCTGAACGATATGTACAGCCGGGATATTTCCAAGAAGGTGCTGGCGGGCATCACTACCCGCTCCCGGCAGGGAAAGTTCTGCGGCGGGACGCCGCCGTTTGGTCTGATGCGTGACCCGGAGGACAAAGGGCATCTTATCCTTGACCCGGAGACAGCGCCGATCATCCGCAAAATCTATGACTATGCCCTTGACGGGCTGGGCTGCATGAGGATTTCCAAACGGCTGATGGAAGAAAAAATCCCCATCACCCGTGTCAAGGCCAACACGGAGTTTGACGCCAACTATTATTCCTGGGGAGGGGCGAGAATCAGCCATATCCTGCGGAATCCCTTCTATAAAGGCGCACATCTGGTCTTTCGGACGCACCAGAAGGGCATCCGCTCCAACACCTATGATATTATCCCCCGTGACCAGCGGGAAGTGATCGAGGGCTGCCACGAGGCCATTGTGACGCCGGAGGAATGGCAACAGGTGCAGGAACTGATTGACCGCAGACCGACCATTCAGGGAAATTCCTGCCCCTTTTATAATCTGTTCCACGGGCTGGTCTACTGCGCCACCTGCGGGAAGTCCATGCAGGTGCGGTATGAGAAGGTCGGGAGAACCGGGAAGAACCGCTTCACCGGCGAGATGCGGGAGCCGATTGATAAGGCATACTATATCTGCCAGACCTACAACCGGCTGGGCAAGAACGCCTGTACCAGCCACAAGATTGAGGCAAGGGATTTGTACAATCTGGTGCTGAAGGATATACAGGAACTGGCGGAGCAGGCCATGAAGGACGCCGATGCGTTCTACCAGCGGCTCAGCAGCCGGATGGAGCGCCGGTATCTGGTGGACGCTTCCCAGACAGAGAAGGAACGGAAACGGCTGGAAGCCCGGAATCAGGAAATTGACGGGATGTTTTTAAGCCTGTACACCGATAAGGCCAAAGGCGTCCTGACTGAACAGCGGTTTATGAAGCTGACGGCGGCGCTGGAACAGGAACAGGAAGCCAACCAGAAACGCCTGCACGATCTGGCATTGATGCAGAGCCGGGCGGACGCACAGGAAAGCGAAGTCCGCACCTTTATCAAGGAAATCCGGCGCTATGCCGCCATTGAGGAACTGGACGAGGCGGTACTGAACCGGCTTATCAGCAAAATCCTGATTGGCGAGGTCAAAAAGGTGGACGGCCAGAAGGTGCAGGAAGTCAAGATCGTGTATAACTTTGTCGGGGAAATCCCGGAGATTGCAGCGTAAATAGTTTGCCCCATCTCTCACAACCATTGAGGGATGGGGCTTTTATTTTGCCGTCGTCCGGCAGCATTATATTGATTGGGTTTACTCCATCCGCAACCGTTCCACTACGGTGCGTTTTGCCATCTCATGGCCGGTGATAACAGGAATACCAGCCCCAAGCAAGGCAAAGAGAGGGATGATGAACAGGAAGGGCGTGAGGTTCAGATGGTAGGTAAAAAACCAGAATAGTCCTTCCACCGCCTGGAAGGCAATCGGGCCCAACGTCAGCGTCAAAATCAGAGCCAGCCCTGCCGCCCCCAGAGCGTACAGCAATCCTTCCCAGATCAGCATAGCGCGCAGTTGCCGTCCGGTCATGCCCACGGCCTGGAGCACCGCCAGTTCCCTCTGACGTGCAATGATGCCAGTCAGGATGGCATTGAAGAAGTTCAGCACACCGACCAACCCAACGATGAAACTGAGCGCACCGCCCAGCAGCAGGAACATGGAGCGCATACTCTCAAATTCCCCAGCATAGGTGGCCTTGCTCTCGTAGTCCAGCTCCGGGTTGACGTTCTCAGTGTAATCCGCCAGGAAGGACTCCATGGCGGCGTTGGTCTCGTCGGTGGTGTCGAAGGCGTAGTACATCACATCCGACGTGCCGGTGTCCTGGACAAAGGTCTCGTCGTTCAGGATGAACTCATCGCTACCATAGTAGCGGTAGCTGAGGGCGTAGGGCACCGTCACCAGGGCCGCCACGGTGTAGTCAACGTCCCGGTACTTCACCGGCCGCTCCACCCAGTTGGCCCCGTCCGGCACATCCTCCAGGGAAGCCCAGACCTCGCCGGTGTCTGGGTCGTAATACTCGCTCTCCTCCACATAGCGGAGGGTGACGGTGTCCCCCAACCGGGCCCAGTGGGAGGCCATGTCTGCGTTTCCATAATCGTCCTCTGAGTATACGGCGGCGATAGCCCGGCTGCCCGGCTCGTAGAGGGCGGACAAATCTCCCTCCAGCACCGTCAGGTGGTCCAGGGCAAAATCGCTCATACCGGAGATCTGAACCCCGTCGGCCAGCAGGCCCGCCTCGTTCTTATCAGTCAGGCGTATCAGGTTGTCCATCTCCTCCGGGGTGTAGAAGTTCTGCTTGTTCTGCCGGAACCAGTCTTCGGTGACGTACTCCAGCACAGGAGAGGTCTGGTCGTACACCACGCCGCTGTCGGTGATGCCGCCCTGGGCGTCGATGTCATCAATGACGGACTGGGGCACGGCCTGTTCCGCACTGAACAGGGTGCTGGTCTGGAATTTTCCAGCATTGGCCACAATGAAATCGCTGGCGGTGAAATTGGACACATACTTGTCCATATCAAAGCCACCGGCAAAGTTCACCGTCACAGTAAGCAGCACCACCGCCAGTGACAGCGACAGCACCGTCACCACGGTCTTTCCCTTGCTGCGGCCCAGGTTGGCCCAGGCCATCGTGAAGGGACTGACCTTTCGGGCCTTCCGGCCCTTAACACGGGTCTTTTCGCTGCTGCCTTCGGTGTAGCGCACTGCCTCCACCGGGGAGACCCTGGCCGCCATCCGTCCCGGCTTCCGGCAGGAGATCAGCACCGTCAGCAGTGCGAAGGCCGCGGAAACGACAAAGATCCAGGGGCTTACAGAGGTCATTGGCATAATCCCGTTGAGCCGGGCCACAATCACCGGGGTTAGCTGCCCGCCGATCAGCCAGCCGATCACCAGCCCGATGGGGATACCAACAGCAGAGAGGGTCAGGGCTTGCAGACGGATGATCCGCCGCAGTTGCCGGGGGGTGGTGCCGATGGTTTTCAGAAGGCCATAGAACCGGATATCCCCGGCCACCGAGATCTGGAACACATTGTAGATGATGAGATACCCGGTGAAAACGATAAGCAGGATTACCCCGGCAATGGCCATGACCGTCATGGGGTCCACAATGTCGGACATCCGGGCCCCGGTGTAGCCCCAGTTGACGCCGGTATCAATGTAATTGTCCCCAGCGGTCTCGCTCTGGTAGCCGTGGTTTTCCAAAATTTGGTTCAAATCCCGCTCGATATGTCGGGAGTCGCTTTTCAGCATCACGTCCAAATTCCACCGGCCTGTCATGCCGTCATCAGGGCTGTCAGGATCTACGCCCACTTCCGCCAGGATTTCGTTCACCCGGCTTTCGGGAATCAGGACATGGTTCGCCACAATGGCCTCATCGTATTCCCACCAGCCACAGAGGGTGAAGGTTTGAGTGGTTTCGTGTCCATCTACGTCAAAAGTGAGGGTAAACTCGGCCCCGATCTCCGGCTTTATGCCCAGCAGTTCCAGTACATGGGTGTCGGTAGCAGCCTGGTCGGTGCCCTCCTGCGGCAAAGAGCCTTCCACCGGGTCACAGTACATCCAGTGGGCCTCGTTGGCGTCGGCAAAGCTCACCTCCACATGAGCTTTATTGAAAGGCGCCTCCCTAGGCATACCCAAGTATCTCCGTTCGCCCCACTGGCCGATGAGAGGATCATCCTTCAGTTCATCAAACTGCGCCTGGGTCATGTACTTAAATCCGCCGTGGGAGAAGCCGCCCACCTGTCGAAAATTGGATTGCTGAAACCCATCGTTGATGGACAAGGCGATGGTGAATAGAGAAGTAAACAGCATCGTTGTCAGGGCGATAGCCACAATGGCAATCAGATTGCGCGTGCGGCTTGCCAGCAGGCTTTTCCACGCCAAATGGCGAACACATTTTCGATTTGAAACTTTCATGGCTCTCCCCCCTTACTGTGTCACAATCCGCCCATCCTCAATGCGGACAATTCGGTCAGAGAGTTGGGCAATTTCTTCGTTGTGTGTAATCATGACCATCGTTTGGGAAAATTTCCGGCCCGTCACCTTCATCAGGCTCAGTACATCTTGGCTGGTACGGCTGTCCAAGTTTCCGGTCGGTTCGTCGGCCAGGAGAATGGCCGGTTTGGTCGCCAAGGCACGGGCGATAGCCACCCGCTGCTGCTGGCCGCCGGAAAGCTGCCCCGGCAGGCTGTTCAACTTCTTTTCCAGCCCCAAGGCGGTGACTACCTCACCTACATAGCGCTCATCTACTTTACCACCATCCAACTGGATGGGCAAAACGATGTTTTCCCGCACCGTCAGCACCGGCACCAGGTTAAAACTTTGAAATACAAAACCAATTTTTCGGCGGCGAAAAATTGTGAGTGCCTCATCCTTCAGGGAGAAGATGTTCTTCCCGTCCACGGTGACGGAGCCGGAAGTGGGCCGGTCCAGGCCCCCCAGCATGTGGAGCAGGGTGGACTTGCCGGAGCCGCTGGTGCCCACGATGGCTACGAACTCCCCGTCCTCCACGCTGAGATTGACACCATCCAGTGCTTTTACCTGCGTATCTCCTTTTCCGTAATATTTCTTTAAGTTTTTGGTTTCTAAAATCGTCATCTTGTATACCTCCACAAAAAAGTCTGCATTGCCTTTTGACAATACAGACTTTACCACATAATTCTTTCCTGAGCCTTTCTCAAATCTAACAGAGTTGAAAGATTTCCTGTTCTTCATATCCGATTCAACGCACGAGGCAAATACAGTGAGAAAGTGCTTCCGTTTCCTGGTTTGGAGGATACTTTGATATAACCGCCCTGAAGGGACAGAATTTCCCGTGCCAGGTAAAGTCCCAGGCCAAGCCCCTCCGCCGAGTGCGTTAACGTACCACGATAGAAGCGGTTAAAAATCCCGCCCTGTTCTTCTTCTGGAATACCGGGGCCCGTATCCGTCACGTCCACCCGGCAAAAGGTTTCGAGCATCTGTGCAGATACGGTAACCCTTCCGCCAGCGGGTGTGTACTTTACCGCGTTGTTTACAACATTGCCAAGGGCTTCGCTTGTCCAGCGCGGGTCAAAGGAGGCGTCGCCTACAAACGGAAGGTTCTGCAAGGTGATTTTCTTTTTTTCCGCCGCAGGTCTTTCCTGTTCGACAGTCGCCTCTAATAAAGGAGCCACAGGACCCAGTGTGGGAGTTGGAACCACAATACCTGTTTCCAATCTCGAAGCCTTAACCAGAGTCTGAATCAGAAATGACAGTTTCTCCCCCTGTGTTAGCAGCGCCTGGACTTGTTCCCGCTGACGCGGCGACAGATCGCTTTCCGTCAAAAGCGAAGCGTATACAAGTAAATTTGCGATGGGTGTGCGCGTCTGATGGGAAATATCGGAGATCAGTGTTTTCACCGCTTCCTGTTCGGTTTTCATCGTTTTTTGCGTATGAGCAGAGCCGCGCAGGAAGCGAGCAAATTTTGTCTCCAGCGCAGACAGTTCTGTTTCATCAAAATGTTCCTCGGTAAAACCACTGGAAATAGACTGTTCCAACATATTATCCAGCCGCTGAACGGTTCTGCGCCGGGCCGTCCACTGCCAGAGCCCAAATAGAAGCCCAATGACAGCGAAAGCCAGCAACACCCAGGTCAAAGCTGTCATTTGCTTACCTCCCAAGTGTAACCAACCCCGTACACAGTTCTGATCGGGGCATTCCCGAGCTTCCCGCGCAGGCGCCGCACCGCCACAGATAAGGCATTTTCATCCACAAACTCGCCGCCGTCCCACACCTTTTCAAGCAGCAATTCTCTTGGTAACGTGCGGCCCCGGTTCTCCACCAGCAGGCGCAACAGGCGCTGTTCTGTCTTGGAAAGGTCGATGATTGTCCCTTCTTTGGAAAACTCCATCCGTGTGAAGTCGAGGATGAAACCGTTCAATTCGATCCGTTCCTGCTTTACCGGGACAGAGCGCCGCAGTTGGGCATTTACTCTGGCCCGGAGCACTGCCAAGGAGAAAGGCTTGGTAATATAATCATCTGCCCCAGCTTCCAGACCGGTAACTTCATCCAGTTCCAAATCATTAGCCGTAAGCAAAATAGCAGGTGTGGAGGTGCCATTCTGTCGCAGTGTTCGCAACAGTTCCAGCCCACTGCCGTCTGGCAGGTTAATATCCAAAATCAATAAATCAAAAACTACGCCCTGCAAAATCTTGATTGCCTGGAGACGTGTGCTGCAATGTGTGACGGTACAGTTTGGTGTTTCAAGTGCCATACAAATACCACGCCCCAGCGCTTCATCGTCTTCTAAAAGCAAAATTCGACTCACTTCTGTGCTCTCCCTTCCTTTGTTCTGCCATCGACCGGCTTTACAGCATCTTTAGGAAGCAGCCAAACACCGGCCATTTTCACAGCGCCGGGAATACGCCCCTCGACGCAGTAATAGTTGACTTGACGGGACGAAACGCCCCATTTTTCGCTTGCCTCTTTGAGTGTCATGTAGTCCATGCTCATACCTCCGACAATTTCTTTCATTATATTTCATTAGCTCGAAGAACGCAAGGCAGGAAATGTGAATAGATGTTGAATACGCTGCTATCGAAGAAGGATTTCTTTGATAGCTTTTTTTAATTCATCACTTGACATTGTGGCAAAGAGCTGATGAGTCAGGATGAGCTTGCCGTGCTTAATGGCGGCAAGTGTATCTTGCAGCTGCGCGGCGTCAGGCCATTCCTGTCCGACAAATACGACATCACAAAACACCCCAACTACAAGTATCTTTCGGACGCGAATCCCAAGAACGCCTTTGACATTGAAAAATTCCTCTCCACAAAGCTCAAGCTGAAGCCGGAGGAGGAATTTGAGGTCTTTGACGCGGGCGCGGCCGCAGGTTCAGAATCCGCCTGATTTGGCGGATTTTTATATATAGATCAGACACCCATTCCGTAAAGGAGGACGCCGACAGTGCAGCAGATACAAGCGAAACGCAAAGTCGGAGGAAAGCACAACCGAAAATTTGAAAGGAGAAGCCGGAATCGACAGCCGCACACAGCGGTCAGCTCATTCCGGCTTTGCGGTTTCCATCGTAAAAACCATAAAGAAACGATTCCGGCACATAAAATATGGATTTCTTCAATAGCGCAGTCGATGTGTTGCAGACCCTCGTCATTGCCCTCGGAGCCGGTCTTGGCATCTGGGGCGTGATCAACCTGCTGGAGGGCTACGGAAATGATAATCCGGGCGCAAAATCGCAAGGGATGAAACAGCTCATGGCGGGCGGCGGTGTGGCGCTCATCGGTATGATCCTCGTGCCGCTGCTCAAAGGGCTGTTCGGTTAATCCCGTCCATGCCGCAACGTAAAACCCTTCGCCCCTGCCTGCCTGACACGGGCGGGGGCGGGAAAGGAGGGCTGACCCATTGGATTTGATATGGGAAAAATTCACCGAATGGCTCAAGGAACTGCTGGTCGGGGGCATCATGGACAACCTCACCGGCCTCTTTGATAACGTCAACGCCAAGGTCGCGGAGGCGGCGGGACACATCGGCAGCACCCCGCAGGCGTGGAACGCCAATATTTACAGCATGATCCGCTCTCTCTCGGACAACCTGATCCTGCCCATCGCCGGCGTGATCCTCGCCTTTGTGATGACACTGGAGCTGATCCAGCTTATCGCGGACCGCAATAACCTCCACGACATCGACACATGGGTATTCTTTAAGTGGGTATTCAAGACGGCGGCAGCCGTCCTCATCGTATCCAACACATGGAACATCGTCATGGGCGTATTTGAGGCGGCGCAGAGCGTGGTCAACCGCGCCTCCGGCATCATCGTCGGAAACACCGCCATCAACCTCGCCGACCATATCGCAGACCTCGAGGCGAGGCTGCTGGAGATGAACGTGTGGACGCTTTTGGGGCTGTGGCTGCAATCCTTCGTCGTGGGCTTTTCCATGTGGGGGCTGACCATCTGCATTTTCATCATCATCTACGGGCGCATGATCGAGATTTACCTCGTCACCAGCATCGCGCCCATCCCCATGGCCACCATGATGGGCAAGGAATGGGGCGGCATGGGACAGAATTATCTCCGCTCCCTGTTGGCTTTGGCGTTTCAGGGCTTTCTCATCATCATCTGCATCGCCATCTATGCGGTGCTGGTACAGAATATGCTCATAGACGACAACATTTCCACGGCGATCTGGCTGTGCATGGGCTACACGGTGCTGCTCTGCTTCACCCTGTTCAAAACCAGCAGTCTCGCAAAGTCAATTTTCAACAGTCATTGACGGAGGTAAACCAACATGGCATACGTCCCCGTACCCAAGGACCTGAACGCGGTCAAGACCAAGGTGCTGCTGAACCTGACGAAGCGCCAGCTCGTCTGCTTCAGCGCAGGGGCAGCGCTGGGCGTTCCGCTGTTCTTCCTGCTCAAAGCCCATACCGGCGTCAGCACGGCGGCGATCTGCATGATCCTGCTCATGCTTCCCTTTTTCCTGCTGGCCATGTATGAGAAGAACGGACAGCCCCTTGAAAAGATCGTCCGCAACATCGTGCAGGTCTGCTTCCTGCGCCCCAAGCAGCGCCCTTACGCAACCAATAATTTCTACGCCGTTCTGGAACGGCAGGACAATTTAGACCGGGAGGTGTATCGCATTGTCCACCAGCACAAAACTCACCCGCGCCGAACGCAGGCAGATCGAGGCCGCCATCGCAAGAGCGAAGCGGCAGGATAAGAAACAGAAGTCCGCGCAGGACAGCATCCCGTTTCAGCGGATGTTCCCCGACGGCATCTGCCGCGTGACGGACAGTTACTACACGAAAACCGTCCAGTTTCAGGACATCAACTATCAGCTCAACCAGAACGAGGACAAGACCGCAATCTTTGACGGCTGGTGCGACTTCCTCAACTACTTCGACAGCTCCGTGCGCTTTCAGCTCTCCTTCGTGAATATGTCTGCCAACAAGGACAATTACGCAAGGTACATCACCATCTCGCCGCAGGGCGACGATTTTGACAGCATCCGTCTGGAATACACCCAGATGCTCCAGAACCAGCTTGCCCGCGGCAACAACGGCCTCATCAAGACCAAGTACCTGACCTTCGGCGTGGAGGCGGACGGGCTGAAAGCCGCAAAGCCGAGGCTGGAGCGCATTGAAACGGACATTCTGAACAACTTCAAGCGCCTCGGCGTGGCGGCGGAGCCCATGAACGGCACGGAGCGGCTGCGGCTGCTGCACGGGATGCTGCACATGGACGAGCAGGAGCCGTTCCGCTTCTCGTGGGACTGGCTGGCACCCTCCGGGCTTTCGGTGAAGGACTTTATCGCGCCCAGCTCCTTTGAGTTCCGCACCGGGCGCTCCTTCGGCGTCGGCAGGCGCATCGGCTGCGCCAGTTTCTTGCAGATTTTAGCGCCGGAGCTGAACGACCGGATGCTGGCGGACTTCCTCGACATGGAAAGCTCCCTCATCGTCAGTATGCACGTCCAGTCCGTGGATCAGGTCAAGGCCATTAAGACCATCAAGCGCAAGATCACCGATTTGCAGAAAATGACCATCGAGGAGCAGAAAAAGGCCGTCCGCGCCGGATACGACATGGACATCATCCCCTCGGACCTTGCCACCTACGGCACGGAGGCGAAGAAGCTGCTGCAAGACCTGCAAAGCCGCAACGAGCGAATGTTCCTGCTGACCTTTATTGTGGTCAACACCGCAGGCAGCCGTCAGCAGCTTGACAACAACGTATTTCAGGCGGCCTCCATCGCCCAGAAATACAACTGCCAGCTCACCCGCCTTGATTTCCGGCAGGAGGAGGGCCTCATGAGCAGTCTCCCCTTGGGGCTGAACCAGATCGAAATACAGCGGGGCTTGACCACCTCCAGCGTCGCTATTTTTATCCCCTTTACCACGCAGGAGCTGTTTCAGGACGGCAAGGAAGCCCTGTACTGCGGGCTGAACGCGCTGTCGAACAACCTCATCATGGTAGATCGCAAGCGTCTCAAGAACCCCAACGGCCTCATCCTTGGTACTCCCGGCAGCGGCAAGAGCTTTGCCGCAAAGCGGGAGATCGCCAACGTGTTCCTCGTCACCGACGACGACATCATCATCTGCGACCCCGAAGCCGAGTACGGGCCGCTGGTGGAGCGTCTGCACGGACAGGTCATTAAAATCTCCCCCACAAGCCCGCATTACATCAACCCTATGGACTTGAATCTCAATTACAGCGACGATGAGAACCCGCTGAGCCTGAAATCCGACTTCATCCTCTCCCTCTGCGAGCTGATCGTGGGAGGCAAGGACGGCCTCATGCCGGTGGAAAAGACCATCATCGACCGCTGTGTGCGCATGGTGTACCGGGATTATCTCAGCGACCCGAAGCCGGAGAATATGCCGATTCTGGAGGACTTGTATAACGAGCTGCGGCGGCAGGAGGAAAAGGAGGCGCAGTACATCGCCACGGCTTTGGAAATCTACGTTTCCGGCTCTCTCAACGTGTTCAACCACCGCACCAACATCAACATTGAAAACCGCATCGTGTCCTTCGACATCAAGGAGCTGGGCAAGCAGCTCAAGAAGATCGGGATGCTCATCGTGCAGGACGCCGTGTGGAATCGAGTGACCGTCAACCGGGAAGCCCACAAATCCACTCGCTACTACATTGACGAAATGCACCTTTTGCTGCGCGAGGAGCAGACCGCCGCCTACACCGTGGAAATCTGGAAGCGCTTCCGCAAGTGGGGAGGTATCCCCACCGGCATCACGCAGAATGTCAAGGACCTTCTCTCCTCCCGCGAGGTGGAGAACATCTTTGAGAACAGCGATTTCATCCTCATGCTCAATCAGGCCAGCGGCGACCGGCAGATTCTCGCAAAACAGCTCAATATCTCTCCGCATCAGCTCTCGTATGTCACCCACAGCGGTGAAGGCGAAGGGCTGCTTTTTTATGGCAATGTTATCCTGCCCTTCGTAGACCGCTTCCCCCGCGGGGAACTCTATGACCTGCTCACCACCAAGCCACAGGAACAGACTGCATAACAAAACAAGAAAGGAATTGCACGATGGAAAACAAACTGATGATTTTTGAAAACGAAGCCTTTGGAAAGATGCGAACGCTGAACCTCAACGGCGAGCCGTGGTTCGTAGCGGCGGATGTGTGCAAAGCGCTGGAACTGGGGAATCCGAGCATGACGGTTGAGCGTCTGGATGATGATGAAAAGGGTATCAGTACTATTGATACCCTTGGCGGGAAACAGCGCATGGCAATCATCAACGAACCCGGACTGTATTCGCTGGTGATCACCTCCCGCAAGCCGGAGGCAAAGGCGTTCAAGCGCTGGATCATCCATGAGGTCATTCCGGCCATCCGCAAGCACGGCGCGTACATGACAAAATCCGTGCTGGAGCAGGTGCTGGAAAACCCGGAACTGGTGCTGCTCATGGCGCAGCGGATGCTGGAGGAACAGCGGAAAAACGAGCTGCTTCAGCAGGAGCTGCGGCTGGCAAAGCCCAAGGCGGACTTCTACGACGCCTTCATTCACCCGGAGTGCTGCACCAATCTCCGCGCCACCGCAAAGGAGCTGAAGGTGCCGGAGAAAATGTTCACCGCGTTCCTCATCCGCAAGCGCTATCTCTACCGCACGCCCTCCGGTACGCTCCTACCCTATGCCAAGCCCGCCAGCGACGGCCTGTTCTTCGTAAAGGACTATATCGCCGTCAACGGGCATCAGGGGGTATATACCCTTGTCACGCCCAAGGGCAAGTCGCTGTTTCTCACCATGCTGGGTGAAATCGCCTGACCTGATTCTACCATAAATAATGTAAAGGAGAGCATCACAATGGAAAAAGAAAATCTGTACCTGATCCACGGCGAGGACTACCTGCGCCACATCGAGGAAAAGCTGGAGCTGCTGTGGATGGCGACCATCCTCATGCACTACATCAAAAATGGAGCCGAGAAGGACGGCTATCTGGACCTTGTACGCAGATCCACCCTCGACTTTGACGAGCGCTGCGAGGAGATGTTCAGTTCTTGGGGCATGGCGCTCAATTACCTCAAGTCCCATGACCTTGCGGACCTGTCCGACCTCATCGAAAACGACCTGATTGAGCCGGAATACGCCGGTTACATTCCTGCGGATGATCCCTGCTGCCCTGGCGAACGCTGCTGCGAGTATGCCGAGCGCATGGAGCGCGAATATGCCGCAGAGCGTGAGGTGGACGAGGACAATGAGGACGCCGACGTATTTGAGTATGACGGAGAACCGGCCATATCTGAGCTGACCGGCGTGTGCAGGGACATCCTCACGGCTGTCGAGGGACTGACCACGCTTCTAAGGGATGAGTTCGACTATGCAGACTGACCGCATTTACTGCGGCGACGCCCTGACCGTGCTGAAAACCCTGCCGGACAATTCCGTGAACTGCTGCGTGACCTCACCGCCCTACTACGCACTGCGGGATTATGGCGTGGACGGGCAGATCGGGCGGGAGGAAACCCCAGCGCTGTATGTGGAGCGCCTGACCGGCATCTTCCATGAGGTCAGGCGCGTTCTCACGCCGGACGGCACCCTTTGGCTGAACATCGCGGACACCTATGCCGGAAAGGGCAATCAGGGCGAAGCCCTCGACCCCAAGTACCCCAACGGCAGGACGGGGCAGATCGTTGCCCTCAACGGCAAGGTGGAGGGCTGCAAGGCAAAGGACATGATCGGCGTGCCGTGGCTGCTTGCCTTTGCGCTGCGCGCAGACGGCTGGTATCTGCGCTCGGACATCATCTGGCAGAAAGCGAACCCCATGCCGGAAAGCGCCAAGGACAGGCCAAGCCGCTGCTATGAGCATATCTTCCTGTTGTCCAAGTCCCGCCGCTACTATTACGATGCTGCCGCCATCGCGGAGCCGGTTGCGGAAACGACAGTACGGCGCATGAAAGGCGCACGAAGCACGGCTACCAAGCACGGAAGCGGCATTCCCGGACAGCAGAATATCCAGAAAATCAATCTGCCAAGAGCTGCCGGAACCTATACGGATGCAGATATTCCACAGCTTCGCAACAAGCGCGACGTCTGGCAGATCAACACCGTGCCGTACAGGGGCGGGCATTTCGCCGCTTTCCCGCCCAAGCTGGCGGAAACCTGCCTGCTGGCGGGCTGCCCGCCCGGAGGCGTCGTGCTGGACCCCTTCCTCGGCTCCGGCACTACGGCGGCGGTGGCAAAGCAGCTCGGACGGCACTACATCGGCATTGAGCTGAACCCGGACTACTGCAAGCTGGCAGAGAAACGGATCGGAGGTGTCGCGGTATGAACGCCTACACCCGGCAGGATCTGAGCGTCATGCAGGCGTGGCCGCTGGAGCGGAAAATTCGCGTGACGCAGGCGAAGATCATCGAGTGGTATCACCACTACGACGGCAAGGTAGCCGTCTCCTTTTCGGGCGGCAAGGACAGCACCGTGCTGCTGGACCTTGCGCGGCGGGCGTTCCCCGACATTCCCGCCGTGTTTGTGGACACAGGGCTGGAATACCCGGAGATACGGGAGTTTGTCAAAACCGTTCCCAATGTAACATGGCTGCGCCCGGAGATGCCCTTTTCCAAGGTCATATCGGAATACGGCTATCCCGTCATATCCAAGGATGTGGCGCGGCGTATCCGCTACGCCAGAAAGGGCGGCACATGGGCGCTCTGCCACCTGAACGGCCTGAACCGGGACGGTACGCCCTCAAAATACAATGAACGATACATGAAATGGCGTATCCTGCTGGATGCGCCGTTTTTCGTTTCCGATCAGTGCTGTTTCATCATGAAGGAGCGGCCCCTGCACAGATATAACCGGGAAACCGGTAGAAAGCAGATCATTGCGACCATGGCCTGTGAGAGCGCGCGCCGTCAGAGCGTCTATCTCAAAATCGGATGCAACGCCTATCACAAGCGGGACCCCACCTCGCAGCCCATGTCCTTCTGGACCGAGCAGGACGTTTTGGAATATCTCAGAATGACCGGCATCCCGTATGCCTCCGTTTACGGCGAGATCGTGGAGGAAAACGGCAGGCTGACCACCACCGGCGCGAAGCGCACCGGCTGTATGTTTTGTATGTTCGGCGTTCATCTGGAGAAGCCGCCTAACCGCTTTCAGCGCATGGCGCTGACACATCCCAAACAGTACGATTTCTGTATCCACAAATTGGGCTGCGGCAAGGTGCTGGACTTTCTCGGCGTACCGTATGCCCCGAATGGAGGTGAAGTCACATGAGCAAACGCTCGCCCCGGCTGCTGTTCACGCAGGAGGAGCGGACAGCGCCGGAACTGAAAAAGGCCATCAAAAAAGCGGATAAAGCCTATCAAAAGCTGGAAAAGTCCGAGGCGAAGATACCCAAGAAAACCGTAAAGAAAAAGCAGCGCGTCGTTGACCCGAAAACCGGCACGGTCACAACGCGCCTTTCCTTTGAGGAGGTGGACAAGAAGCGACCGCCCTCCAAGCTCACCCACGCCCTGCGGGACGCGCCCGGTGCGGCAGCGCTATCCGCCGTCCACAGGGAGATTCGGGAGCATGAGCAGGACAATGTGGGTGTGGAGAGCGCCCACGGCGTGGAGCAGGCGGCGGAGCGCGCCGTGCGCCTTGCCCAGCACGCCCACCGCTCTCACAAGGAGAAGCCCTACCGCCGCGCGGACCGGGCCGAGGCCAAGGCAGACCGCGCCAACCTCCGCGCGTTGGACAAAACGGCGCAGCACCATGACCCGCAGTTTTCCAGCAATCCCTACTCCCGCTGGCAGCAGAAGCAGGCCATCAAGCGGGAGTACGCCGCCGCCAAAGCCGGAAAAAGCGCCGGGAATACGGTCAAAGCCTCCGAAGCCACGGCAAAGGCGGCGCGGAAAGCCGCGGAGAACACAAAGAAAGCCGGCGAGTTCATCGCCCGTCACAAAAAGGGCTTTCTTATCGTGGGCGGCATCGCGGCAATGATCGTCCTTATCCTCTGCACCGTTTCCTCCTGTTCTCTGCTGATTCAGGGCGGGGCAACCGGCGTCAACATGTCCACCTATCCCAGCGAGGACGCGGATATGCTGGCGGCAGAGGCGCAGTATTGCGCCATGGAAGCGGAATTGCAGCAGTATCTCGATACCTACGAAAGCACCCACGACTACGACGAGTACCACTTCGAGCTGGACGACATCGAGCATGACCCCTATGTGCTGATCTCCGCCATCACCGCCCTGAAAGGCAAGGAGTGGACGCTTTCCGAGGTCGGCGGCATACTCGATATGCTGTTTGAAAAGCAGTACATCCTGACGGAAACCGTCACCACGGAAACCAGATACCGCACGGAGACCCGAACCGGCTACTACACCGATGCGGACGGCAATCTGCACAGCTATGAATACACCGTGCAGGTGCCGTACACCTACTACATCTGCACCGTGGAGCTGGAAAACTTCAACCTCTCCCATGTGCCGGTCTATATCATGTCGCAGGATCAGCTCTCCCTTTACGCCATGTATATGGCTACTCTGGGCAACCGCCCGGACCTGTTCGGCGGCTCGGAGTACATCGGGAAATACTACACCGCCGACTATGAAAAGTACGAGATACCCCCGGAGGCGCTGGAGGACGCGCAGTTCGCCGCCATCATCAAGGAGGCGGAGAAGTATCTCGGCTACCCCTACATCTGGGGCGGCAGCACGCCCGCCACCTCCTTCGACTGCTCCGGCTTTGTCAGCTATGTCTACAACAACTGCGGCGTGGGCTGGAGCTTCGGCAGGCTGGGTGCGTCCGGGCTGCTGGGCATCTGTACGCGGGTATCCGCCGCCAACCTGCGCCCCGGCGATCTGGTGTTCTTCCAAGGCACCTACGACACCACCGGCGCGTCCCATGTGGGCATCTATGTGGGCAATGATATGATGCTCCACTGTGGCGACCCCATCCAGTACACAAGCCTCAATTCAAGCTATTGGCAATCTCACTTCCTTGCCTACGGGCGGCTGTCCCCGCCCTGATCTCACTGAAAGGAGCCAAAAATGAACCCTAAGATTATAAAGCTCAAGGCTGAACGGGCGAAAAACGATGAGAAGATCGCCGCCCTCCAGTCCCGCAACCGGGAGCTTGACGAGAGCATCGTCGAGCTGGAGAATACTGACATCATCGGCCTTGCCCGCGCCACCGGCATGAGCATGGAGGAGCTGGCGCAGTTCCTCACACAGCTCAAAAGGGGCGGCGCGCCCTTTATCACACCCAATACCAAGGAGGATACGGACTATGTGCATGAAGAAGAATAACAACCGGCTGCTGCGCGGCGTTGCCGCCGTCCTTTGCCTTGCCCTGATGTTCCTCACCATGTCCGGCATGGCCATGGCGACGGATATGGAGGACGCCCCGGCAGGCGGCGCGCCGGAAAGCACACCAGAGATCATGGAGGCCGAGCTTCCCGTCACGCCCGAAGAAACGCCGGAGCCCCCTCCGGCAGAGCAAGGGCCGGACACACAGGAACCGGCTCCCGCGCCGCCTGAAACGACGGAAACGCCGCAGCCGGAGGCGGAATACGCGCTGGATGCGGATATTCCGGCAGGCTGGCACAACGCGCCGGTGACGGTCACGGTCCGCATCAGGGACAAAAACAACGCGGGCTGGCAGAAGGTAGAGGCGGCGCTTCGGGAAACCGCCGAAAGGACAGACCTGACGGAGCAGCTTGCCCACGACGGCCTCGCCCGCTACACGGTGCCGGACAACGGTATCGTGTTTTTCTTTGTCACCGACACCTACGGCGCGGAGCATAAAAAGGAGCTGACCGTATCCTGTATGGACTTTGAAGCGCCCCGGCTGCGGGCAGGCGTCAGCGGTACGCTGCTGCGCGTGGAGGCTGCCGACACCCTCTCTGGCATAGCCGGGGTCTACGTGAACGATGAGCTTTACACCACCCTGCAAAACGGCGAGTTCAGCGTCCGCATTGACAAAAACACGCGGGATTCCCACTTTTACATCATGGGCGTGGACAACGCGGGCAACCGCACGGGCTATCTGGTGATCGCCAACCCCTTCTATGAAAAGGAAACGCCTGCGCCCAGCCCCACGCCGGAGCAGCACAGCGCCCATTGTCCCGCAGACTGCGATTGCAGAAAGCAATCCTCCGGCAATACCGGCAGCAACGGCAATACCGGCAGCAACGGCAGCAATACCGGTGCAGGAAAGCCCTCCAACGCCTCCGGCAGCACGGGAAAGCCCGCTGCGGCACAGACGCCCGCAGCCACAGAGTCGGCGAAAGCACAGGAGCCCACCGATACCGCCGCGCCTGTCGCCATTGAGAAAGGGACGGGCTTTTCCCAAAACGGCAGCGCCGTCACCCGCGACCTGCTCTATGACAAGCACACCAACAAGCAGTTCATCGCGGTAGAAACCCGCAACGGCCATACCCTCTATCTGGTGATCGACTACGATAAGCCGCTGGACGAGGACGGCGAACGGTATGAAACCTACTTCCTCAACCTTGTGGACGAAAGCGACCTGCTTGCACTCATCGACGAGGATTCCGCCCCCGTCTGCTCCTGCAAGGACAAGTGCGAGGCAGGTGCGGTCAACACCGCCTGCGCAGTCTGCAAGACCAATATGACGGAGTGCATGGGCAAGGAAAAGGCTACGGAAAAGACGCCGGAGCCCGACCCGACGCCGGATACGAGCGACAGCCCCGACAAGGACGGCGGCGAAAAGAAGTCCGGCAGCGGTCTTGTTGTGATTGTGCTGCTGCTCCTGATGGCGGGCGGCGGCGCGCTGTATTGGTTCAAGCTCCGTAAGAAGAAGCCCGACACAAAGGGACCTGTGGACTTGGACGATTACGACTACGGCGATGAGGATGAAGATGAGGAATACGAAAACGAGGACGATGCGGACGAGCCGGAGGAAACGGAGGACGCGGATGCATGACCCTTTTCACCAAAAACCCGCTGGAGCGGCTGATGATGCAGCGCCCCTATCCGGGAAAAGAGGAAACGCCGCGCACCCCTGCCCCGGAGGGACATTTCTGCTGCGGCTGTTCCCGCTACGGCACCGTCTGCCTCCGTCCCTGCTACCGTGACACCGACCTGCGAGAGAAACTGCGGGCAAAAGCGCCGGAGCGTTAGGACCCCGACCCTTGCCGCATTCTCCCACCGATGCTACAATGTACCCATGAAAGACCAAATGCAGCGGAAAAGGATGTGATACGGATGCTGAGCTTTGAACGGGTGCTGGAGGCATTCAGGGAGCACCTTACAGAAGATACCGGCGTGGAGGTGGTGCCGACCCGGCACGGCTGTACCTTCCTCACATGGGATGACAGGCGTGAAAATTGGGACACCGCTGAGATTTGCCTCACGCCGGAGGCGCTGCTGGACAGGCTGACCGGCGCGGTGGAAAGCTATGAACAGTGCCGCCTTTTGGATGGAACACGGGATCCAACCGACGCCGAGCGCAAAGCCTTTGCCGAGGCTGCCAAGCGATACCGGAAGCGGTGCCTTGAACGGCCCTGACCCACATACGATTAGAAAAACAGACACGAAAAGCAGTCCTTCGGGGCTGCTTTTTGCTGTGCAGAAAAGGAGAAAAATGAATATGACACACCATAAATTAGTGATCGCGGAAAAGCCCTCCGTGGCCTTATCCCTCGCCGCCGTGCTGGGTGCAAAGCAGCGACGCGACGGCTATCTTTCAGGAAACGGCTACCTTGTGAGCTGGTGCTATGGGCATCTGGCGGAGCTTGCCGACGCGGATGTGTACGATGAAAAGTACGCCAAGTGGCGCTACGACGACCTGCCCATCCTGCCCGCAGGCTGGCGCTATACCCTGAGAGCGGACAAAGCCAAACAGTTCGAGCTGCTGCGGGATCTGATCTTGCTGACAGGCATTCCGGCGGCTCCCCGCGGTGTGCCGCAGATTGAAGT
>OLVZ01001568.1_pt1 | contig 19224 bp, 18 predicted proteins | sample 1673341 | NCBI WGS metagenome assembly OLVZ01 (sample SAMEA3178944, study PRJEB25190) | human gut metagenome | biome: human gut; feature: human-associated habitat; material: faeces | place: Austria | collected 2013 | reverse complement strand
GAGGGACATCGTTGGTTTGACATGATTCGCATCAATAATGGTAACTATGCGATTGAGTTCCTGAAATCCATCGGCAAGAATCAGGTGACGAAGGAACGTCTGCTGCTGCCCATCCCGCAGACAGAGATGGACTCTAACAATCTGATGACTCAGAATCCCGGTTATTAATCGCTTTTACAATCATTCATTTAGACAGATCATATGATGAAGAAATATATATATCAGATGTTGTGCTCTCTTTTCATCGGCGGAGCGATGGTTTCCTGCGCCGAGGATTATATGGAGACGGACAAGGGACATGATACGCTGACTCTTACGGTGAATCAGCAGGAGATCGTATTGAACGAAAAGAATCACAGTCAGGAGGCGTTAACGCTTTCATGGACTACGGGAACGAACTACGGAAGCGGAAACCGTATTTCTTATACACTGGAAATAGCCAAGGCGGGAACCGACTTCGCCCGTGCCTATTCCGTAGATTTAGGAACGGGAACTTATCAGTGGACGAAGAAAACGGAAGAACTCAATCAGTTTCTGAACACGCAGCTAGGCGTCGGCTATGCCGAAAAAGTATCGCTGGAAGCACGCATTACCGCTACTGTTGCCGGAATGGAAGAAAAGGAGCAGCGTGCCACAGTTGCGCTGGATGTGACTACTTATCAACCGGTTACTCCGACGCTTTACCTCATCGGAGAAGCTGCCCCTAACGGATGGAGCGCCGATCAAGCGACGCCTATGGAGCGCACGGACAACGGACAGTTTACGTGGACAGGAAAGCTGAATACCGGTGTATTCAAGTTTATAACGACATTGGGAGAATTTCTTCCATCCTACAACCGGGATGCCGCTGCCGGAGAAGAACTACGGCTTATCTACCGCACATCGGGCGACGAACCGGACGAACCGTTTACAGTCAGCAAGGAAGCGACCTATATAGTCAAGGTAGACCTGCTCGACCTGACAATGACCATGACCGAAACGGAAAACATCGGATGGCGCTTTGAAGAATTCTATATTGTCGGCTCCTTTACCGGCGACAATGGCTGGGGATTCGAGGCACTGTCTAAAGATGCCGTTCAGATGAATCTGTTCCATTATGGTGCCGTGATTCCGTGGAAGGCGGACGGTGATTTTAAGTTTACTTCCGTGACGGACTTCGGTCAGTCGGATGCTTTCTTCCATCCCACCGAAGGGAATGCTCCGTATACTTCCACTTCAGTTGTACTGGGAGGTGAAGACAATAAATGGCAAATGAAGGAACTCCAAGGGCCTGGGCGATGTGTCTGGCTCCTCCTTCGTTCCCGAAGTAAAATGAACAGTTGGCACAAAGTGCTGCCAGTTGTCGTAATGAAGAAGCTTGTATATCAATCTTGATGCGTTCCGGACATCCTAATTCCTTGTAGATATTTCTGGCATCTTCTTCTTCGTACCCCGGTGCGTAGTTGAAGATCATTTGTATGTCCTTGTGTTCCTCTAATATTCTTTTCAGTGTGGCTATCATGAACTCCGTATTCCATTTCTTATGGATGAGTTTGGTTGTGACTCCTATTAATAACACGGGGTGTGTAAAATCAATCCTTTCTTTTTCCATATAATATCGGAAATCTTCTTTCTCCCGGTCAGTCAGGTATAACTTGAATTCTTTTGTGTATTGAATAGGTCTGATCTTCTCTAATGGTGCCGCAAGTAACAGGTTGCGTTGTACCATATCAGTTGTCAGATTCTTACTGTAAGTATCTGTCCGGTAGTTCAATAGAAAACGGGTATATCCTTTGATACGTCCTATTCGGAAAGGAGTTTTTAATGAGAAAAGAGAGAAAAAAAGAGTCCGGATGGTAGAACGCATATCGATGATTACATCGTATTTATTTTGGTGCATTACCTGCCATATTTTTTTTATATATGCAGTGAACGGCTTATTCTCATTCTTGTCAAATGTAATGACTTTGTCTATGTCCGGATGCCCCTCATAGAGTGGAGCAATATTTTTATTAAGCACGAAGTGTATCTCTGCATCGGGAAAGCTTTTTTTCAGTGTGCTGCACAATGCAACAGCCAGAATAGAGTCCCCTATTTGTCTAAATCGAATAATCAGAATTCTTTTGATTGGTTTCATGCTTAAACTTCTTTATGCTTTTTACCGTGCAAACATAACTAAAAAAAAGCATTTATGTCTAAATATAAATGAAAAGAAAAAAGAAAAAACGATTAAAGCCACCGTGATGCTGCTTATATGTGGAGAGAGTTAGCCAATCTTTGTGAGAAAAGAGAAAAATATAGTCGGAATATGGCCTAATTTCTTTATCTTTGCTCAATCTTTGTAATTAGGATTATATAGGAGAGTGTAATGAGAGTGATTGTAAATCCCAAGTACACACATTTGCAGAAGGAGATAGAAGAAGTTCCGAGGTCCTTCCAGAACGAAGGAGATGTGGTGTACGATGGTCGTAATGTTCTGAAACGGATTAGTTTGGGCAGCATTGATGTTGTGGTGAAGAGCTTTAAAAAGCCTCACATCATCAATCGTGTTGTATATTCGTTTTTCCGCCAGTCGAAGGCAGAACGTTCCTATATTTATTCTATGGAGATCCAACAGCATGGTTTTGACACTCCGGAGCCAGTGGCTATGATCGAGCAATTTCAAGATGGTCTTCTCTCGCATAGCTATTACATTTGTTGTTATGATGGTGGCGAAACTGTCCGTTCCCTGATGGATGGAAAGGTGGAGGGGAATGAAGACAAACTTTCAGCTTTTGCACGCTACACTGCTGCTTTGCATCAGGCAGGTATCCTCCATTTAGACTATTCTCCCGGTAATATACTGATCCATCAGAATGAAACGAATGAATACAGTTTCTCCCTGGTCGATGTGAATCGCATGCAGTTGCTATCGGAAATTGATTGTGATACGGTATGCCGTAATATGTGCCGTTTGTGTATTTCGCGTGAGGTACTGACTTACATCATGACAGAATATGCTTCTTTGCGTGGATGGGACATCGAATCTACGGTCAGTCTGGCTCTTCGTTACAGCGATCAGTTCTTTACTCATTACATTTATCGTCGTGCGGCACGGAAAGAAAAAGAAAAGCATATTGTATCCCTGATTTTATTCTTCCGTTTATACCGTTCCGTACGTAAATTCTTTTCTTGGGAGCCGCATATCTCACGTTTCTTATTGAAAAAGGAAAAGCATATCTATGATACATACTTGTGCAAGTATGATTATTGTGAATTGCTTTCTGCTGATTATCAATGATTGATTACCTCTTACTTCCGCGCATCACTACACTGCGGATTCTATGCCTGAAAAAACCTTTTTGATTAATATATGCGCAGTTGTGTTTGTTCAGGAATGTAGAGATAACTTCTTCGTCATCACGCAAGTGGTATGTGCAAATAGCAAAATCCAGCTTTTGGCAATTTTGAAATAAGTTCTTGCATCCGGTCAATGCGTGCCGTTCGGCTCCTTCTATATCCATTTTAAGAAACAGATGTTCATCCGTCTGGTTATTGAAGAAATCATCAAGAGTTTGCTCTCTCGAAGAATTATGGTCGCTCACATACTTCTGTATGATTGTAACTTTATCCTGCCATGGTTCGAAAGTAGCTCTGATAGCCTCCAGCCATTGTTCGTCCTGCTCAAACAAATAGATATGCTTGGCTTCTTCTACGATTTCCAGTGAAGAATATCCTTCGGCACAACCAATGTCCACAAAAACTTTTCCTGTGACATCTTTTACACTATCGAAATAATGGTGCGGTGATCGCTTGTCCTGCTCCATACTCAAAGCCCTGTAGTACTTTTGAATTTTCTTGGGTGGAGTACTCTTTCTGAAATATAGCCGTTTCTTTTCTTGTTGTACATAGTATAAGCCTTTTTTCTCATCCTTTTGTACATTGACAGGCATATTTGTATATTCATCTTTGAATTCATACAAATGTCTTGAATACCCGTGTTTTTTAATATACTCATAATATTTCAGATAGGGTGAATCAGGTTTATACCCTTTCATGAAATAATATGGAAGAGTGCCATATATAAATTTCTTTATTGTATGTTTAAGTACGTTCATTTCATTAGTTTCTTGTAGATGTTTAAGATCTCTTCCGCTTGCTTTTCTTCAGAGAATCTTTTGGCAAAAGAATGCCCCTTTTCAATCATGTTCTTTTTTCTCTCGGGATCTGTGTATATCTGTTTGAAGGCATCGGCCATTCCTTTGATATCGTCAGGATGTACATAGATAGAATCGGGACCTCCCGCTTCTTCCAGACAAGATCCTGTAGCGGCCACTACCGGAATACCGGAGTACAGAGCTTCTATGATGGGAATACCAAAACCTTCAAAACGGGAAGGGTATACAAAAATTTCTGCTAACTGATAAAAAGCCGGTAGATCATCAAAAGGAACATTACTGATGATATGCACTCTTTCTTCCAGCTTATTCTCCTTAATGAAATGTTCAACCTTATCAGTGTATTCCGTATGGCGTCCTACGATGACGAGATGAATTTGTTCAGGAAGCATCATTAGTGCCTGCACCGCTGAAAGGGCGTTCTTGCGTTCTTCAATACTTCCTACGTTAAGGATATAGTGATCCGGTAGCTGATATTTAGCCCGGACTTCTCTTTTCTTCTCTTCTGCTACAGGATGTATGAATGAAGGGTCACATCCCTGATAAACAACTTCTATCTTATCGGCGGGAATCCTGAAAAACTCAATAATATCACGCTTGGTACATTCGCTGATAGCAATGATTTTATCGGCATTTTCGCAGGCTTTACGGAATTTGTATGTGTATATTTTCCTGTCGATCGAATGGTAATACTGCGGATAGCGCAGAAAGATCAGATCGTGGATCGTTACAATACTTTTTACCTCGCTTTGATGAATATTCAGGGGCAGCTCATTACTAAGCCCGTGGAATATATCGATTTTTTCTTTTTCCAATTGGCGGGTGACTCCCCATACTCGCCACAATGAACTAAACTTTTTCCAGGAAGAAGTAGTGGGATAAGAAAGCTGTAGTTGCTGATACTGCTTCGTTAATTTGTCCAGCCTCTTGTTTTCCCGTTTCTTGGGGGCATACAGCACATATTCATTCTCCGGACCGAATTGGCATAGAATATCCACTATATAGCGGCTATAATTACCCAGACCGGTGAAATTCTGTACTGCACGTTTTCCGTCAAAACCTATTCTCATTTCTACTTCTTACCTTTATATGATTATAATTTAGACTTCGAAATTCCGATAAGGTTTATTCAAGTCTAAATAATGGAAATTGTGTTGTCTTTGTCCACTTTGTTTAGGTATGGTCATGTAATCTCCATATTTCTGTGACAGATAAGTGTCGTATTTCTGTACTCCCCATACTTCTTCATCTTCAAACCGGATGGGAGTAGGAGTGCCCAGAATGTCCTTCGACATGATTCCTTTCATTCCGTCATCATAATCGCAGACTAATGCGCATTGGTCGAAATCGTATTTCTTCATTACCTTCCTGATGCTTTCCTGTGTTCCGGTAAGGGTGAAAAACTTTCTGCATAATAGCGGTATCCATGAACTGGGACCTTTTCCATGTTTGTATGGATCACGATGAATCAGGTAAAGTATTCGTTTGTAGAACTCATACTTCGCAAAATGCATTCTTTGCGCCATGCGGCTTTCCGGAACTCCATCCAGTGGAAATATATCAATATATACACCTCCCAGATATTTGAGATGCATACGCTCGATTAAGGTTGTATTGGCATCCTGCACCTTTGCGAACGGAAGAGGATATTCCTTATCATTCTCGGCGCATACCGCTTCGTAAGGTTCCGGTAACCATTCTTTGGCATTAGCCATTAGTAAATCATAATCAGCTCTTGGCATTCCGATATCCAAGTCATCATCCCAGGGGATGAATCCTTTGTGGCGTACAGCTCCCAACATGGTGCCTGCCATGATGTAATATCGCAGATTATGTTCTTTGCAAACTTTGTCAACAGCTAATAAGTTCTTTAATATGCGAAGCTGTAGAGGGCGGATGTCGTAATTAGCCATTTTATCTGATTTTAATTAATAAAGACTGGATGGAATCAGCTTCTGTGCCTGTTGAAAGTCCTCTACTGTGTCCAGCTCGGCCGAGAAGAACTCGGTGGTGTCCATAACGTAAAAACTATATCCTTGCGGAATCAGTCTCTCAAAAGCCCGTTCGTAGAATATATTATCCAGTCCTTCGGTAGTAATCATAATTTCCAGTTCACGAAATAGCGCCTTGGTATATTCAGCTGACATCTTTTCGATGCCGATGGACTCTCCGATAGCATCGGATATCGAACAGACTTTGCTGATTTCCACGACCTTTTGTGCGTCGTCCACGATGACTTTTATTTCTTCTGCTCCGAGCTCATGGCGATTCAGTGCCAATATGTCGTCCTTATCCGAATGAAGCAGCTTCTCTACAATCTGCGGATCGAATACAATGTCGCTGTCTAATAACAGAATTTCCTCCCCATCCGTATATGGGCGGGTGAGCCATAATGAATAGATATTGTTGGTTGATTCATACCTGTCATTATAGATGAAAGTAATATCTTGGGTTGGATAATGTGCCTGTAGGAAATCAACGATTTGCTGCTGGCGATACCCGGTGACAATGATGAATTCATCAAATCCGTTTTGTATCAGAGCATCAAAAGCCCTTTCCAAAAGGCATCGTTCTCCTATCTTGAGAAGACATTTGGGCGTCGTATCGGTCAGCGGGCGTAAGCGTGAAGCTATTCCTGCGGCTAATATTATTGCTTTCATTTGGATGCGATTTCTTTGATTGTATCTATAACGATCCGGTTCTGCTCTGGGCGACCCAATGTGATACGCAAATGAGTATTGATATCCGGTTCATTCATAAATTTCACTTTATAACTCTGTTCAGCAAAAGCCTTTTGTAAAGCCTCTTTCAGCTCTATCGGGTATTTGATTAAAATAAAGTTGGCAACCGATTCATATACTTTGAATCCGGGCAACACGCCGATTTCCTTTTCGTAACGCTCACGGTCTTCGTTCATCAGTTTTGCGATGTTTCGATAGTGTGCGTCCGATTTAAGAGCCGCAATGGCGATATCTTCGGATATCCGGTTGTATCCCAGATATTTATTGCTGTATCTGCTGAATTTTTCCAGCTCCTTACTCATAAATCCGAATCCCATACGTAAACCCGGCAATCCATAAAATTTAGATAAGGTACGGGAAATAATCAAATTCGGATATTTATTAACCAGCTTTTTGATATAACTGGTATCAGTTGAAACAAAAGAAGCGTATGCTTCGTCTATCAATACCACTGTTTGGCCGGGTACTTCTGCAAGTAGTTCATCCAATTCTTTCGGAGTCAAACCATTGCCGGTAGGGTTATTGGGAGAAGCTAGTAAAAGAATCTTTGGATTCTCTTTCCGAATCATATTTTTTAGCGTCTCAAAGTCATATTTAAAAGTATTTCCGTCTTCGTAGAGAGGATATTGCAAAGTATGGCCATTCACCTCATCTGCAATTGATTTATAATACCACCATGAGAACTTGGGAATCAACATCGTTTTATTTCCATCTTCTTGAGTCAGGAAGTAGTGTACGGCTTGTTTCAGAATATCTTCTCCGCCGTATCCTAATAAGACTTGTGTTTCATCTATATCGTAAAGTTCGGATAAGAAAACAGATAATATACTTTTCTTTCCTTCATCATAAATGCGGGTATAAAAACAAAGTTTATTTATATCGAAGTTTTTTAAAGCTTCTACTACTTCTTTTGATGGACTGTAGTTAAATTCGTTTCGATCTAAAAAGTTCAAATTCTTTTCCATATTAGTTTTGTATGATTCCTTTATCGCACCAGGTTAGTTTCCTGACTTTCGTTTCGTTCAAAATGCTGCGGTTGTTGCTCAAATTATCTGTTCCATGTAGTTCGTGATGAAGATGGAACACAATTCCCGCAAATTTGATGGTACGCTTGCGTACACCGCTGTTGATAAGGCGGCACACTAATTCATGATCTTCGCTTCCCCATCCGGTAATAGCTTCATTGTACCCATTGACTTTTAATAAATCCTCTTTCCAGAAAGCCATATTGCATCCTCTGGAATATGAAATATCCCATTGGCGATAATGCTGAAGTAGTGGGCTTAGCCAAGGCAAATGTACTCCGTTGATTGCATTCTTAGTACCTTTGTCGTGAATAGAGATAATACAGTTCCTTTCTGCTAGCATCTTTTGGGTTAAACCTTCCCGGATTAATACACGGCTACCGGTTACGAAACTACCTTTTTTAGCAAAATGTGCATGATCTTTGACGAAATCTTTGTGTAAGACGATATCTCCGTCAATTTGTATAATATATTCTTTAGATGCTTTCGCAATAGCTTTGTTGCGGATGGAGGCCAGTCTGAAACCTAAATCTTCATGCCAAACATGAATAATGGGGACTTCGGAAGAAACAGCCAATTGATGAATTAGTTCTCTTGTATCTTCTTTAGAACCATCATCGGCAATGATAATTTCATTAGGAAGGAGAGATTGACGTAGCACGCTTTTAACGCATAATTCTAATGCGTCGCTTCTATTATAGGTGGATATAATTAGCGATGTACTTATGTTGCTCGCCATTGGTTTATTCATATAATTATTACTAAGTTAGTTAAATAGTTAAGGGGGCTTGCACTAAAATTCTACAAATGTATACATTTTATTTGGTTGTGACAAGCGTTAAAGGCTTTTTTGCTAAACATTAGAGGGTTAGCATCCTTTTTAAGAATAATATCCGTATCTTTGCTATCAGTTTGTTATAATAACTAAGATAAATTAGGAATAAAGAGATGTTTTTTCCACGTCTTCAAGAGGTATAGGACTGTAAATTTAGTAAATGAAAATGATGTTTTCTAAGAAACTTCTTATAATATACTGTTTGTTGATAGTTTTCCCGCCTAGGTTCTGTCATTTTTGTATTTATGACTTTTAATTAGATACTGAATGCTAAAGGGAAGCTTTAGGAACAAAAAGCGTTTTATAGATTTGAGGGTTAGTCGGGTTTCCAAAATAGGAGGGATACAGTTTTGAGAGAGCCTTGCTAATCCTTTTATTAAGTCAACCCTTTTTATGTTCGAGTACATCGCTGGTAGGTATCGATGATAAATTTCAAATAAATAATATAAGTTTATTTCTTTTTGAAGATGTTTGCTAAGGTTGTTGTCTGCTTGTATTAATCTCCTGATTTCACTAAAAACTATGGTAAGATCATTTAGATGCTTTAAGGTGTAGCCTTGCCCCATATTTGTAATAGAATCTTCTCTCTTGCAATTATAAAGATAAGTTGTTCGGTTAGTTAAGGTAAATGATCTGGTATTTAAAGCGAGCATAGCATGCATTACTATGTCTTCGTGGTACACGTGTTCCAAAAAATGAATATGAAATTCTTTTAAAAAAGAAAGATTATATAATTTATTCCATGTAGTTACCCATATATCATTCTTTTCTTCATAAAAATATTGAGCCATGCATAATTTACCTTTTCGTGTTATATTAGGGTAGTTAGTAATTTTGAGTGAATTTTCATTTTCATCAATTTGATTGATTCCGGCTGCAACAAAGTCTACTTTTTCTTGTGAAATAACATTATATAAGGTTTCAATGCAATCAGGAACAATAGCATCGTCGCTATCCATAAAGTATAGATATTTTCCTCGAGCAAATTCAATTGCTGTGTTTCTCGTTCCTCCCAAACCGAGATTTTTTTTATGCGTAATTATACGGATGCAGTTACCTCTAGGATGTGTGCTTTTAAGTTGGTGGACTATATTCATACTGTTATCATGTCCTAAATCGTCTACTATCAAAATCTCTAATTTTTGATAAGTTTGGTTTAATGCAGATAACAAGGCACGTTTAATGTATTTTTCTACATTATAAATAGGCATTGAGAGAGTTATTAAGCACATACTTTTCTTTAATTCATTATGACACAATAATATTAGGTGATTACAAAGTTACTTTAATATTCGTAATGATGAAAGTTATTTCGTTTTTTATTGATTTCTTATCCCGAGCTTGCGCTATAATAGAAAAGAATAATTTCATTAGAATAAAACTTTGGATTATTTTCATTACCTTTGTTCTGAATATTATGTTTGTCTAAATAATAGGACTGATGTAAATTCTGCAATTCCTCTATTGTTTAAGACTATTGTTCTTTAATTTAAATTTTAATAATATGATATATATTATTTGTTATGATTGGCCTTCAACATCTGGTAATCATACAGGAATGAGGTATCTTTATGAATATATTCAAAAAAGAAATCCTGAATTGTATAAAATGTATACTTTCAATATGGGGAGGCGTTTTTTGGATAAGGGGAAAAAGGGGAAGAAAATCTCTGTTCTTTTTACGGCACTCAAATTAGCAATGGCATATAAATCGGGAGATAAATTTATTCTCACTGAATATTTGCATAGAGATTCATATCAAATATTGTTTGCAAAAATAATACGCTTTATATGTCCTAAAGCACCTATATATGCTATGGTGCATCTTGTTCCTGAAAAATTGGAAAGGCGATATTCGAAAGCACAAATAAAGAAGAGTTCACGATTTGTTACAGAAATTGTAACGTTGGGAAGTAGTTTGACATGCTATCTTAATAATTTAGGAATAGAGAATGTTTATACTTCATTTCATTATGTCGATAATAATTATTATACTCCTTCTACAAATCTATATAACAGAGGTGATGATGTCAAGGTAATAGTAATGGGTGCCTTGGCACGTGATTTTGAGCAGATAGCTTATATTGTTTCAAGACTTCCGCAAATTCATTTTTATATATGCAAAGGGCGGGAGAAAATTGATTATTTGTTTTCAGGCTTAAAGAATGTAACATTAGTGGGGTATGTTCCGGAGGCGGAATTAAAGCATTATATGAATGATTCTGATATTTCATTAAATGTGATGAAGGACACTATTGGAAGTAATGTAATTTGTACTTCAATGGCAACAGGATTAGCGATGGTGGTTAGTGATGTTGGATCTATACGAGACTATTGCGATGAGACCAACGCATGTTTCTGTTCTTCTCCCGATGATTTTATAAAGAGTCTTATGATCTTAGCAAATGATCGAGAGTTGCTCAATTCGTTAAAAAAAATGTCTTTGAGAAAAGCGCAGCAGTTTTCTATCGATAATTATTGTGTTAGCTTGTCATCTCTATTGGAATAATTGAAGAGTATAGTCATTTATAGTTGTTGTAGTAAAATTCTTAAAGGACATTGTTGGTAAGGGTATTCTTTAAATTCGAAAATATAAGGCAACTTATTAATTGCTAGCTAATTGCCTTTTTATTTTCTTCCAAACATGATGAACTAAAACTTGCAAAGAAACATTTAGTGTGAGTTTTTTTAGAGCATTGCATAAAAGTAAAAGGTCGTGTAAGCTAAAGTTGTTCTTTAGCGAATGCTGTAAGAATTTATATATATAACGTTTGATTGCTTTTTTGAATTTTCTTTCGTTAAGGTGAGAATGGTAGTTTATACCAATCCATTCTATGAAAAGTATTGTTGCTCTAATCTTTTCTTTGTTGAAATGAGTGGAGTTTGATATATTCTCTCCTTCAGCATTTCTCCAACTGACGGGATTACCTGGTAAAGATATGATTCCTCCTGTAAATTCTGCAAATTTAGCCCATGTTGCATCATCGGTGCACCAAGCCAGAGGGAACTTAATAAATCCTCCTGTTTGTTCCCATACTGTTCGGCTAAATACATACTCACAGGCGGCAGAACTAATTTTTCCAGATAATTTATCTAATAAAAATTCATATCCAGAAGTTAAATCGGTTTTAAAAGGAGGGTTTTTATATTTTAGTTTACCATACTCGTCAACGACTTCTAAAGGGAAACGGAATATATATTTTCCATCAGAATGTTTTTGTGAGGCTTGAATTACACGTGCTACTCCATCAAAGGGCATTAAGTCGTCATCTGAAAAAAGCCATATAAGTTCTTCTTCTGACAATAATATGCATCGTTCCCAATGACCGGGTAGGTCTTTTTTACCCATATTTTGTTCAAAACGATGATATATAATGTCAAATTTGTTCTTGTAACAATCTACTATGGTCTCTAATGGGTAGGGACTTGCATCATCACCAATATATACGGTAAATTCGTGATTGTTTTGTTTAGCGATAGAATCAAGTGTTTCTTGCAAAAAACGTGGTTTATAAGCTGGTATGATAATTGCTAATTTTTTCATTTTTATTGCTATCAATTAGGTTTTGCAAATATACACATTCAGTTTGTTTAAATATTGTATTTGCAAACTTTTGTAATAGAAAACTATACTAGTAAGTTGCTGATTGCAAAATAACCCATTGAATTTCTCTTTTGTCTTTTCAGATATATGTATGTATTATTAATAATGGTTAATTGTAGGCGTGAAATTCTGCTCTATTTGTAAACAATCTCTTTTTAGATACTTCCTATGGATATTATTCCTTACTTTTGCAAGTAGAAAATGAATATTCAAATATGGAATCTCAATACTTGGTTAGCGTTATCATTCCAGTTCATAATACAGCTCCGTATTTGCGACGTTGTATAGAGTCTGTACGTAATCAGACGTTGAAAGATATAGAAATCATATTAGTGGATAATTCGTCGACCGATGATTCTCCTTCTATTTGTAATGAATATGCTAATATTGATTCTAGAGTAAAAGTGCTACATCTTGATGAGGCAGGTTTGTCCATAGCTCGTAATGCAGGAATTGAAATAGCGACTGCTCCATATATTGGGTTTATAGATAGCGATGATTATATTGAACCGACAATGTATGAAAACATGTTGTCAGTCATGGTACAGAACAAAGTTTATATGGTATATTGTAACTTTTGCTTTGAGTATGAAGATGGCCGTATAGAACAAATGTATCCTAATACAGGTGATGTGTATGTACGTACTAGTCAAGATGTTCAGCGAGATATTATTTTTGAGAGAGTAAGTAGTTCAGCCTGTACCAAACTTTTTGATAAGATTTTTTTTGATTCTTATCGTTTTCCTGTAGGTATGTTTTTTGAGGATCATGCGACTATTTATCGCTGGATAAGTATTTGCGATAAAATAGTTTGGATTGATGCTGCTTATTATCACTATATACAGAGAGGTGATAGTATTTGCCATACAATCAATTCTATAAAACGTTATCATTATTTCTTGGCTGAATATCCAAGATTGGAGTTTGCAAAGGAGCGGCGGTTATTTGAAGGCAGAGATTGGTTTGATGCTGTCAATATGATTGTAGAAAATTGTTTTAATCATTTTCAAGATTTTATGAAAGATCCTAATCATCGATTGTATCCTGTTGAAATTAAAGATATGAGGAATAAGTTGGGTAGATGGCGTTTTTTATCAAGAAAAGAATTGTCTTCTAAATATTATAAACGATTGCGTAAAATAATTTATTTTTGGCCGATTTATTATTGGACTCACTTTGCCAAGAAAAAGAATTAAAAAATGATATAATGGAAAAAGAATACCCTTTAGTTTCGGTTATTATTCCTGTTTATAATGCGCATAATTCGATAGATAAAACGTTGCAGAGTGTTATTAATCAAACGTATAATAATCTTGAAATTGTTGTAGTAAATGATGGAAGTACAGATGATAGTTTAGATATAATAAAGACGTATACGGCTGAAGATCCCCGGATTGTTGTATTTAATAAACAAAACGAGGGATTAGTGCAGGCGCGTAAATCGGGTATAGATATTGCTACTGGCAAATATATCCAATATTTAGATAGTGATGATATTATGCATGTGGATGCAATAAATAGGCTGGTTACTAAAGCAGAGGAAACGCAAGCGGATATGGTAGTGGCCCCTTTTATGTTTTGCTATGATGGAGAGTTGCATAAATCAACTTTTTTTGATTTTGTAGAGTTGTCAGGTGTGGAGTTTTTGAAAAATATTCTTTTAAAAAAGGCTTATTGGTGTGTATGGTCAAAATTTCATCTTCGATCATTATATCAGAATGAGATAGAAAGACCAGATATATCATTTGGTGAAGATGTTGTTCTTTCCACACAATTATTGCTATACTTACAAAAAGTCGTTTCAGTTGATTATATAATCATTGACTATAATTTTACCAATACGTCAATGTCACATCCCGCGAATTTTGATGATAAAAAGTATAGGGACTTTGTGAATTATACAATATGGATTGAGAATTATATTGATAAAAAGGGGTTGAGGGAAGAGATGAAGGAAGCACTTGCTCATTTTCATCTTGAAAATGCTTTTAGAAGAATTTATTGGAAACGTTTTGCCAATATTAGGAAGGAAATGAAACGGCTTGTTAATGAAATAGAATCCTATCCTTGTTTAATAAATAACTTGTCAAAAAGAGAACGTAAGATTGTGAATGCTTATAGAGTATCAGGTTTCTGGGGAGATTTGAAACTTAGATATTATAATATGCGCCATAAACTGTAATGTGTTCAAATAAATTGAGACGTTGAGAAATGAAGCATATATTGTTTATCGCTTATAATCTAGCTGGTTGGGGTATTTGAATTTGTTGCGGTATAGTTGGTAAAATAAGATATAAAGAAATGAGTATTATTAGAAAGTGGCAAAGAAGTTGTTACAAAAGAATGTTGAAGGCTCACTTAGTTACTCCTAAGGTTGTAGTGTTGATGGATGGTGGTATTTGTTCTCAAATGCTCCAATATTTGTTGGGAGAATTTTTTAGAAAGCGTGGATGTAAGGTTGTCTATGATCTATCCTTTTATAAGGAATGGGGAAGTGACATGGATTATAAATTTGCTCGCAATTTTGATTTGTTGAAAGTGTTTCCTTATTTGGGGCTAACAATTGCAACAGAGTTCGAAATTTCCTATTATAAGAGACATTTTTATTATGTTGGGAATAATACATCGGAATGGATAGATGATTTTTCATTTTTGGAGAAAAATCCTCCTATTTATCTAGGTGGATATTATCATTTGCCGATAAAAATTTGGGTGCCCGCATTTAGGTCTACTTATAGGATCTCATCTGATATATTTGATGAGGGTAGCAAAATGTTAATGTCAGAAATAAAACAGAATATCAATCCTGTAGCAGTGCATGTTCGACGGGGTGATTTAAGTGTTGAAGTTCGAGCGTATGGGAAGCCTGCCTCTGTGAGCTATTTTAAAAGGGCTGTTGATTATATGGAAAAAGAGACTGTTACGCCTTTTTTTTACTTCTTCTCAGATGAGCCGGAATGGGTGGCATCAGAACTTATTCCCTATCTTGAATTTGCAAATGAGAATTATAAGGTGGTGGATATAAATGGTTCAGATAAGGGGTATATGGATTTGTTTTTGATAGCTTATTGCAAGCATCAGATAACAAGTAAAGGTACTTTGGGAAAGTATGGTGCTTTATTGAGAGATAGTTCAGATAAAATTGTGATTCTTTGTGATGATAAAGTTGAATATCAGTGGAAAGGAGTTTTCCATAATTCTATATTTCTATAATATAGAGGTAAATTGAGCGACTAATCGGCTAATTTAATTTTTTGGCAGATTAGCTTAAGCTTTACCCATAAAGAATTTTTTCTTCGCAAGAATTCGTGTCCGCCATATTCAGGTTTGTTTTTGTCTCGAATGAGAATAATTGGTTCAAAGGGAAGGGACCAGCCTTCGGGGTATAGATATGCGGGCGGCAATGTAATGGCTGGTGGATTATCTAAGAAATATTTATTGATTAGAGATTCGTCGTGCCAAATTGGTATTATATGGTTTGTGGCATCTCTGTCAACCCATGAGCAAATTGTTGTGCAGAGTTTCAAGTAGGCCTTTGTACATCCACCTGAAAGCCCTCCAGCGTAATAATATAGGCCTTCTCCCTCTGGAATATAGGCAGTAGAAGCACCTCTTCGCTCGTATGTAAATTCGGAGTTCGGTTTATTGTAGAATCCAGGGTGCATAGTTCCTAGTAATCCGTTACTATCTGATGGTGGTAGAATTTCTTTGCCAATGGGACTGGTGAATAAGAGATTGGCATTGAAGAAAAATAGATAGTCGGTTTCTTGCTCTAACTGTTCCTTGATACGAAGGAATATGTGGAAACGTTTTAATGTGTTGTCAGGCCATCCTAAATTCTTTTGTTTGATCCGGTGAATATGTTTGTTGTTTTCTTCGTCATATAGTTTAGAGGTATCGGTAAATACATAATACTCAATGATAAAGGATTGGTTTTGCATAAAATAACGTTCTGCACTTAGGTAAAAATCTTTCCAAAAAATATCATATTTGCCGGTACAGATATATAATATCCCAATTCTCATTTTATTTATTATTTTGATTTATATTATTGGCAAATATATAAAGATTTATTTTATAATATTTGTCTGAGGTGCTTTTATTTTCTATGAACCATTGGCAACAGGACTCTTTTTTGCAGATTCTATTTAGTCTTGTTTAGGGAGATCTTGTAAATAAGTAATTTGTGTATTCTTAAAAAACACAATTTTATTTGTCTTTTTCTCTGCTTAGTCGTACCTTTGCATGCCTAATCAAAACTTAACTATGGGATATTTATATGTGTTTTTAACCATTCTATTTACCGTGTATGGTCAAGTCATTCTAAAGTGGCGAATATCTGATCTAAATTGGTCATTGAACACGACTGGAGGAATAGGACAAATGATTATTTCTTATATGAAATTTTTGTTTGATCCATTGATTTTCTCGGGGTTTGTAAGTGCATTTATTGCTTCTATTTTCTGGATGTTAGCAATGACGAAGTTTGAGCTAACCTATGCTTATCCATTTATGTCTCTTTCTCCTGCGCTAGTTTTTATAGTTGGGATTTTTGTACTTGGAGAGACGTTCACAGTGGGGAAACTATTAGGATTGCTTATTATTATGATTGGTATTATTGTTACTGTGAAATTATAGAATGGATCGAATTTATCGCTTGTTATTCCTTTTTATATCAAGAAAAAGGATAACATTTACATACTCTTTAGCACTAGGAGTTTGGATTGTCATCTTTTTATTTTTGGCTTGGGCTTTATCAATTCGTTTTGAATCGAATGATGATGTTGTTATGTTAATGATCTCTTCTGGGGCATATTCTGGTACGCCAGATTATCATTTGGTTTTTATTAATGTAATTTACGGCCTTTTATTGAAGTTCTTATATTTTATTTTACCAGGATTGGAATGGTATACTGTTTTGTTTTGCTTACTGCATATTATAAGCTTTTCTTTAATCTTTTGGATATATAGTAAGCGAATTACTACAGCTTTCGGCCAGCTATTATTGCTGTTGTTATTGCTTGTATTACAAGTTCGATTTATTGTTGGACTCCAATTTACAACAACAGCTGCTATAGTTGCTTGTGCTGGATTGGCTTTATATTTTGAGCGGGGAAAAAACTTCAAATTTATAGGATTGTTTCTTTTTCTGGTTGCTAGCCTGATTCGGTTTGAGGCTGCGATGCTTTGTTTTGGAGTTTACGCTCCAGTAATGTTGTTCCCATTGAGTGGACGTATACGAAGTAAACGTCAGCTTTTAAATACAGGTCTAATTTTATCTGCTATTCTTGTTTTGCCCGTGTTGGCTAGAGTTGTAGATGCCCAAGTATATAAACATAATTCTGAATGGAGGTATTATGTAGATTACAACCGAGTTCGTGGGGCATTGAATGATAATCCTAATTTTGCGAAATTGCTTAATGATAATCCTATCTGCTCCGTTGCAGATATTAATGATTTACGGAATTTAGGTAATTTTATTGCAGATCCGGCGATTCTGGATTTACATGCAATTACTCACGTGAAAGAGGTATTAGATATCAAACCTTTCTTTGACAAGTCACAGAACATAAAAACATGGATATGTTTTTATGTGGATACAATTATTTGTATTTTGTTATTAATATTATTATTGATATTTGAACGGAAGGTAACCTATCGATGGGGCTTACTTTTTTCAGGATTATCATTCTTTATGTTACTTTCATGGGTATCTCTTAATGCAACGGTTAAAGAGCGTGTTTTTCTTTCTGCTATTACTCCATTAATGTTAATTATGATCCTGATGATTGTCAATTATCAAAAGAAGTGTTGGAGGATTGTAGTTTTATCTGTGCTTTATTTATTAACTTTGCACACGATTGTAAAACAGACAGTTGATATGTATGCTGTTAAAAAAGAGCAAAGCCGATTAGTTATTAAACAGTTGGATTTGATCAAAAGCTCTATTAATTGTGATTTTACTCCTTTCGGTAATAGTGTTATTTTGGAGGGGTTAAATCCATTTAGTATTACATCGAATTTTAAATCGTTGAATGCTAGGATGATAGGTAATGGTTGGATGACGGAAATACCTTTGAATCATAGGCGGATGGATTCGCATCTTGATTTTGTGGAAAAGCCCATCTTGATTTTTATTTCTAAAGGTAGTGAACCCCAGATACATAATATACAATACTGTATAAAGAAGAATTATCAGATAGATACAGTTCTGGAAGTTGTAGCTGAGGATGAATTATCTGAGATTATTATTATTAAAAAGAAAACGATATGAAAATAAGCATAGTATCTCCAATTTATAGGGCTGAGAATATCGTAGATGAACTGGTTCGACAAATTATTAAGGATGTAGAGCCTTTAACGTCCGATTTCGAAATTGTATTGGTGAATGATGCTTCGCCTGATCATTCGTGGATGAAGATACGTGAGATTTGCAGTAGAGATTTGCGAGTAAAAGGTATAAATTTGAGCCGTAATTTTGGGCAACATTATGCAATAACAGCTGGGCTAAGTTGTGCATCAGGTGAGTGGATCGTTGTGATGGACTGTGATTTGCAGGATCGTCCCGATGAGATCCCTAATTTATATGCGAAAGCTTTAGAAGGTTGGGATATTGTTTATGCCCGAAGGGTGGAGCGGCAGGATGGTTTCTGGAAGAAAATGAGTTCCCGGGCTTTTCATCGAGTTTATTCATATTTGAGTGGTAGTAAGAGTGATCGAACAATTGCGAATTTTGGGATTTATAAGAAGAGGGTTATCCAAGAATACAATAAGATGACTGAAAAAGCTCGTTCTTTTCCTTCTTTGATCGCTTATTTAGGGTTTAAAGCTACAACTATTGATGTTGCTCATTCAGAACGGTATGAAGGCAGTAGTAGTTATA